>ODAK010008570.1_pt1 | contig 10216 bp, 5 predicted proteins | sample 1539591 | NCBI WGS metagenome assembly ODAK01 (sample SAMEA3539303, study PRJEB22396) | soil metagenome | biome: tundra; feature: field; material: soil | place: USA | collected 2010-05 | depth 0.15 m | reverse complement strand
GTCGCCGCGATCGACCAGAGCTGCAGCCGGTTCCGCGAGGACAGCGAGCTGAGCGGGGTGCATCGGCAGCGCGGCCATGAGGTGACCGTCTCCCCGCTCCTAGCCCGGGCCCTCCGGGCGGCGCTACGCGCCGCTCGGCTCACCGACGGCTTGGTGGATCCCAGCGTGGGAGCGGCGCTCCGGGCAGCCGGGTACGACGCCGACTTCGAGTCCGTACCGCGCCTCGCCAGTCCGGTCACGCTGACCCCCGGGCCGGTGCCGGGATGGGAGAGGATTCATCTCGACGGGTGGCGGCGCCTGGTCTTTGTCCCGGAGGACGTCGAGATCGACCTCGGCTCCACGGCCAAGGCACTGGCGGCTGACATGGCGGCAGAGGCCGCCTCCAACGAGGCGGGCTGCGGTGTCCTGGTCAGCCTCGGTGGGGACATCGGCACCGCGGGCGCGCCACCTTTGGGCGGGTGGCACGTCCAGGTCGCCGAGGACAGCGCGGCGGCCGTCGATCCCGACGCCGAGTCCATCCTGATTCAAGCAGGAGGGATCGCCACCTCGAGCACCACAGTGAGGCACTGGACTCGCGGCACGGTCTCCCTCCACCACATCATCGACCCGCGCAGCGGGATGCCCGCGGATGGCCCCTGGCGCACCGTGACCGTGGTTGCGGCCTCGTGCGTCGATGCCAACACGGCCTCCACGGCTTCGATCGTCCGCGGAATGGACGCGCCTGGCTGGCTCAGTGCTCTGGGGCTGCCGAGCCGGCTCGTCGATCAGGGCGGCACTGTCACCCGCTGCGCCGGCTGGCCGCTGCCATCTTGAATGGATGGCCATCCTCCTCTCATCGCCCTGTGCGCATTCGCGGCATGGGCGGCTTTGACCTGATTCCAACCCTCTACCTCTAACTCTTCCGAGGGTACTCGGCGCTGCACGCGGGCCCGCGCTCTTCAGCCCGAGGAACGGCTGCTGGCGACCCTATCAGCTACCCAGGCCGCATGGCCGCCCGCCGCGCGGTCCGCAGCCGCCGGCTCGTGTTCCAGCCACAGGAAGGGCTCTATGCACTCAGGCTCGAGAAGCATGTACACGGCCGCGCGTGACCCGCTCTGTTCACAATCTGAGTCCTGCCTCGAGGTGTGCCATGGCCTCGTCAAGCAAAGTGGCAGGGTTTGCCGTCGGCTCGTCGGCCACCGCGAAGACGGCCGCGACCGCTGCCCCGATCACGGCTCCCGCCAGCGTGCGCACTCCCATATCACCTGGCCGGCGCCCCGTTCGTTCGGCGAGCGCCTGCGCAAGCACGCCCATCTCCGAAGCGAACTGGTCCATCATCGCCGCTCGCAGTTCCGGAACCGAGAGGATGAGCTGGATTCGGTCCCGCTGCTCTGACACCGCTTGGGTCGAGAGCTGGCCGAACACCGTCCGGAAGGCGGCCCGCACCGCCTGAACCGGGCTCAATTCAGGCGGCTGCTGCTGGAACTCTTCGACGATCAACGGGTCGAAGGGGTCCCACAGCACGACAACACCCTTGGTGGGGAAGTACCGGAAGAAAGTCCTCTCGGAGACTTCGGCCTCCTCGATGATCTGCTGCACGGTGGTGGCGTCATAACCCTGCTCGCGGAAGAGTCGAAGCGCACACGCCTGGATCACCGCCCGGGTTCTCGCCTTCTTGCGCTCGCGCAGCCCGACCACTGGTCGTTCAGGCAGTTGTGACAACCTCACCCGCTTTCTCCGCTTTGTCCGTGCGAGTATGCGCCAGCCCGTGTCCACTCACGGCGACAACCGTGTCCTTCGAGGCATTCGTCCGAGGCAGGAAGAGCACGGTGAGCACGGCGCCGGCTAGGGCAATGCCGACGGACACGAAGAGAGCCATGTCCATCCCGTGCACGAAGGATGTCCGCACGGACGTGAGCAGTGAGACCGAGCCGATCTTGCCAGCGACCGCCACGCCGCCGAAGACACTCTGACGGACCGCGGCCGCGGCAGATGTGGGGAGCTCCGACAGGTGGAGTCCGGCAAGGTAGCCGGTGCTGAGCACGCTGCCGAGCACGGCGGTGCCCAACGGGCCCCCGACCTTGTTGAGCGCCTGCAGTACCGCCGAGGCGACGCCGCTGCGCTCTTGCGATATCTCGACCAGTGCGGCGGAGGACGCAGTGGCCATGGCGAGCCCCATCCCCATTCCCACGACAGCCATCCATGCCGCCACGAAGTCCTCACTGGAACCCGCCTTGGTCGTCGATCCCACCAACAGCGCACTTGCGATCAGGAGGAAGCCAGCGGCGACCGCGAGTTTGGTGCCCACCACGCGGACGATCCGCACGGCGAAGACCGCCCCTAGGACAACTCCCGCGATCAGCGGCAACAGTCTCAATCCTGAGCCCATCGCATCGGTGCCCAGCACGCCTTGGAAATACTGGGGCATCGTAAACAACACGCCAATCATGGACAGAATCGCCACCGACGCCAGGATCGCGCCCCAGGTGAACGAAGCCGAGCGGAAGAGCGTCAGATCGACCAGGGGCTGACCATTGGGCCGGCGGCTGAGCCAACGCTCCCAGGCGAAGAAGCCGCCCAGCAACGCGACTCCGGCGAGGACCAGAAGGATGGCGCCGATGTCACCCCAGCCATCTTGACCCGCCACGATCAAGCCGAAGGTGACCGCCGCCAGGCCGGCAGCCGAGGCAGCCACTCCGACAAGATCCAGGCGGGGGCGGGCGAGCGCCCGGGAATCGGGGAATAGGGCAATGACAGCTGCCAGGCCGATCAGGGCAACCGGCACGTTGATCAGAAAGACCCAGCCCCACCAGTAGTTCGTGAGCAGCCAGCCACCCAGGATGGGACCGATCGGGAGGGACAGGAAGTTCGCCGCTGCCCAGATCCCCACCGCCATCGGTCGCTCCTCCTTGCTGAACAACACCGTGACAGCCGAGACGACCATCACGATCACTCCCGCCCCCCCGAGCCCCAGAAGCACCCGGGCAACCATGAACTCAGCCACCGATGTCGAGTAGGCGCAGGCTGCCGATCCCACCGCGAAGAGCCCCAGGGAGATGAGCAGGACCTTCTTGTGGCCATAGCGGTCGCCCACGAGGCCGGCGGGGAGCATCGCCGCCGCGAGCACCAGGAAGTACCCGGACGAGAACCACTGGAGATCCGACTCCGAAGCGTGCAGCGCCTTCGACAGCGTCGGTAGGGCCACGCTGAGCACGGTGGCGTCCAGGCCTACGGCCAGGCAGGCCAGGCACACGGCGCCCAGCGCCCACCACCTTCGTGTTCCGCGACTCGTCATGACGCTCATCCCTTCCCCGGCGGGCCGGCCCGGGTCCCGCTCCTGCCTTTCACGTTTCTCAGCGCAGTATACGACAGTTACCCGCATCAGCGGGTGACCGCCTTATTACGCCTCCTTCCTCCACTTTGGATGCCGCCTGGGCAGGCGGGCATTTGCCCCTCTGGGCTGGTCCGGTGGCGGCGAGACAGCACACCGGCTCTTCGATCCGGCGCAGCACTACGTCGAGGGATGCGGGTGGAGCACCCCGGGTTCGGGACCGGCACCATCCTCACGGGCACCTCGACCCGCGCCGGCGAGGAGGTGGGCACTTGCTTCTGCACCCCGTGTCCCCAGCCCGGCCCAGCCAGACCAAAACAAGTGCACCCGGCGAATTCAAACTGACCGTTAGCTGACCAACTGGTCGGGGCGCCAGACTCGAACTGGGGACCTCTTGCTCCCCAAGCAAGCGCTTTCTGGTTTCGTCGTTCGCATAGGCCTTCTCGAATTAGCTTGGACCACTTGCTTCGCCATCCGTACCCCCAGCCAGCACTTGCTTCAAGGGTCAGGAACAGTTCAGGAAGCAATATGGCGCTGGGCCGGCAGCCACCCCAAGGTCGACCCGGAGGTCTGAACCGCGGCCTGGCGGTAGCCCCCTAGCCCCGCTAGTCGGCTGACATTTTCATGCGTCTTTACAGCCACCCACCGCGCCCACGTCGCCGACCCTCCGGGCCCCTTCGCGCCAGAGGACACCGCTGCCAGCCCCGGAAGCAAGACCGCGTGCAGGATGGGCTGTCATCGCGGGCTCGAGCCTTCAGCCGCCGACGGTATTGCGCGGAGCTCTTTAGGAGGGCGTCGAAAACCGCCTTGGTCGGCGCGCTGCGAGCCTGGCCGAGCTCGGCTGCAACAACCATAGGAGAACGAAGATGATCGCAGCGAGAATGGCTATGATGATCCCGCCAGAGAGAGCTGCGTTGATCACCACTTGGCCGGCGAGATCTCCCGCAATCACGGCGACCCCGATGACGACATTCCCCACCTGCACCGACATGGCTAACCGTCTGCCGACGGCTCCGCGCAAGACTGCCGAGGCAGCCAGTGTGATGCCGTCAACTCCCGCCAGCGCCCAGTACGCCACGGCTGCATGGATGCTCGCTGCCGTCTCGGATGCGGGAACAACGCCACCGGGGGTAAACAGGTAGAAGTCCCTCAAATTCCACACGATGGCTCCGGCCGCGCACATGAGAAGGCACTGGCCCGCACCGAGCGTGGTGACAAGAACAATAAGCGCTAACCGTCGTCTCGACATCACAAGCTGCCCACACGCCGCCGAGAGCGCGCTCAAGTCAGGCTACCGCATCGCGCGCTCGAGCGAGGCGGCTCGGACCCCAGGGCTCCCGGCGCGTTGAGGTATCGATCCATCGTTACACAGCAGATGATAAGCCCGATAGGCGCGAGAGCGGGCGACCTTGAGACTGGGGTTGGCCAGCCTGCCGCCCGGGACATCGCAAGCATTCTTGGCTCAGAAGCCGCCGGCGCCACACTGTCCAGACCGGGCACCCGTCACCGTGTTCGGCGCTCCACCATCACTCGGCGCAGGGTCGTTGCCGCTGCAGCTCAAAGATCCCGCGATGTGGTTGGTCTCGATCAGAGGGGCGCTGGCGGCAGGCTGGGAGGTCGATCCGTTGCTGGAGACGGAGACCGCGCCTCCCACAGTGTTGCCGTCGAAGAGGGCCCCTCCGGTGTCGGCCGAGAGCGTCACCGCCCCAGAGATGTGGTTGCCAGCGCAGGACGGAGGGTCACCGACGGTCACGAGCCCGGTGGCCTCCTTCACGCTGACGGCTCCGCTGATGGTGTCGCCGCACACTTGCACCGCCGCGGGACTGGTCACGGCCACCGCCCCGGAGACGGTGGCACCATCCACCTGGAGTCCCTCAGCGTCCTGGGAGAGGGTCACCGCGCCCGAGATAGTGCTCCCCGAGCAGCCGCTCAGGGCACCCATCACCACCGGCCCCGTCGCACCCTGGATGCTGAGCGGTCCGCTGATGGTGGCGGCGCAGAGCATCGCCGCCGTCGGCTGGGTCATAGTCACCGCACCCGAGACCTTGCCCCCGTTGATCTCCAGCGACCCGCCCGTCTGCACCGTCACCGCACCCGAGACGCTGCCGGTGATGCAGACCGCCTGGCCGCTGGACACGGTCAGGGCTCCGGCGTGGCTTCCGCTGATGCAGCTGCTGAATCCCACCGTCACCTGAACTGCGGAGCTGGACGACGGAAGGTAATTGGGATCACCCGAGTACGAGGCGGTCAGGTTCGGGTAGGTTCCCGGCAGCAGGTCGTTGGTCGTGAGCGAGGCCTGCCCGGCGGAGGTGAGCGCGACCGTCCCCAGGGTGGTCGTCCCGTTGAGGAAGGTCACCGTCCCGGTGCGAGTGCCAGATCCCGGGCTCTTGGTGGTCACGGCGGCGGTGAGCGTCAGCGACTGGCCGAAGAGGGGGGTGGCAGTCGAGGCAGAGAGGCTGGTCGTCGTCGCATCCTGATTGACTACCGCCTCGGTGAGGGCCGTTGAGGCACCGGCTCCGAAGTTGGAGTCACCGGAGAAGGCCGCCGTGACCTGAAAGCTGCCGACCGCGGGGTAGGTGACGGTGCAGGATGCCTGGTTACCGGTGAGAGCCACCGTTTGACCGCAGAGGGTGGTCCCCCTGCTGGTGAAGGTAACCGTGCCCTCAGTGTTGGGATTCAGGCTACCAGCGGTCGAGGTCACGATCGCGGTGTAAGTGACGGGCTGGCCGGTCACCGCCGGGTCGGCGCTGCTGGTGAGGGTCGTGGCCGTCGGCGCCGGCGTCACTGTGAACGAGCCATTGCTGTAGGTGATCGCGTAGTTCGCGGCGTTGAGGCCCGAGCATGAAGAGATCACGTAAGGATTGCCGGAGACCTTGCTCGAGGAGGTGGCAGCGGTCGAGCAGCTCAGGGTGCCGCTGACCACTGATGGACCGTCGCTACCCACCCAGGCCACCCCGGCATAACTCGCGGTGTACATGGGCCTGCCCCCGTATACCTGGGTGCCTGCCGCGGTAACGGCTATGGGGTCGTGCACTAGCGTAATGGTGGCTGAATTGTTGTACGTGATGGAGTAGTTGGGATCGCTTGCTCCGGAGCAGCTCGTCGCGTACGGGCTCCCGGCGACTGGCGAGGTCGGGGTGACAGTCGTGGAGCACGTTGCTGGGGTCGCCGGGGCTGAGGTACCGTTCACCAGCCCTGTGTAGATGGGACTGACGATAGGCACGCTGCCGCCATACGTCATGGTCCCACTCGACGGCGTTGCGCTCACCGTGAGAGGGGCGGGGGAAACCGTGAGCGCGCCATAGGCGTAGGTGATCGGGCCGGCGGTCGACGTGAGCCCAGTGCAATCGGAAATGACGTAGGGGGACCCGGCCACCGGGCTGGTCGGGGTCGCTGGGGTGGAGCAGGTCAGGGTGCCGCTGATTGTGGCCGCCGTCCCTGGCGGATCAGCGCTATATCCGGGAGTAAAGACCGGCGAGCCGCCGTACACCTGCGCCCCGGTGACCGCGACGTCGATAGAGGTCGAGGGACACGGTTGCGGGGGATCGGCGATGGCCTCCCCAGTGGTCACCATCTCGCACACTGAATCACTAAGCCCGTTGCCGTCGGTGACGGTCAGAGTTACCGGGTAGCCTCCCGGCGATGCGTAGGAGTGCTGAGGCCCGACCCCCGATCCGGTGGTCCCATCGCCGAAGTCCCAGGCGTAGTCAGTCAACGCGCTGTCCACATCGCTTGAGACGCTGGCGTCGAAGCTCATGTCCGCGGGAGCCGACGGCTGTTGTGCCGCCCAAAGGAAGCCCGCGGTGGGTGGCTGGGTCTGGGCCAAGACGGTCACCGTCTCGGTTGCCTGGTCGCTCTGCCCATTGGAGTCGCTGACAGTCAGGGTCACGGTGTAGGTGCCAGGCGCGGCGAAGACGTGACTCGTGTCGGCCCCGTACACGACCGGGCTACCGTCGCCGAAATTCCACTCGTACGACGCGATCGACGCTCCGTCGAAGGCCGAGGACCCGTCGCCACTGAACTGAATGTTCAATGGAGCAACGCCACTGTCCCCCGATACCCCTATCGCGGCGAGCGGCGCAAAGGCGCTCTCCGGGATCTGCGTACTGGTGACCGTGACTGGTTCGCCCCCCGGTGCAACCTGGGCTCCGTATAGCTCGACGGTCCACTGTCCAGCCTCGGGCTGGGGGACAATTAGCGTCTCGCTGGTCGCCGATAGGACGTCCTCAACTCCGGGCGTCGATCCGTCGTAGGCAATCCTAGACGGCGAAACCAGCTGTAAATCGATGGTGCTGCCCGGCCACTGGGTCTGCACCGCGAGCTCCGAAGTGTCTGCATCCACCGTGAGGGTGCTGTCCACTGTCTCACCCTGGGTCACGCTCACCGTGGGCTGGTCGGCGATGGCAGGGTCGACCACCTGCGCGAGAGCCTGCTGCCCCGACGCATTGGGGTGAACCGAGTACGGCGAAATCTTCAGCGGACTCTCGGTCGCCAGCATCACGGGGTTCACCCAGGACTGGGGGCTGCCATCGCACACGTTGTGACCGTCGAAGGCATTGAAAGTATCGACGTAGTGGTCGCCCGCCGCGAGGGCGTCCTGCTCGATCTCGGCATCCAGCCTCTGGGTCAGCCCGATGAGCCATGTCATTTGACTGTGATGGATTGTGAAGACCGCATCGTAGGCGCCGAGCGCACTGACGGGGCTTCCGTCCTGGAATTCCACGTTGGCCACACAGTCGCCGTTCACCTCGTTCGGGAGGGGCAGGACGTCAGGGTACCCCACCACGTAGGTCTCGGCCGATGGAGCTGCGTTGGCAATGTCCCGATAGAGTTCGGGGAGACTCCTCACGTTGCCGTCTTCACTTATACCCGTTCCGAGCTCGCTGATCAACTGTTCCGGTTGGAGCTGCCCGGGACTCTTCAGATAAGAGCTGCAGTCCGGCTGATACTTCTTGTTTAGTTGGCCACCACCGGGCCAGCCGGTCCGAACAACGAGCCGGGCGAGACGTCCATGCACGTTTCCGCAACCGTCGAGAAGCCGATGTCGTCGCCACCCACGCTGAGCGTGACGAGCGTCGGGTTACCGCTCAGGTCCTGGAGTTGGGGCGAAACTATCGCCCCATCGAGGGTCGTCTGACTGTCGTAGAAGTCGTTGATCGTGGCGCCATTGCAGGCCTCGGAGTCGAGCTCCCCCGGCACTCCCGGATCACCCGCGATGAGCTCCGGGTAGGCCTGTGTGGAACGATAGCATCCGATCGAATCCAGAAACGGCGGCGCTCCCGTCCCAGATGAGAACGAGTCGCCGAGAGCCACATAGTATGGAGGCGTGGGGGCGGGCCCGCCGCTCCACTCTTCGATGAAGGTCAACCACGAGCTCGCACCGCCCTCAGAGTAGTCGACCCCGGTGGTGCCTGCAGCCATACAGAAGGTGGCGCTCGTGCAACTCACCGCGTTGGCGGTGTCCGAATTCGTGCTCGCGGTGTCCGGAGACGCCATGACGACCCAACTGGTGCCGTCCCACTCCTCGATCAGTGTCTGGGGCGTGTTGACGCCCCCGGCAAAGTACGTGCCGGTAGTCACGCAGAAGCTGCTGCTGGTGCAGCTGATGCCGCCGATGTCGGTACCCGAGGCACTGTTGATCTTGGGTGAATCGACGACTTCCCAGTTGGTCCCGTCCCACTCCTCCATGGACGATCCGGATGCCATGCAGAAGGTGGAGCTGACACAGCTAATGCCCGTGAGCAGCTCAGCGGTGCTCGGCGACTGGAGCACGGACCACACGCTGCCATTCCACTCTTCGATGTAGCCGACGTCACCGGAGGCTCCCTGATAGTATCCGTCGGCCATGCAGAAGTTGGCACTCGTGCAGGTCATGGCTAGCACATTGAGGTAGCCGGTAACGGCGGGAGTAGGGAACGGCAGTATTGTCCAGTTACTGCCGTCCCACTCTTCGGCGTAGGTACTGTCGGTGGCGTAGCCGTTGGCGGGACTGTCGAACGATCCGGCGGCCATGCAGAATGTGGCGCTGACGCAGCTTACGCTGGTCAGTTCATCCAGGTCGGCACTCGCTGTATCCGGGGAGCTGACGATGGTCCAACCGCTCCCCGTCCACTCATCTGTGAAGGTGGCCCAGCCTGGAGTGACTGTCTCGTCGGTGGGTTGGCCCCAGCCAACGGCCATGCAGAAGACGGTGCTGCCACAGCTCACGGCATAGAGCGTGTCCAAGTAGCCAGGGGCATTGGAGGATGCAGCGGCGCTCCAAGTGGTCCCGTCCCACCCCTCGATCAAGGGCTCGGTTTCCTGGGCGCTCTGCATGCCGACCGCGAAGCAAGACGTCGGACTGATACAGCTGACACTTGCGAGACCGTCGTACCCAGTACCTGGATTCGGAGAGCTGACGATGCTCCAAGAGGGGTCCGACCCTCCAGTGCTGGACTGACCTGACGCCCGCACGGTCCCAGCGCTTGCCGCCGCAAACAGGAGGGAGACCAAGGCGGCGATCGTGAGGGATCGAAACCGTCCCCCCTGGCGTTGTGGCTTACCCCTGGAATAAGCGGCCCCATCGTGGGATCGGGGAGAGGTCGCCGCGGGGCCGTTCAAATGGCGAGGACAGCATTCGGCCGGCTCCGAGTTCTGCGATCCGATCTTCGGCTTCATCCCGCCCCTCTCCTAATTGAAGCGCCCCTTTTCCGCCCGACCGGAGCGGCGGCGAGCCGCGCCAGCATCTCCTTCCCGCAGCGTGCTCCGCATGAGATAGGAAGAAGGCGCAAGCATGCCAGGGCCGTGTGGCGTCCCGTTGATCGGGTCTTTCGGCCGTCGCTCGGAATGCGTGCTGCGGCGGAGCGAGATGTGAGCGGCACGGGGCCCGGTGGGGTTCCCGGTGCGGTCGCTGGGGTCGAGCGTCCG
>ODAK010008569.1_pt1 | contig 10217 bp, 3 predicted proteins | sample 1539591 | NCBI WGS metagenome assembly ODAK01 (sample SAMEA3539303, study PRJEB22396) | soil metagenome | biome: tundra; feature: field; material: soil | place: USA | collected 2010-05 | depth 0.15 m | reverse complement strand
CTTCTCTAAGCTTTTTGATCTCCTGCTGTACTTTTCCAAGCATACGATGTAGCTCTGCCTGGGTGCGTTGAGAGGTACTCTCCTGCTCCTTTTGTGCCTCTCTCAATGCCTCTTGAGTCTTGGTGAGCGTCTCACTCCTCTCTGTGAGGTGATCTTGGAGCGCCTTCAGATCTCGCTGATGAGTTGCGGCTTGTTCACGCTGTGCAACATGCAATGCTTCCTGTATGTTCGCAAGAGCATCAACCCGCTCGTCTATCTGCTGTGTGTGTAGACGGCCCTGAGTGCCTACCTGATCTTCCAACATTTCTAGAATCTGACGAAATGCCTGAAGTGTCTGCTGAGCGCTCTGTATCTGCTCAAGGAGAAGATATGCTTGCGCCAAATGAGTGTACCATCATCTGTACGGAAGGCAGAAACCTCACCCATTGTCTTCTCGCCCTTCGATGTAAAAAGTGTGGCGTTCGTCGCTATGAATGCGATATTTCCAGAAGCTCGAACACGCCAAAGCAGAGATCCATCCTTGCCTCGGCGAGCTTGAATGGACTATTATAGGAGGAAAAGATGACGGTATCTCACCATGACAAATATGTAGACAAACGAAACAGCGAAATTGAGGTAGCCGATCAGTGACACAGTGAAAAATAGGGGATCATTAGTGGGAAGATCATTCAAAAAAGCGCCCGAAAGGTTGTGAACCAAATATCCTATAAATTCGAGCACGAGAAATACCAGGAGGAGCCATCCACCGAATCTATTCCTTTGCAGTGTTAAGAGATATCCCGTCATGAAGAGTGCAAGTGTCGCAACAAGGAATATTCCTACTCCTAATGGATTGGGGATAGTGTGATGAATTCCATAGAAATGAGCGTAGTAGGGGACCTGGGCTATATAGTTGAGCAATGTAACGCTCAGAAGAAAAGAGAAAGTCACGCGCAATTTGAGTGAAAGAGTAAGCACTGAGATCTTTTTGTTCATATCAATCCTTTCAAGTGAAAAATGGTCATCGTATGCTAGTAATTAATCAGTATGCTAACCTGATATACACGAAAGATGTTATGAGCATCTTAAGCATCTTAATTTAACGATGGTCAAAAACCAGGGCACGCTGGGAGAGGCTACGCAGGCGCAAAAGTGACTCATGATCCAGAAAAACACAGTATGCTATTCGCTGAGGAATGAGCGATTTGCCCTCCATTTTGGTAAAGCCAAGTTTGCGTACGAGCTGTTCACCTGCGCGTGAGGTGGTCACAGTATAGACTTTCTCGATCAAATACCCATTGTTTTTCATAGTAAGGATCTGGTCTAGAAAGCGTGACACTAAAGTACCCGCATATAAATGTCTGAGATGGGCAGAGAGCGTGGGATCGACCGCCATAACATCAATATAAATATCAAAAGGTTCCAGGCGCGGGAAAGGTTGCACATCGCTCACCTTGATCTCATGCTCAACCTTTTTACCCGTTAACAGATCATCAAGCAAAGATGGTGATAAGTTGAACATAGTAAGATATCCTACCACCTTGCCTCCAACCTTCAAAGATTGAAATGTCAGCTCGTTTCTTTGTTGAAAAGCAATACGCTCCGGTAACGGAGTAATCAAACTATGCCCAAATGAGCGTATCCCGATCTCTAGCTCCTCGACTTGGTCAGCAATGCTCGAAGGGCTAAAGATAATCCCCTGCTGCTGATCAAAGATCATCTGCATCGAAAGAGCCAATCCATCGATATCCCTTTTTGGATAGACTCCCTGTTTCATGCCGGGCAGAACAACCTTCCGAATAAATCCCTGCCGTACTTTGCGAAAAAACATAGCTTTGGAGAGGCCAAGCTTTAATTGTGCCTCGGAAGCTGTATAATATTGATCTGACATGATGGATGCCTTCCTTCCACATCTAAGACTCTACCCTTAGATTATATCAATAATAGTGAAACTTTGTAAACTTTTGAACATTTGTATAATATTCGCAGCTTGCAAATTACTGAGACAATGTGTATTTTTTAAACATCATCGTCAGATGACTTGAAAAATAAGGCACCCTTGTCGTTTGTAAGGACACCAGGGAACCGTACAGGCATACAGGTATGCAGGTTCCCTGGTGTTTCGACCTAGATCGTGTAAATGGAATGTGAGTTTTGGTAGAGCAACTGTTTAAGTGGAAGCGCTAATTCCTGTAGATAGGGTTCGTCTACCATTTCACTGTGTTTGCTCTGAATCACATACACATTCGGCGTATAGGTGCTCAATTTCTCCCATCCGCCACCTGGACTGCAATCTGGTCGTTGCACGCCTTGCGTTGTTTCCAGGCTCAGAGCCTCGCTGGAACGAAAAAAGACGATCGGTCCATTATACACGACTGGTCGGTAGTACTTTACGGCCAGAAGATGACCACAGTTGATATACGCGACACGCCGGAACTGAGTAAAACTGGTATCCTCTGGTATACGTCCCATCTGCTTTGCCCGTTTCCAGGCTTCTTCCAGGCGAGCGTGCGGATCTTCTAAAGTAAACGTAACGAAACCCTCTTCTTGCAAAAGATCTGCAACACGGGCATCATTTAAGGGTTCATCCGGCTTTGGCTGAGGGTTCTCCTGCCAAAAAGAGGGTGGGACACTGCTGTCAATGAGGGCCAGCAAGAGGACGTTTTCTCCCTGTTGCCTCAGTTGTTGCGCAATTTCAAAGGCAATGACTCCTCCCAATGACCACCCACCTATCTGATAGGGTCCAACAGGTTGTACCTCCCGTATCTCACGCACATAGCGGGCGGCAATGGCTTCCAGGTGGCTGTCATCTTCACTCCATTCAGGCGCTTGCAGCCCGTAGAAGGGCTGTTCCTCCCCTAGTGCTCGTGCCAAAGCCTGGTACCGAAAAACGGTTCCCCCTGAAGGATGCACACAGAAAAAAGGAATATTTTGGCCGCCCGTCTGGAGCGGTACGACGATAGAGGCTGGCTCAACACCGACTTTCTGACGCAGAATGCTGGCCAGCGCTTCGAGAGTGGGATGTTTAAAGAGCAAAGATAAGCTCAGATCACTGCTAAACTCATGCTGAATTAGAGACATCAAACGCACGGCGCTGATCGAATTTCCGCCCACATCAAAGAAGTTATCCCGTACACCAATGGGCCGTTTATGCAGGATCTGCTCCCAGATGCTGGCCAATCCGACTTCAATATAATCGCGTGGGCGCAGGAAACTCTGTCCAGCCATCCCTTCCTCATTGCCTGTCTGACTGGCTGTATTGACCTGTTCTTGCTTTGATAGCAGCTTGCGATCGATCTTACCGTTGGCCGTCAGCGGCAAGGCGACGAGGCAAACCAGAGAATTCGGCACCATATAGGCTGGAAGGCGCTTCTGCAAAAAGCTTTTCATGTCTTTCTCGTCGAGTATGCCGCCATAACGAGTCACAACGTATGCGACCAGGTGTTGCTCATCGGGCGCATCTTCCTGCAATAACACGACACATTCCTGTATCTGGTCATGCTGACTGAGCACCTGCTCGATCTCACCCAGTTCTACGCGATATCCGCGCAGCTTTACCTGGGTATCTACACGACTAACAAATTCAATGGTTCCATCATGACGATAGCGGGCCAGATCGCCGGTTCGATAATAGCGCAGGGTCTCATTCTGTCCCCACGTCTTCTCAATGAATTTTGCCGCGTTCTGTTCTGGTTGATGTAGATAGCCTTGTGCCACCCCCGCACCCGCGATTGCAAGTTCGCCAATCACACCAATCGGCACCAGTTGCCCACCTATATTCAAGATCACTGCTTCCAGATTATGTAATGGCTTACCCAGCGGGATAACTTTTTCCGCTGCGTGCTTCCATTGCGCCTTGTTCCGGCCCAAACGGTGGTACAATACGCCAATTGTCGTTTCTGTGGGACCATAATGATTGATGATCTCACAGAAAGCGCCCAGTTCCGCCAGGCGTGCCAAAAGAGTGCCTGTGAAGGCCTCACCGCCAAGAATAAGCTGCTGACGCGGCAAAAGCTGTTCCGCTGGCACGTCAGTTGTGAGCAGCGCGCTGAGATGAGAGGGAACGATCTTGAGCACATCTAGAGGATACCGCTGAATATATTCTCGCCAGCGCTGTGTAGATGTTACCGTTTCATAATCCAGAATATGCAGGCAGCCGCCAGAAACAAGTGAGCCAAAGATGACGGTGTTGCCCAGGTCAGCCGCCACCGTTGAGACTGTGGCAAACTGCGAGCCCGCTTGCCACATGAGCTGTTGCCGCATTGATTGAATGTAGTTACTCACGTTCTTGTGTTGGATCAGGACTCCTTTAGGTTGTCCAGTTGAACCAGACGTATACATCACATAAGCCAGATCGTTCAGGCTACTGTGGGATGGAAGATTCTCCTCCCATTCTGGTGCGCCCGTGGGCTGAGGACTATCAAGCAAAACGATGGTGCCTGTATAGTCTATGAACAGATCTTGTAACGCTGATTGTGTGACTACCAATGGTGCGTTGGTGTCGCTGAGCTGATAGCGTAGACGAGCGCTGGGAAACTGAGGATCTAGCGGCACATACGCGCCACCCGCTTTGAGGATTGCAAGCAGTCCCACCACCATCTCAAGGGAGCGCGAGACACACAATCCCACAATGGTATTCTGCTGCACCCCTTGTGCCCGCAGAAAATGTGCCAGGCGATTACTACGCCTATTCAGCTCGTAATAACTCAGGACATCATCATTGTATTTTAATGCAGGTGCCTCCGGCCTCAAGAACGCTTGCTGCTCAAAAAGTTCTACCACGGTAAGTGCAGGAAAATCGGTTACAGGTCCGCGAAACTGCGCCCGTAAGCGGGTTTCCTGCCAGGGCAAGAGGAGATGTAACATTTTTACCGCTATCTGGGAGCGGTTAAGCGCATCCTGTAACAACACCTGAAAGACACTTGCAAGATCCTCTATCGCCTGCTGGCCCAAACGGCTGGCGTCAAAATGCAGATTCAGATGGAAGGAAGCACTGGATTGTAGCATCTCAAGCTTCAAAAGAAAGGGCTCTACACAGGTAGAGCTCTGTTTGAGCGAGAAACGCACATGCGCATGCTCAACGCTGGCAGGCCATTGCTGGGATACGAATTGAACAGGCAATTGCTGAAGCCGCTCATCAGCATTTTCAACCAGGGACCAGGTAAAGTATGTCTGAGCCTCTAACGATTGGCGATAGATCTTGTCAATTTGCTCAATAAGCTGGACAAACGTTGTCTCAGGCTCAATAATCGCTGGCAATGGAGCAAAACGCGTATAGAGTCCCAGGGCAGACTTCAGATCGTCATAATATCGTCCGTCATAGCCAACGCCCACGACAACCTCTTCTTGATGGGTCAGAGAAGAAAGAAAAAGCTGCCAGGCAGCCAGCATAACGGTTTCGCTTGTGACATGCAAGGTCTCGGCCAGGTTTTCAAGGGAAGAGACAAGCGCTTTTTCGAGGGGAAGCGGGTAGATCTCTGGCTGAAAGGTCTTGTTCTGGGCAGACGTTGCACCCGGTAGTTGGAAGTTTTCGTGACCTGTGAGGTCGATATGACGCCAGAAGAGACGATAGTCCTTTCCATCCTCCTCCACTAATAGCTCGTTTTGCCAGTTCGAAACATCACTATACTGTAAAGGCTCTTCTACTGGCTTCTGGTGAGCCACACACGTTGCATAGGCTATGCCCAATTCATGTACGATTTGATAGAGCGTTGATGTATCTGCACTCAGGGCGGGTAAACGCAACAGAAGCAGGTGCCGTTGCTCATGGAGAGTAAGAAGATGAGTCTGTAAAGCGGGGAGCTGAGCCACATCCCAGGTCGTAGAACGCCATTGCTGTAGAAGCTCATTGATCTGCGTCTGTTGATCAGTGGAAGGCAGATGCGCCAGAGATGTTTCCTGCCAACCAAATTGAGCTTCCATGACTACCTGCATCGGTACATCCATCGTGGGGAGACAATAAAAAACCGTGCGCAGGATCTCGTTCTGCTCCACTATGAGCTGGATAGCCTGTCGTAGCATTTCTATGCTAACAGGCCCATCCACGTACAACGCGCTCACCGCGTGATAAGCCTGGCTCTCGTGTTGCCATTGCCATAAACGAGCCTGCTGCAACGATAAAGGCACAGCGTGAAGGGTTGATGGTTCCATTGCGCTCTTGCTCCTCTTTCCATAAACAAATTATTGCTGTTCCGATAGCTTTGTGCGCTTCCCTTTGTTCCTGGTAAGCTTGCTCAAATGGGCTGAATGCCGTGCTTCTCTGGCTTTGGCGCGCTCGCTTTTCTCGTGCTCGCCATACATTTCAATGTCGTGAATATGCGTATCTGGTTGCTTCAGACAGTGCTGAAGGTAGGTTGTAAAATGGTCGGCCAGGCGTTGCATACTGACGGCATCAAAAAGCTGTGTCGCATAGGTGAGAGAACCGAGCAATCCAGTAGGGGTTTCACCCAGAAAGACTGCAAAGTCAAATTTAGAATGTGTAACCGCGTTTGGCAGCGTTGACATGACCAGAGTGGACGGGGTAGACTCCTGTCCTGATTCCACAACGGTTTCTGTAACGGGAATGTTTTGCAGCACAAACAATGCGTTAATCAGCGGCGTTTGTCCATAATGACGAGGGAGGTGCAGACGATCGACGAGCAGATCATAAGGGATATCCTGATAGGTGTAGGCACCCAGTACACAATCACGCACCTGCTCTACTACCTGACGGAATGTATATTTCTTGCTCACCTGTACACGTAACGCCAGCAGATTAATAAAGAAACCAATCAAGCTTTCGGTTTCCTGGCTCGTACGATTGGCGACGTCTGTACCGATCACAATATCTTCGTCGCCAGTCACCCTTGAGAGCACTCCCAGAAAAGCTGCCAGGAGAACCATAAAGAGCGTGACCCCTTCTTGTTGGCCGAGCACTTTTAATCCTTGCACCACCTCGTCCGGGATCGTAAACGAGCAGCAAGCTCCATTGTGATCTGCTACCTCTGGCCGCGGATGGTCAAGGGGATAGTCAAGGCTGTGAGCTCCTGCCAGGCGCTGCTTCCAGTAGGCAAGATGTGTTTCCAGTACCTCGCCCTGGAGCCATTGGCGCTGCCAGGAGGCAAAATCGGCGTATTGAATGGCTAATGCCGGTAAGGGAGAAGGCAGATGATGCGTACGCGCCTGATACAACGATTGCAGTTCGTAGAATAAAACACCTATCGACCAGCCATCAGAGATAATATGGTGCATCGTCAATAGAAAGACATGTTCCTGAGCGCCGAGTCGTACAAGGGTGGTACGTAACAAACAATCCAGTGCGAGAGAGAACGGGCAGGTGGCTTCGTGCTGAATAATCTCTTGAAGCCGCGACTGCTGTTGCCTGCCTTGCATTCCACTGAGATCCTGTAGCAGGAGCGTGAAGTCGTCGCTGAGAGGAGCAATTGTCTGGACTGCCTCGCCATCGATGGTTTGAAAGGTGGTTCTCAGGCTTTCGTGTCGGCGCACAATCTCTTGTAGACTCCAGGTGAGCGCATCCAGATCCAATGGGCCGGTCAGGCGCATCGCCAGTGGAATATTCTGCGCTGCATCGCCAGGATGCAGTTGATCCAGGAACCAGAGCCTCTGCTGAGCAAATGAGAGCGGCAAGGTCTGTGTGCGTGCGAGTGGCACGAGCGGTGGGCGTTGCACCTGTTTCGCGTTGCGCAGTGCGGCTTCCACCAGAAGAGCCTGTTCTGCAAGCGTCGTTGTCTCAAACAGACTGCGCAATGGCAGGTCGATGCCCAATCCTTTGCGCAGACGTGCCAGCAACTGGGTAGCCAGCAGCGAATGCCCTCCCAATTCAAAGAAGTTGTCATCCAGACTGATCTGCTTGTGTCCCAGGACTGCATACCAGTGGGCCAGCAGCATTTCTTCAATGGGGGTACGTGCTCCAACTACTACCTTGTGAGTGTTTTCGTCCAGCACATGCGGGGCAGGCAAGGCTTGACGATCTACCTTTCCGTTAGGCGTGGTGGGGAACATCTCCAGTACAATGAACGCTGAGGGCAGCATATACTCAGGCAAGCGCTCGCGTGCCAGTGCGTGTAAAGCTGGCAGCACTATGGAGGGAGCATACTCAGAGACCACATAGGCAACCAGGCGTTTATCACCTGGTCGATCTTCACGTACCAGTACCAGACATTCCTGCACTCTCTCATCGAGATTGAGCACATCTTCGATCTCACCTGGTTCGATGCGGAAACCACGCAACTTTACTTGGTGGTCGATACGACCCAGGAATTCGATTGAGCCATCAGACCCATAGCGTGCCAGATCGCCTGTTCGATAGAGACGTGCTCCGGGCTGATCGTGAAAGGGATCGGGGATAAAATGTGTTGCGGTTAACTCTGGCTGCTGTAAATAGCCCCAGGCCAGACTGACACCGCCAATATACAACTCACCGGGCACACCTGCTTTGACTGGTTGATAGCTTGTATTTAAGAGGTAGATCTGTGTGCGTTGAAGCGGGTATCCGATCGGAGGTCGGCGCTGTAAGCCAGGATGGCACTCCATTATTGTTGCGCAGACCGTGCTCTCGGTTGGACCATAGGCATTATAAAAACGTCGTTTGCCAGGCTCTGTCCAGCGACGCATCAGTTCTTCTGAACACGCTTCGCCGGCCACCACGACTTTGGTCAGGCCGGGCACATCTTCCGGATTCAGTTGTGCCACTACCGAAGGCGAGAGAGTTGCCATGCTGATGCGCTGACTCTGAATTACATCGACCAGCGCCTGTCCAGGCAGTAGCGTCTCGGCATGCAGCAAACACAGGGTGGCACCAGTACATAGCGCCATTACGATCTCCCAGATCGATGCATCGAAGCTCGTTGATGCAAATTGTAAGATGCGCTCATCTGGCTGAAGATCAAATGCCTTGCGCTGTGTCTCGACGAGATTGGCGATACCATAATGCGAGACCAGGACACCTTTTGGCCGTCCCGTTGAGCCTGAGGTAAAGATGACATAGGCCAGGTTTTGCGCGGAAACCTCCACGGCTGGTGGCGTGTCACTCTCCTGCATAATAGAGGTCCACCGCTTATCCAGGTAGCAGACCTGAGCTTGTTGAGCGGGGATACGTGCAACAAGCGAGCTTTGACTAAGAATCCACTCGATATGCGCAGCTTGAACCATGTATTCCAGGCGCTGCACAGGATAGGCCGGGTCCAGGGGAACATAAGCCGCTCCAATTTTCATGATGGCCAGAATACTACAGATCAGTTCAAAAGAGCGCTCCATGCAGACTCCTACCAGTTGTTCACGCTCAACTCCCCACTGCAAGAGATAGTGCGCTAGCTGGTTTGAGCGTTGATCCAGTTCCTGATAGCTCCAACTCTGTTCAGCAAGCACCAGTGCCTGCTGGAGAGGGGTGCGAGACGCCTGTATTGCAAAAAGCTGATGTAAACAGGCAGCTTGTGGATAAGGGGTTGCAGGATTATTCCATACGGTCAGCAGTTGCGTTCGTTCCACGTTGGTGAGCAACGACAACTGCTGAATCCGCTGCCTGGGCTGAGCCACCATCTCCTCTAATATCATCTGCCAGTGCTCGGACATGCGTTCAATGGTGCTTTGATCAAACAGGTCAGTATTATATTCTATTGCATAACCGATTCCCTGGTCGCTATCTACTGCAACCAGACTCAGGTCATAGCGTGCAGTATGACTGACTACATCGAGAGAGGTAATGGTGATGTCCGTCAGGTCGCCAATCATCGTGGTGGCTGGCACATTCTGTAAACTAAACAGCACCTGGAACAGGGGTGAGCGACTGGTGTCACGCTCCGGCTGTAATCTCTCAACCAACTTTTCAAAGGGGACATCCTGGTGCATATATGCATCAAGCGTGGTCGCGCGGACCCTCTGTAACAGGTCGCTAAATGTGGGATTACCAGCAAGATCTGTGCGCAACACCAGTGTGTTGACAAAGAAACCGGGTAGTTGCTCCAGTTCTATGCTGTCCCGATTGGCAATGGGTGTACCGATCGAGATATCTTCTTGCCCGCTATACCGATTGAGGAGTACCTGAAAGGCTACCAGTATTGTCATAAAGAGCGTGACCCTCTCGTCTTGACAGAGGCGTTTTAGCTTTTTGCGCAAGGATGGTGGTAACTGACGCAGAATATGATTGCCGTGCTGAGTCTGAAGCGCAGGTCGGGGTCGGTCGGTCTGCAAGTTCAACACTTCGGCACCGCCAAGCTGTTGCTCCCAGTAATCGAGCTGGG
>ODAK010008568.1_pt1 | contig 10217 bp, 11 predicted proteins | sample 1539591 | NCBI WGS metagenome assembly ODAK01 (sample SAMEA3539303, study PRJEB22396) | soil metagenome | biome: tundra; feature: field; material: soil | place: USA | collected 2010-05 | depth 0.15 m | reverse complement strand
TTCGTCTCCTCATATCGATGGTTCATTGGATTTCTAGATACTATTTGGAGTTCGGCCTGTACGGGAGAATACCGCCAGGAGGAGCTACGTGCCCATTATCGAACATTATCAGGACTTCCTGTACCTGCGCGGATTTATGAACTAAGAGGAGACCGCGCATACATATGAGACCTCGGACAGGCATAATCTGGCATTAAGGAGCTTCCGGCGCATCGTGCTTCGGCTGCTGGGTCCGTGTCTTATGGTCGCGTTGGGCGGCGTGTTGGGACAGGATGGATTTCTTGGTGTGTTCGGAAAGATAAGATTCCGGCCCAAGGCTGGCGATTTGGCGCCCGAAATAAACTTCTCCAAAGTGCTCCACGACGCAGGGATGAATTCGAGATCCTGACAACCATGCGCCGGCACGGCTTTAAGACGCCTGTTCTGATGTTGACTGCCAAGGATGCGATCGAAGATCGCATCCTTGGCCTAGATGCCGGCGCCAATGATTACCTGGTAAAGCCGTTCGCTTTCCCGGAACTCTTGCTCGGGTCAGAGCCCTTAGCCGAAGAGGTATCCTGCACGGTGGTGATATTTATCTGCAGACGGGACAATGACAAGGTTCTTTATTTCAAATCTGCTTGCCGGGGTCGTGACGCCGGGCGCATCTGAGCATAGTGGCTAGTAGTGATCCTCGGCACGCATATTGATCTCGGCCCGGCGCACTAGTTGGGCCGTTAAACAATATCGGAATTCCGCCCCTACCGGGCGGCGTATGATAACTTTTGTGCGATGATTCAGCTCCGGAGGTTTCGTAAATACTGCCTAGCATTGAAAATGATTCTTCTGGGCTCTTGTGCCGTGCTGTTTGGCTAGCTGGCGCCTGTCGTCCTCCCAGTCGCGGCTTCTGCTCGGCAGAAAGCGGAGGCCAGCCGCGAGGACCAGGGCCTGATGCGATTTGAGTTTCTTCAGGACGTCGTGCGAACCAACCATTTCAACAGGAATGGCGACCCGGAGACCCATGCCATTGACGGTTTCTAAGAGTGTAGGCCTCGCCGCGACCCTGTGCATTCAAGCAAGGTAATATAACGATTCAGATCGCGCGGTACAGACCACAAAGTGCGGTTTCGTGAACTTTTCGCAACCAATAGTGGCTTTGGACGCACTGGTCAAATTCACGATGATTGAAGAAGATCACGAATAAGTCCCGCGGATGCGAACACCAGGACCGATGGATGGAGTGAATCACTTCGCTCAGCGTCGCACCGATGAAGGGATTGAAAAAGAAGAATACGTTGCCGTCGTCCGGCACTGGGAACGAAGCGGCATCGGAACAATGAAACTCAACGTGCGCCGCACGCCGATGTTTCATAGACCCGAGATTGCGGCGCGCGATGCAGGCCAGGGCCTCGGATATCTCGACCCCAATCACTTTTTGAAATGGATGGGTTGCGGCAACCGCTAACACGCGCCCCTTGCCTGCGCCATAATCGACGAAGACCACGTCAGCCAGAGGTAACGGAATCGTCTCAAGAGCCCATAAAATATGCGGATACTCCAGGGCGCTATAACCCATCGCGTCAGGATTCTCGACGCCGAGATCGTTGGACTGAATGAGTCCTAGAGTCGATACGCCGAACCTCCACTCGCAATAAACGGTGTGAATGTGTTGGCAAATTTCCCTAGCCAGGCGAACGAGTGCCTGGTGGCCCAAGCAAAGATACGACCGTCTGACTCGTCCGACGGGCAGCAGAGTTACCTCTGAGTCCATAAAGAGATCTTACGCCAGGTGAAATCGCACACAACATTCGGCAGATCTAAAGGCGGCTGCACGTAAGAACGGAACCCGTTAACCGGCCAATGCTCATTATCGGCAGCTAGTTCTGTCAATTGCAGCGGCCGGTGATTACGATTCCGTGACCGGTGGAGATATTTGTTTCAGAGTCGAAGTCGGCACGTCGCACAGCGTGAGGTCTTCCTCAAGAGCCTCAAGATGCTTTGTAGCTTGCCGAACTTCAATGGTGTCTGCCGAATACAACGCTCGCGTCTCACTCCAGAGACTGAGTGCCATCTGGTATTCATCCAGAAGTGCCATATGTTTAGAGCCTATTCCCGTAATGACCTTCACGAAACTCCACCTTCGATTAATTGGATGCATCCTTCTAACGGCGGGTTTCAAGCCTCAGCCATATGCAGCTTAAATTAAGTGAACACCCTCGCTGTGCGGCCAGTATCGCGTTCGTCGGCGCCGGTCATACCTCGCAATCCGATGGTCTTCTGTAGATAACTCCGAGTGGCCGGAGCGGAGAATAAGCCAGCAGTGGTTCTCCGAGCCACCCGGCCTGCAGAGGCAAGGCCACAATAAAATGCTTTGACCTGTGTAATCCTTGACGATGATGATCGAAGCCGTTGTGCTATGGCTCCTGTTTTCGTCAGCGATGGTGGCGGGAGTGTTGCTGTGGCGACCGTTGGAACGGGTCGTGCGGGGCCTCGCCGCGAAGCGCGTCTGGTGCGGCCTGCTGCTCGCGGCATCGCCTGTATTCCTTCGGCTTGCGCTGCTGCCGCATTATCCCGAGCCCACTCCTGCCGGCGCAGACGACTTCAGCTATCTTCTGCTCTCCGACACATTGGCGCATTCCCGGCTCGCGAATCCGCCCCATCCCATGCATCGCTTCTTCGAAGCGAATTTTGTATTGCAGGAGCCTCACTACAGCTCGATTTTCCCGCTGGGTCAGGGGTTATTTCTCGCCGCAGGACAGATCCTCACCGGCCATCCGTGGGCGGGAGTGCTGCTTTCAGATGCCGCGCTGTGCGGTCTGTGTTACTGGATGCTGCTGGGATGGGTTACTCCGCTGTGGGCGCTCGCCGGAGGATGGTTCGCGGTTTGCGAGTTCGGACCGCTGAATCAATGGATGAACTCTTATTGGGGCGGGGCTGTGGCGGGCATTGCCGGGTGTTTGATCTTCGGAGCGCTGCCACGGCTGCGCGGCGGTGGCTTTGGTCCAGCCGTGTTGCTAGGCGCTGGTCTGGGGCTCTCATGGCTGACGCGCCCGTTTGAGACAGCGCTGGCGGGCCTAAGCATCATGTTGTACTTCTTGATGCTGCTTCGCGGCATGGAGGCGCGGAAGCTGGTGCGAATCGCGGCGACGGTGCTGACGGCGGCGGCTCCCTTTGCAGGACTGAGCTTGCTGCACAATCGGGCAGTGACGGGACACTGGATGTCGCTTCCTTATATGCTGAGCCGGGCACAATATGGCGTCCCGGCGGCATTTACATTCCAAGCGAATCCCCTACCGCACCGGTCTCTGACGCCGGAGCAGCAGCTCGACTATCGGGCGCAGTCGGCAGTACATGGCGATGGTGCGGACACACCGGCGCGATTCGCATCGCGTCTAGCCGAACACATCGGTCTTTACCGGTTCTTCTTCTATCCACCCTTGTATCCCGCGCTAATCGCGTTCCTGGCGTCGCTTCGCGAGCTCCGATGCCGCTGGGTATTGGCCATCGTGTTGGTGTTCGGTCTGGGCACAAATTTCTATCCGTATTTCTATCCCCATTACATCGCCGTGTTGACCTGCGTTTTCGTCCTGATGAGTGTGATCGGGCTCCGCGAAGTCGGAAGGCTGCGCGTGGGCGGACGAATGGTAGGTCAACAAGCCGTGCGGCTCATCCTTCTCCTGTATGCTGCGTGGTTCCTATTGTTGTACGGGGTGCACCTGGCAGGGGACAAACAGTTACTGACTGCAATCGCCTGGTACGACACCGCGCACTTCATCAATTGGGGCGATGCCGAGGGGCGCGCCAGTGTCAACCAGCAACTGGCACAAATGCCGGGCGAGCAATTGGTGTTTGTGCACTACGCGCCCCGGCACGGGTTTCACGAATGGATCCACAATCCCGCCGACATCGACCACACCAAAGTGGTTCGGGCCCTCGATCTGGGCGATAGCGAGAATCGGAAGCTGATCGACTACTACCCACACCGCACCGTGTTGCTGCTTGAGCCGGATGTGTGGCCTCCGCGGTTGACGCCGTATCGGGCGGAGGTGCCGGAACGCTTGGTTGCCACTCCCCCAGTGGGACGAGTGCCGACTCCCAATCCTGAACGGGATGCGATTCCAACGCTACCGGAAAGCGGTTTTCTCAAACGTCGCCATTAGAAACGAACGGGACCCAGCGGTCGGGCAGGGAGCCAGCTCTGCACCAACGAGTCCGGCATCAACGCTCCGTCATTTTGATGTTGGCGCGACCAAGAATATAGGCCAGTTCGCAAATCGCCAGGTATGGCGTTCGCGGAGCCGGTTGGTGCATAGTTCATCTGGCCGCAAAACCGACTATCCTAGATTTCTATTGGAGCCTAAGATGTCACTTTCAGGTCGGGCGGAATTTATCCTTGTAGCTGGCGCCGTTGTTTCCGCTATGCTTGGAGCCGCAGCGCACGCCCAGCAGACTCGGTACCCCAAGCCAACTGAACTCCCCAACCCGTATCGCCTCGTCGAGGGCTGGCCGACCATTCCCAAGAGCATGAACGCGGGCCATTGGGGCGAGGTCATCCGTGTCCATGTCCACAGCGACGGCAATATCTGGGTCTTCCACCGCTGCTTCAACACGGTGCCCCCCGGCCACGCTACCTGCATCGGGCGCGACGATTCCAATCCGCCTATTTTGGAATTCGATCCGTCGGGCAGGCTTCTGAAGAGCTTTGGCGTCGGACTGTTCGCGTATCCCCACGGCTTCGCCATCGATGGGGAGGGGAACCTGTGGGTCAGCGACGTAAACGATGAGGCGACAGTTCTGGGCATGTCGGCCAAGAACGCTGATGGCGTGGTGAGGGGCCAGGAAATCCTCAAATTGAGCCCGAACGGCAAAGTGCTGATGATGATCGGCAGGGAGGGCGTGTCAGGGAACGGGCCGGATACCTTCGATCGGCCGACCGGCGTTGCGGTGGCGCCCAATGGCGATGTCTTTGTGACGGATGGCCATGCGCCCAACCGCCACAACTCGGCCCGCGTCGTGAAGTTTTCCAAGGACGGCCGGTTCATTAAGTCCTGGGGACACTTGGGAGCGGCGCCCGGCGATTTCGACGAGCCCCACGACATCTTCATTGGTGGTTCGCAAGGCCGTGTGTATATCGCCGATCGCAAAAACAACCGAATCCAGGTCTTCGATCAGGATGGCAAATTTATCGAGGCATGGAAACAATTCGGTCAGCCGAGCTCGGTGTTTGTGAGTAAGGACGACACGATTTATGTGGGCACCGCATTTCCCGATCCAGCAGCTACGAAAGGCCAGTTGCGCGGTATCGTGGTGGGGAGCGCCAAAGACGGCTCGCTCAAGGCCTTCATCCCCGACCCCGCGGACCCCAACAAGCTGGATGTCGGGACAACGGCGTCGGGCATCGCGGCGGATGATGCGGGCACTATCTATGCCGCCGACGTCGCCGCGCACAATCTGAGGAAGTACGTCAAGGTCAAGTGAGACACAAAATGAGATCTGATAGCAAGCTGGCCAACCCCTCGCGGCGTGAATTCTTGGCGACGGCCACGGGACTCGGCGGATTGGCGATAGCGCACAGCACGCCCGCGCATGCCGCCATCGTACAAACCGATTTCTCGACGCTTTCACCTTACGGCAATGGCACGCTCCCGGCCGGCATCCGCTCGCGCCAGATTGCCAACGTGAACGGCATGACCGTGCACATTTTGGAGGCGGGTTACGAAACGCCGGGCCGGCCCGCAGTCTTGCTGTTGCATGGCTTCCCGGAGCTCGCTTATAGCTGGCGCAAGGTGATGCCGTCGCTGGCGGCCGCCGGCTATCACGTTATTGCCCCCGATCAGCGCGGTTACGGCCGTACGATTGGCTGGGACGATTCCTACGACGCCGATCCGGATCCGTTTCGCATTCTCAACATGACACGAGACGCCATCGGGCTGGTCTACGCGCTGGGCCACCGCTCGGTAGCGATGGTGGTCGGCCATGATGCAGGCGCGCCGGTCGCGTCGTGGTCCGCGCTCATCCGTCCCGATATATTCCGTTCGGTCACAATCATGAGCTCGCCCTTTGAGGGTGCACCCTCGTTGCCATTCGACACCGCGAACGGGGCGCTCTTGCCGCGGCCGGCAGCGACCGACGACGAGCTGGATCGCGAGCTCGCGAAGCTCAACCCGCCGCGGAAGTACTATCAAAACTATCAACGCACCCGCGGCGCCAACGACGACATGCTGCATGCGCCGCAAGGCCTGCATGCTTTCTTCCGCGCCTACTACTTCTACAAGAGCTCCGATTACAAAGGGAACCATCCCCATCCCCTGAAAGCGCGCACCGCCGAGGAGATGGCGCAAATTCCGACCTATTACGTGATGGAAAGAAGTAGGGGCATGGCGGCGACCGTAGCGCCGTTCATGCCGCCTGCGGAATACATCGCGAATTGCAAGTGGCTGACCGAAGCCGAGGTCGATGTGTACGCGACCGAATACGGCAGGACCGGTTTCACCGGTGCGCTGCAGGGCTATCGCGTGCGGCGCGGCTCCGACCCCAGAAGTATCGCCGAAATGTATACCTTTTCTGGCCGCACTATCGATGTGCCCTCGCAGTACGTCGCGGGCAAAAGCGACTGGGGGGTCTATCAAACGCCCGGCGCGGTCGACAAGATGCGCACAAGCGCGTGTACGCGGATGGTCGGATTCCATCTTCTCGATGGCGCCGGACATTGGGTGCAGCAGGAGCAACCGGAACTCGTGAGCACGTTGCTGGTTCAATTCCTGCGCGATTACGCAAAGCCCTGATCGCATGCAGGCCATCGCCATGACAAAAACGATTTAGCGGGAGGTGCCTCCGTAAACGTTCCCGCGAAGGCGCACTTATTCTCAGAGCAACGCAACATTCAGTCGACTTGTCCCGCGAAAGGCGCCTATTTCCTTGAAATTTTGGAAACGGTCACCGTGTCGCCCTTCATGTCGCCTGTAAGTTCAACTGTTTGACCTGCCCGCTTCTCGAGATCGGCAAAAGATTGATTGTCGATCTGATACACGGAGCCGGCACTCACGAAAACATATTTGCTTCCGCCCTTGATGCAGGCCAAGGTGCAGTCGCGATTCGTCTTCTTTGCGCCCGTCATTTTCGCGTGACTCGCGCCGCACGAACTGTCTGAAATTTGGCCTGTCCATGTCCCCGCGAAGCACGAAGCGGCAAATACCAGCCCAAGCGATAGTTTGATCATCGTGGATCTTACTCCTCAGTAATTTAAGTAAACTCACCCTATGGCGAACGCCAGCCCACTCGCAGGGGGGCTTCGCCTCATTGTCTGGATCGATATTCAGGGGTAACCCGGGTACTTGTCAATACAGCGGAGGCATGATGGGTTGATTCCAGCGCATTTCGTTCCCGGCGGCGCAGAGTTCGCACCGAAGCTGGGAAGTAGTGGCGCCTCAATCGGGCCCCGATAGGCCCTTGGAGTTCGTCATTTAAAAGCGGAGAATAGCACCATGCAGAGACGCACTTTTCTCGCTACCCTTGGTACGGTGGCGGCTAGCAGGTCTGCGCAGGCGAAAGTAGGAAACATCGAATTCGGCGGGTGCGCGAGCGCCGACCACTTCGATACCGCTGTTCGCCTGGGCTTTGACTACTACGAGATGGAAGTTACCGAAATCTCCCAGATGGACGACGCAAAATTCGCGGCGCTAAAGGCGAAAGTCCTGGGTTCTCCCATCCGCTGCCGCGCCTTTCGAAGTCTCATTCGCAAGTTCCAGGTGGTTGGCGAGAATGCCAGTGCGCAGCACGGCGACGTGAAGGCTTATCTTGAGCTGAACCTCGACCGCTGCCGCCAGCTTGGAGGACGAGTCGTGGTTTGGGGCAGCAGCCAGTCACGCAATGTTCCCGACGGATTCTCGCGCGACACGGCAGGGCGGCAGATTCAGGAATTTCTCCACCTTCTGGGAGACATCGCGAGGCGCAATAATCTCATGATCGGCATCGAGCCGCTACGAAAGCAAGAGTGCAACATTATCAACACGGCAGGCGAGGCCATGAAACTGGCGCATGAAGTGAACCACCCGAACGTGAAGATCATCGTCGACTTCTATCACCTGCGGCAGGAAAACGAGGACCCGGATATTATTCGTTTGGCGCAAAAAGACATCGTCCACTTACATTTCGCGAACCCTACAGGCCGCCGCTGGCCTCGCAGTGCAGCAGAGGACCCGCAGTATCAACGCTTCTTTTCACTGGTGAAAGAGATTGGATACCAAGGCGGCCTTTCCATAGAGGGCAATGGAACCTTCGAGGAAGACGGCGCGGCCAGCCTGCAATTCTTTAGGGAGATGCTGGCGTCGTAGGGGTGATAATCTTTCTCCCGCTCGACGTCACGAGCGTAGCGCTTACACTCCAGTCGACTCGCCAACGATGCAATGACCCGCAATCACTTCGATCGCCTTTATGGCAGCTCAATTCCCGCGTGTATTATCATCAGTCTAAGTTGCACACGCTCCTCGACCTGCTACAACTAGCGGATTCAGCGCTTCCGATCGGAGCGGGGGCGCACTCGTTCGGGTTGGAGACGCTGGCGGAAGAGGGCTGTTTATGCTCCGATACCGCGGAGTCGTTCTTTCGGGATTATCTTTCAGAAGCCGGGGTGCTTGACGCGAGTTTCGTCCGGCGAGCGTGGCGCGGCGAAGATGCCCGGCGATTGAGCAATGAGTTTTGTGCGCGGAGGCTCGCCCGAGAATCGCGCGAGGCCGCACTGAAGATCGGACGCCGCTTTTCACAACTGGTCAATGCCATGGTGAGCGGCGCCGTGATTCCCGACGGCCTAGCTTACCCGGTTGCTTTTGGTATGGCCGGGTCGCACCTCGAAATCTCCGAAGACGACATCGTGCTCGGGTACTTGCGCCAGTCGCTGGCCGGGCTAATCTCGGTGTGCCAGCGTCTGATGCCAATCGGGCAGGTGGCCGCGAGCCAAATAATGTGGAATTTGAAGCCATCGATCTGCGCGGCGGCGCTCGCTTCAGGAAATAGGGAGGTTGGGTGCTTCACACCGCTGCCGGAGTTGGCGTCGATGCGTCACGGCTCACTCGAAACCCGGCTGTTCATCAGCTAGCGGCCCATCTCGCCCTCCGCTTCGAAGCGCGGGAAGGCCGCACCCGTATGTACGTGGAGCAACAGCAGCCGCCGTGGAAAGTCGTGCGCGCCTTTTCGGGCGATTGCGGCCGTTCCCTGGTTCATCTGCATAACGTATCCGGCGGCGTCCTTTCGGGAGATCATCTGAGCTTGGACATTCATGCCGGGCCCGGCAGCGTCGTCCAGGTGACGACCACGGGCGCAACGCGGCTCTACCGCCATCGCGAGGGAGCCGCCGAGTCCGAGCAGCACGTCAAGATTCACGTGGCGGAAGGAGCATTGCTCGAATATCTGCCGGATGCGCTTCTGCCGTTTGCCGGGTCACGGCATCGTCAATGCACCTCCGTTTTTCTTGCCGATCGCGCAACGCTCCTATGGTGGGAGGTATTGGCGCCCGGCCGTCAAGCGATGGGAGAAACCTTCGCCTTCGACAGTTTGCGCATTCAAACCGAACTGCGCTCGCCTTCGCGCCCTCTACTGATTGAAAATCTAGTGCTCGAACCGGCGCAGCGTTCGCTCCAATCAACTGCCCGGCTCGGCCCGTACACCCACCTTGCGAATTTTTACGCATGCTCTGTCGGTTTACAACCGTCGAAGTGGCGCGAGCTTGAATCGGAGTTGAACGATTTTTGTAGCGCTCAATCCAAGCCCGGGGTTATGATATGGGGATCGAGCACGCTCGCCGCCGACGGCATCGCCGTACGCGGATTGAGCGTTTCCGCTCGTGAATTACCGGCCACGCTCGCCGCTGTTTGGAAGATTGCCAAGAAGTTCCTGACAGGCGAAGACGCGGTTCTTCCCAGAAAGGTTTATTAGCGGATTTATGCACCTGACGGCTCGCGAACAGGAGCGGCTATTGATTTTCGTTGCCGCCGATGTTGCCCGCAGACGCCGCGCGCGCGGGCTGCAACTGAACTATCCGGAGGCCCTGGCGTTGCTCACGGCGGAAATCCTGGAGTGGGCGCGCGACGGCAAAACCGTCTCCGAAATCATGACGCTGGGCGCGAAGATTTTGACGCGCGATGACGTGATGCCCGGCATCGGGGAAATGATCCATGAGGTGCAGGTGGAAGCCACCTTCCCGGATGGCACCAAGCTGGTGAGGGTGCACGACCCTATTCAAT
>ODAK010008567.1_pt1 | contig 10219 bp, 4 predicted proteins | sample 1539591 | NCBI WGS metagenome assembly ODAK01 (sample SAMEA3539303, study PRJEB22396) | soil metagenome | biome: tundra; feature: field; material: soil | place: USA | collected 2010-05 | depth 0.15 m | reverse complement strand
GGCATGAAGATCTGCCCGGCGGCAGCCTGGCTTGCCAGTTCGCGCACGCGCCGCGTCGTCTCCACGTCTTCCGTAAGGTCGAAGTACGAGACGCCGGCTTCGAGAGCGGAGAGCGCGATCAACCGATTGACGTCGAACGAGCAGGCTGAAAAGACGGCGGCGCGGCGGCCGGTGGCGAGGGTGCGCAATTCGGCAGTCAGCCGCGGGATATCGAATTCGACGTCCAGGTTCAGGACGCGCACGGGCACCGCGGCCGACAGGCGCTCCAGCGCGGCGGTGTCATGGTCGGCAACGGTGATGTCGTAATCGCCGCTGTAGTGCAATAGCTTTGCGATGCTGGCACCTATCCTGCCGGCACCGACTACCATAACTGCAAACATGGATCAGCTCCCGTTACCGCACCCAGTTCGAATCTACCAGAACGGCTTTTGGGAAGGCGCATTTACAAGCCCGGGACCCGCGCTGCTGGCTGCCGGTTTTCACAAGAGTCAGGAACGCACTGCGCGGAAGAAGGCTCGCAGATCCTCTGAGAACAGCCGCGGCTGCTCCATACAGGCGAAATGGCCTCCCCTTGGCATCTGCGTGTAGTGGATCAGGTTGAAATCACGCTCGAGGAAGCGCCGCGGCGGGAGAAAGATCGGCATTTCTTTAGGGAATGCCGCAAAGCCGGTTGGTACACTCACCCGCCCGCGCGGGGCAGCGGGATCGTCCGCGTTCCCCCGATAAATCCACACACCAGAGCCCGCGGTGTCCGTCACCAGGTACCACATGATGTTCGTCAGCAACTGGTCTTTTGTGAAGGCGCTTTCGATACCCGCGTCCGAATCGCTCCAGCTCTTGAATTTCTCGAGGATCCAGGCTGCCGCGGCGAGCGGGCTATCGGAGAGTGCGAACGAAACCGTCTGCGGTTTATGGGTCTGCTCGCCGAAATAATCGAGTTCGTTCTGCCTGTAGGCATTTGAGAGGCGCACCCATGCCTTCTCTTCTTCCGTCTGCTCCGCCTCGGGCAGCGCACGCGCCGTTGTGCCGCTGAAATGAATGCCTGCCAGCGACTCCGGAAACTGCGCCGCCAACTGGATTGTGACGGCCTGGCCCCAGTCCCCACCTTGTGCTCCGAAACGGGGATATCCGGCGACATCCTTCATGAGCTTGTGCCACAAGCGCGCAATCGTCGGCGGTCCCACTGGTTTCGGCGGCTTGGACGAAAACCCAAAGCCCGGCAGCGAGGGGATTACCACGTCGAACGCATCGTCCTCTGAGCCTCCAAATGCCGCGGGATTCGTCAACTGCTCGATCGCATCCTGAAACTCCACCACCGAGCCCGGCCAGCCGTGTGTGAGCACGATTGGAAATGGCCGCGGCCCTTTTCCTCGCACATGGTAGTAATGGATGTCCAGGCCGTCGATGGAGGCGATGAACTGCGGATGCGAGTTCAGCTTCGCCTCGGCCTTCCGCCAGTCAAACCGCGTCGTCCAGAATGCGGCCAGCTCCTTCATGTAATCCCAATTGACGCCGTACTGCCATTGGCTGCCGTCCAGCCGGTCCGGCCATTGTGCCTCGCGCACACGGGCAAGGATTCGATCGATCTTACGCTGCGGAACGGCTATTCGAAACGGACGTGGCGCCGCCTCGCCCCTGACCGCCGGGGCCATTAACGGCATAGCCGCCAATCCCAGCAGGGTGTTCCGTCGCGTTGGCTTCGCTTCGTTCGACATGCTCGGATTCTATATTGCGACGGGTATCAGGCCAGAATATCTTTCACAACATGTCCGGCCACATCCGTCAGCCGGAAATCACGGCCTTGCGAGCGATAGGTAAGTTTCTCGTGATCGATTCCCAGAATGTACAGCATGGTCGCATGCATGTCGTGTATTTCGACGGAGGGCGTGACCGGGTTATAACTGAAGTCGTCCGTTTCGCCATAGCTCAAGCCCGGCTTTATGCCGCCGCCCGCCAGCCACCATACAAAATTGTTGCCGTGATGGTCGCGCCCCACATTTGCATCGATCACGCCCTGTGCAAACGAAGTGCGCCCGAACTCACTGCCCCACATCACCAGCGTGTCTTTGAGCAAGCCGCGTTGCTTGAGATCGGCCACCAGAGCAGCGGAGGGTTGATCCACTGTCAGGCAATCCGGCGGATGCCCCTGCATGATATTCGTGTGGTGATCCCAACCTACGTGCATCACGGAAATGAAACGAACGTCGCGTTCGGCCAGTCGCCGCGCCAGCAGGCAGTTGCGCGCGAAGGTGCCTGGTTTGCGCACCTCCGGTCCGTACATATCCAGTACGCTCTCCGGCTCATTGCTGATATCCGCGACCTCCGGTACCGAGGTCATCATTCGGTAAGCCATTTCGTACTGGCTTATCTTGGCCGGTATTTCCGGATCGTGCGACGTTTCGTATTGCGCCTGCGAGGCCTTCCCAATCACGTCCAGCATCGCTCTGCGGTCCTTCAACGCGATACCCTCCGGATTGGAAATATAGAGCACCGGATCTTTACCTGCGCGAAACGGCACCCCCTGATACTGCGAAGGCAGGAACCCCGCGCCCCAGTTGGAAGCATCGTGGCTGACGCCGCTGAAAGTGCCGGACGTGAATGCCACGAACGCAGGCAGATTCTGGTTCTCCGAACCGATTGCGTAGTTTACCCAGGCGCCTTCCGGCGGCCTTCCCGCGAGTTGAAAACCGGTGTGCAGGAATTTGGCTGCGGGATCGTGATTCACATGATCCGTGCGCAGTGTTTTGACGAAGCAGAGATCGTCGACGATTTTGGCGGTATACGGAAACAGACCGCTAACCCAGGCTCCGCTTTTGCCATATTGCTGAAAAGGCCGCAGCGGCTTCACGATCGGGAATGATGATTGCGCGGCGCTCATCGTCGAAAGCCGGCCTTTGGCCCGAATGGAAGCAGGTAGTTCCTGGCCGTGCATCTTTTCGAGCATCGGTTTGTAGTCGAAAGTATCAACCTGCGACACTGCACCCACCATGTGAATTCGGATCACCCGCTTCGCCCGTGGTGCGAAATCGACAGCCTTCATGATTCCGTAGCTTTTGATGCTCAACGCCTGCGACTGCGCAAGGAGTGTAGAACCGCCGGCAAGCTCTCCCAACGCCACCGCTGCCAGACTCCCGGCGCCCTTCAGAAACACACGCCGCGCGATCAGATCGCTCCACTGCCCGTCACGATTTTGTTTCATGTCGACTCACCTGTTTAATGCACGGAGTACGCGTCGGGAGTATTCATGACGGCCGCCCCAACATTCGCAAGGGCTGCCAGTTGAACTGTGTCCACACTGTTGTCGACTGGCGCCACTCCCACCTGGACCGCGGCCGCGGCCTTCTTAGTGTCCGCAGCGAAGCGAGCCAACTCGGCCGAGTAATAATCTCCGAAAAGCGCCTTCTCCTGGTCTGTCGGAAAGCGCCGCGTAGCCAGACGGAAAACTAAACTGACTTGCTCATCCCGGGTATTTGTTTGCTTCAGGACTCGCGTGGCGAGCACTCGGTACGCCTCCACGAATTGCGGATCGTCCAGCAGCACCAGTGCCTGCAGGGGTGTGTTTGAAGTAAGCCTCCGCGCCAGAGTCGCGTGCCGCTCTGAAAAATCGAATACAGACATGGAAGGCGGGGGCGTATTGCGCTTGATGAAGCTGTACAGGCTGCGCCGGTGCTGCTCATCAGGCGAGAGCTCCTCCGGTTTCGGATATGTGTACTGCGTTACGCCCGGCACCCAGACGCCATCGGGCTGATAAGGATGCACGCTTGGCCCGCCGATCGTTCCGTTCAGAAGCCCGCTCACGGCCAGCGCGTTGTCGCGAATCTGCTCGGCAGACATCCGAATACGCGGACCGCGGGCAAGCAGCAGATTTCGCGGGTCTTTTTGAAGAAGCTCCTTTTGAAGAAGTCCCTCCGAGACATCCGATGACTGCCGGTAAGCCGCCGACATTACGATCATCTTGTTCAGGCGTTTGATGTCCCACCCGGACTCCATGAAATCCACTGCCAGCCAGTCAAGTAATTCCGGATTCGTGGGACGCGAACCCTGCATGCCGAAATCGTCGGAGGTCTCCGCAATCCCGGTTCCGAATTGCATCTGCCACATGCGGTTTACAAACACGCGCGAAACAAGCGGGTTCTTCTTATCGAACAACCAGCTGACCAGACCGAGCCGGTTCCGCGGGAGGCCGGGATCGAACGGGAAAATGTCTGTGAGCGGCGCCGGCTCGACGGGTTCTCGTCGCGCGTTATACAGGCCGCGATTCAGCACGTAGGTCTGCCGTGGCGCGGGCGCATCGGCCATCACCATAACTTCCGGAAGCCACGAAACGACCTGATTCTGTGTTTCGCGGGCTTTTTGCAGCGCTTGACTCGACGCGACGACGCGCGCATCGTTTGCGACCATGAATGCGACCAGGAGTTCGCTAACTTCGCGCGCCAGATCGGGGCGATCGATTCCGGCAGCCGCGGCGCCATCATGCAGATAGCTGACCTCGATCGGCGTGAGCGCGCGATTGAAGAATCGCAGTTCGTCGATGCCGCCATCTTTGAGAATCACTTCGCGGAACCGGCGTCCGAACTCCACGCCCACGAACTCATTGAATACCGCGCCGTAGCCGCGGGGCAGGATGCTTTCCGTCAGCTGGTCATGTTCCACCTCGACCTCGGCGGCCTGACCATTTACATAGAGTTTGATACCTGCAGCCTGGCTGGAGCCGTCGTAAGTCATTGAGATCTGCGTCCACTGCTTCACAGGTATTGCCTGCCTGGATATGACATGAAGCATGTTGTACGGCCATGAATGCATCATGTAAAACGACAGATGGTTTTTCTCGAGGCTCAGCTTGTAACCCGCGCCGCCGGAGTTGTCGTCGTCACGATGATTCAGGACCTGCGAGTTCTCGTAAACTGAGGCCGCATACACGGAGAGATCGAAGCTGAACGGCTGCGTGCGGTCGTAAAAGCCCACGCTCTTACCCAGAAAACCTCGATTCGTATCGGTGAAGAACAGCGCATTGCCCCTGGCGCCTCCCGGCCGGATATTGGCTTCCTCCAGCACCGCCGGCTCGCCCCCAGGCAAGCCGCTCGGAGAGAAGACCAGCTTTTCCCGAATCATGCTGTTCGGCAAACGTCCCGGCACCTTCTGGCGTGCTGCGGTTGAAGTATCGTCTTTCGCGGGCGGCGCGGCGGCAATGGAGGCTTTGCGATCCGGAGATACGAGAGAAGCGGGTGGTTTATTGCCGCGAACGCGCGACACAGGCAGTTGATCGTCCGGTATCGGCACGGTGGTTTCGAAAGGATAGTAGGCCACGGTGGCCGCTTCGACCGATTTCTGAATTGCCGCCGCGATCTCGGCCGCCGGCTGTTTGAGGAAGGGCGTAGTGCGCGCGGACGCGTCGGCAATGGCTGTTTTGCGAACAGCGGCATCTGCCTTTTCAGCCGCCTTCAACGCCGCTTCAGCCGCCGCAATCTTTGCGTCCATCGCCGCATCAGTCCAGGGCAGTGTGGGTCCGCCTTGAATCGTGCTGAACCCGGGTGCGAAGAACCCCGGCTCATCGGCGCTGTTGAAAAATCCCGACAGGGAATAATACTGCTTCTGCGGAATCGGATCGTATTTGTGGTCGTGGCACCGCGCACACCCGGTCGTCAGCGCGAGGAAGCCCTGTCCGATAACGTTGGCGCGGTCGAGCGCATATTCGACTCGGTATTCTTCGTCAATCGCGCCGTTCTCAGTCGTGCGCTTCCCCACCCGCAGGAAGGCAGTCGCGAGTTTCTGCTCTTTCGCGGCGTTCGGCAGCAGATCGCCCGCCAGTTGCCACTTCGAGAATTGATCGAACGGCATATTACGGTTGAAAGCGCCGATGACCCAGTCGCGATACGGCCAGAACAACCGGTCGTGGTGATCGTCGAGAAAGCCATCGCTGTCGGCATAGCGCGCAATGTTCATCCAGTAGGCAGCCATGTTCTCGCCATAGGCAGGGGAAGCGAGCAGCCGGTCGACCACCTTTTCGTAAGCGTTCGGACTACTGTCGGCGAGGAACGCGTCCACTTCCGCCAGCGTTGGCGGCAAACCGGTGAGCGTGAGCGTAACGCGATTGATCAACGTCGCGTTATCCGCCTGCGCCGAAGGCCTTAAACCCTCTTTCTCCAGACGAGCCAGGATAAACCGATCGATTTCGCTGACTTTGAGGCCCGGCGTGCCGGCAGGGGGTGTGACTTTTACCGGGGGTATGAAAGCCCAGTGCGGCTTATACTCGGCGCCCTGTCTGATCCAATCGGTCAGGGTTGTAATCTCCGCGGCGGTCAGCGGTTTCGCGCTCGACGCGGGCGGCGGCATCCGGTACGACGGATCGGCGGCTGTGATCCGTTTGATCAGCTCGCTGGCTTCCGGCTTGCCGGGCTTGATTGCCTGAGCGTACGCAGCATCCTGCTTATCCAGACGCAGTCCAGCCTGGCGGCTGTTGGAGTCGGGCCCGTGGCAGCGGAAGCAGTTGTCGGAGAGGATCGGCCGCACCTGCCAGTTGAAATCGATTTTCGTCGTTTCGGCGGCACTGACCCATGCCGGACTAACGGCAAGCAGACCCAGAGTCGTCAGGCAAGCGAATGCTTTGCAGTAATTCATATGCGCGTTAGAGCCGGAGTGGTCAGAAATAGTTGAGCCACCTCCTGAAAGTCTATGTCAATTTTCAGCGGCCAGATCGCCCGCGGAAATAAGTCAGAACGTAAACTTCATGGCGAGTTGAAGGATCCGCGGGTCCTGAGCACTGGTAATATTGCCGAAAGTGCTCGGGCTGCTCAGTGTGACCGAGGGGTTATTGAAGCGCACGTTATTGAACACGTTAAACGCCTCTACGCGGAACTGGAGGTTTTCACCTTCGCGGACACGGAACTCTCTCACCATCGCCATATCGAACTGGAAGAATTTCGGGCCCAGGACGTTGAACGCGCCCATATTGCCGAATGTGCCCGCGGCCGGCTGGGCAAAAGCAGCGGGATTCAGCCAGGAGACACACGGCGTGATGTTGGCGCAGGCCCCGGTTTGATTCAGTGCAGCGGTGTTGGCAAGCACCTGATTCGGGCGTTCCAGCGCGGTGCTGAAACCGAGCAGCGACTGGTCCAGGCCCGACGCAATCAGCAATGGCGCACCGGAGGAATACCGGTAAATCGCCGATATCGACCAGCCTGACGCCACGATTTTGACCGCCTTGTTGGAGAACGTCGGTGTGCGCCCGACAACAGTCAGGTTGAAGATGTTGCGCCGGTCCTGCGAGCAGTTGCCTGCATCCAGAGCCCGATTGTTCAGATGAACGTAGTTGCTGCCGGGGTTGGGCGTGGTCGTGCCATTGTTGGCTTCGCCGATGCAATGCGACCAGGTGTAGTTCGCAATAACATTCACGCGGTTGGTGGCGCGCCAGTTTTCGCTCACGAGCATGCCGTTGTAATTCGCCGTGGCGCCGGAGTCATAAGCCGTGACATTGGAAATAGCCGTGGCTGCAACCGGGTTCGCCAGGTTCAGGACACGGCGCGCGTTGACGTTCCCTGTAGTCGAGCACGGTCCAGCGGCCGCGAGGCCGTATTGTCCCGCGACGCAGTTTCCCGGAATATACACTCCGGGATTCAGCTCAACGTTGGTCGGTAAGTGAATGGTATTGCTCCCTATGTAGCTGATCGTGGCGAACAGGCGCGGCGTGAATTGCCGCTGCAGGCCCGCGTTCCAGCTATACACTTCCGTCGTCTTGAAGTCCGGAGGTACGGGATCGTAAACCGCGCCCACCGGGAACTTCCCGACAGGAGGCGTCGAACTATAAGGGAATGGATTGCCTCCGGGGGTGGTGCTCCACGGCTTCGCAATCGGAATCGGTCCGTTCACCGTCGTATCGCCGGCGAACGGCGCGACGTTATCTTCGTTCTGATACGACTGCAGATTGATGAAGTCGTAATTGATTCCGGCGCCCACGCGGAGCGCAGTCTTGCCGTCGCCGAAGGGATCGAACGCGATACCCACGCGCGGCTCGAAGTTCTTCCACGATCCGTTGATACCCGCCTTGCCGTTAAACCCAGGGTCGCCCGGATAGTAGAATCCCGGAGGCGCGTTGGTCCATATGCGGCTTTGGGTGCCGGCGTAGAAGCGCGCGAGGCTGAACGTATAGATGCGGCCGTCGCCCACCTGCATCGGGAAAAATGGCTCCCATCGCAGTCCGTAGGTGACTGTCAGGCGGTTTGTGGCTTTCCAGGTATCCTGGGCGTACGCTCCGAAATACCACTGGCGGACATCGAGATCGTTCGGAATCGATTGCCGCATCTGCGACAAATACCCCGCCAGGAAATCCGCCATCCCCAGCCCTGTAGTCTGGCCGTTGACTGTGTAATTGCCGATTGACCTGACGTTGGCGAGGTCGAGCGCGATCCCGCGCGTCTCGTTCGCGCCGAAAGAGAACTGGTGCGCCCCGTGGATAAGGCTGAAGTCGTCGTTTACGGTTCCGAAAGTATGCGCATTCCAGACACGCTCAGCGACCCCCTGTCCGATCGACGGCCCTCCCGTGATCGCGAGCGTCATCACTTTCGGAAGGTAAGTAAATGCGTCTATGCCGACGTCGGTGGGGCCAAAATATCTGGCTCCGTCATGAAGCATGTAGATCCGGTTAATGGAAAGGCGAAGAGAATTGACTTTCGTGCCGCTCATCAGCCAGGTGTGTCCCAAAGCTGCCGATTGAGCCGTATCATCCGCTGAATTGCAGGTGAGGCAACTCGAGGCAAAGATGTTGTTCGGCGTCAAAGCATAGGGCAAAACCTGGTTCTGCTTTGTCACAATGTAGCGGAAGAAAATGGATTGCTTGTCGTTCACCTGATAATCCACCCGCACCGGCAGCTGCCAGTAATATTGAGACGTGTCGATGATCGACTGATATTGCCCGCAGTTGTTCTGTGCCGCAGGAAGGTAGCTGGCGATCTTCAGCGATACCGGACTGATCTGCGATTGCGGGAGCTGATTCGGTACGCCGTTGACCGTCGCGAATGGCGCTCCGAGAGTGACGTTCTTGCCCTGACACGCCACCGAGGCAAAAGTACTGAAATCTCCGGCTAACATCTGCTGCGTGGGGACAAAGGTCGTGGTTGGCGCGGCCGATGAACGGAGTGTTGTCCCCTGATAGCCGGCGAAAAAGAAGATCTTGTTCTTCTTGATCGGTCCGCCCACGGTGCCTCCGAACTGATTCCGTTTCAGGGTGTCCTGTTTTGCAGAGAAAAAGTTTCGGGCATTCAGGTCGCCATTGCGGAAGAACTCGAAGACGTCGCCATGAAACGAGTTGGTGCCCGACTTGGTCACTGAGGTGACCTGCGCGCCGGAGTGCGTTCCGGTCTGCGCGTTCTGCGCGCTCGTCTCTACCTTGAACTCCTGCAGCGCATCCGGGAACGGCAGGGGCAGGTTCGTGGAATCGTACATGTTCATATGCGGAGCGCCGTCGAGCCCATAGTACATACCAAAGGAAGCCCCGCCCGCCACGGAGATCGTGACGCCCGTCTGCATACTCCAGGGCACCGACGTGCCGGTCTGCACAGCCGCGCCGGTGAGCGCGATCAGGTCGGTCGGCGTGCGGCCGTTGAGCGGCAGATCGAGAATGCGCTGCGTTTCCATAACGGTGCCGACACCCAGCTTCTGGGTTTCCACCTGCACGGCATTCGCTTCCACCTGGACAGTTTGGGTTACATCGCCTACGCCAAGCGTAACCGGAATGTCTGGGCTGCTGTCGACCTGCAACTCGATTCCGTTCTGCACATATTTCTGGAAGCCGGTTTTTACTGCCTCGAGACGGTAGGGGCCGATCTGCAGATTGGGAATCACGAACTCGCCCGAATCGCCTGTGACAGCAGTACGCCTCGTGCCGGTGTCGGTCTTGATCGCAGTGACTTCAACGCCCGGTACAACAGCGCCGGATTGATCTTTGGTGGTGCCGCTGATTTGTGAAACCGCCTGCCCGAAGGCCAACTGCGAAACGAAAACTCCGATTAGTCCCGCAGTGGACATGAGGCTGAGAAGCGCACAGGTTCGATTGTTCACGGTTTTCTATCCCCTTCCCGCTGCCGTTAAACCCCGCCCGCAGGGGATTCAAAGCATTGGCGTGAGGATGTTATAAGAGCGTTGGGCCGAGGTCAAGCCACCATGCAAGATTGTCAAGGCAAAGTAGAAATGTCCCCTCGCTGGCAAAGTAGAAACGTCCCCTTTT
>ODAK010008566.1_pt1 | contig 10219 bp, 6 predicted proteins | sample 1539591 | NCBI WGS metagenome assembly ODAK01 (sample SAMEA3539303, study PRJEB22396) | soil metagenome | biome: tundra; feature: field; material: soil | place: USA | collected 2010-05 | depth 0.15 m | reverse complement strand
GCTACGGTCAGAAGACCGGCGCCGGATGGTATCGCTATGAAGCCGGCAGCCGCACCCCTATCCCCGATCCGCTGATCGAAGAACTGGCGGCGAAGGCGGCCCGTGAACGGGGTATCGCGCGCCAGCCCGTCTCCGATGATGAGATTCTCTCGCGCATCATGGTGGCGCTGGCCAATGAGGGCGCCAACGTGCTCGATGAGCGCATCGCCATCCGGCCGGGCGATATCGACGTGATCTACGCCTATGGTTTCGGCTACCCGCGGCATCGCGGCGGCCCCATGGCCTACGCGGATTCGCTGGGGCTCGCGCACGTGCTGGCCAAAGCGAAGGAATATCGCGCGCGCCTGGGCGATCATTGGCAGCCCGCGCCGCTACTGGAGCGTCTGGCCGCCGCCGGCAAGGGCTTCTACGACACGGCGGCCGCGGCAACTGCCGGGTGATGGCGTTGTGACCTTCGAATTGATCCGGCTCCGCTTCCACTTTCGCGCGGCCGGATCGCTGTACTTTCCGCCGGGCAAAGCCGGCAACACGCTGCGCGGCGCGTTCGGCATGCTGCTGCGCCAAACAGCCGAAGCGCCCGAATACGCGCGCATCTTCGAGCCGAAGGCGGTTACCGGCCCCAGCGGCTTCGCCGATTCGCCGCGCTCCTTTGTGATCCGTGCCGCGCACCTCGACGGCCAGACCATCCCACCGGCCGCGGCATTTTACTTCGACGCGCACCTGTTCGACCTGAGGGGCGACCGCCGGCCGCTGTTCGTCGCAGCCTTCGCGCGCCTCGCCACAGAAGGCCTGGGTCCCGGACGGGGCCGCGCGGAATTGATCTCGATCGATCAAGAGAATGTCGCGGTCGACCTCGACGGCTCACCCGAGCCCGCCACCTGCATCCGGGTGCAATTCGTAACACCAACTGAATTAAAGGGAGCGGTCCGCCCCGAATTCCCCATCCTCTTCGCCCGCCTCCGCGACCGCATCAGCACCCTCCGCGCACTCTACGGACCCGGCCCCCTCGATATCGATTTCCGCGCCATGGGCGAACGCGCCGCCGCCGTCCGCCTCTCCCGCTGCGACCTCACCTGGCACTCAACCGAACGCCGCTCCAGCCGCACCGGCCAAACCCATCCGCTCGGCGGATTCACCGGCGAAGCCGAATATCAAGCCGCGTATGATGGCGGTCTCGCCGAGTTCCTGCCCTACCTGCGCGCCGGCCAGTGGACCGGCGTGGGCCGCCAGACCGTCTGGGGAAAAGGAGAAATATGTTTCCAGCTTTGCTCTTAGCCGCCAAGACCTACACGCTCCCGCCGGACAAGCTCGCCAAAGCCATCGAGTACGCGGCTGCCCGCAACCGCCTGCATTTCATCGCCGTCGCCTACGGCATCCTGGTGCTCGTCGCGCTGCTAGCCTGGCGCGTCGCCCCGCGCCTGCGCAACCTCGCCGAATCCGCCACGCGCCGCCGCATCCTGCAGGCCTACATCTTCGCGCCCCTGCTGCTGCTGGCGATCGACGCGCTGGAGCTGCCCATCGCCCTCTACGGCCACCACCTTTCCCTCAAATTCGAGCAATCCATCCAAGGCTGGCGCTCCTGGTTCTGGGACTGGACCAAGGGCGAACTGCTCGTCTTCGCTCTGGCCGGCATCGCCATCTGGGTGCTCTATGGCGCGATGCGCCGCAGCCCGCGCCGCTGGTGGTTCTACTTCTGGTTGGCGGCCGTGCCCATGGTCGTGTTCCTGATGTTCATCGAGCCGCTGGTGGTCGAGCCGCTGTTCTTCAAGTTCGAGCCGCTGGCCGCGAGGCAGCCCGCGCTGGTCGCCGCAATCGAGAAGGTGACGGCGCGCGGCGGGCTGGAGATTCCGCCCGATCGCATGTTCGAAATGAAAGCCAGCGAGAAACTAAACTCGCTGAACGCCTACGTCACCGGCATCGGTGCATCCAAGCGCGTGGTGGTCTGGGACAATACCATTCAAAAGATGAATACGGGCCAGATCCTGTTCGTATTCGGCCACGAGATGGGGCACTATGTTTTGGGACATGTGTGGATCGGCGTCGGCGCGGCCCTGCTGGGCATTCTGATCTTCCTGTTCCTGGCGCATCACGCGATGCGCTGGGCGCTGGCGCGCTACGGCGGGCGGTGGGGGATTCGCGATGTGAGCGACTGGGCGTCCATGCCCGTGCTGCTGCTGGCGCTGGCGGTCTTCGGCTTTCTGTCCGAACCCGTGTCGAGTTCCTTCAGCCGCGTGCTGGAGCACAACGCCGATATTTACGGGCTGGAAGTGATCCACGGGATTGTGCCCAACTCGGCGGAAGAGGCGGCCGACGCCTTTCAGATTCTCGGCGAAGTGTCTCTCGACGATCCCAATGCAAGCCCGTTCATCGAGTTCTGGCTCTACGATCACCCATCTATCAGTGAGCGCGTCCGCTTCGCCTCCGAGTACGATCCAGGGACCGCCGGCCAAGCGCCGAAATACATCCACTGAACGGGCCGCGAATCGCATAGTTACAGACCAGTTACGGATTCCCGCGATTTAGCTCGTCCGCGCCCGTGAATTAACTCAAAATATTTCTGAAAGATTTTCATTGACGTTTTTTTTTCAGGATGTTGTAGTCTTATTCAGGCGTGTGCCTCGGTGAGATATTCTCGAATTGTGAGGTGACGTACCGATGACCTTGAAAACTCGAGCAGTTTGGATCAGCGGACTCGCAGTCGCGTTGATTCTCCTCGGCGGGGTGTCCAGCCCGGCCCAATCCCAGGCCCGGCGAGTACTGAAGCACGAATCCGAGCGCCAGGAGCTCTTCCACGGCCACTCCATGCGCTTTGTACCCGCATGGCAAGGTTCCGCCTTGCTCGGCGTGGAGGACGGGAACCCCTCGGACGAGCCTGTCATTTTTGGCCTCGATAGGGATGGGCTTATCGAGCGGATCGGGTTCTCGTTTCCCGGGGGCCGATATATCTCCATCTATGGCTTGGCGGGCGCGCGGGACGGGACCATTGCCGTGATCTGTAGCGCTTATGGCAACGAGGGGCAACCTGGGACCTTTCTAGCGCGCATCGCGCCCGACCGCAGCCGCAAGATAGTAGTACCGCTGTGGCCGTATTCCCCAAAAGCCGTGACCGTTTCACCGGACGGGGATATGTGGACGGTGGGCTTCACGAAGACGCCGGACAACCAAGCCACGGCCGAGTACAACGTGCTGAAGCGGTTCGACCCCTCGGGCAAGCTATTGACGACCACCAGCTTAAGAGCCCGTAGTGGCCTGGTGCCCCCGGATGCCGTCGAGACTTCGGTCCTGAGAGCGGGAAAAGACCGTGTCGGGTGGCTGACTAATGCGTACGAATACATCGAGTTCGGCCTGGACGGGCGCGAAATCGGCCGGTTTCAGCCGCCTCCGGGTTCGGAGCCAAGAGCGTTTGGAGCAACGCTCGCGCTCGGCGAAGACAATGACGTGCTGGTGGGGACGGGCGACAGCGAGGCATTCCGAGTGTGGTCGTTGGATCGGGAGAAGCACTCGTGGAACGCGGTGGAAATGCCGGGCGCCAAACCGGCCGCCTGGGCAACCCTCGGATTCGATGGCGACAGGGTCGTCCTGGTCCACAACCGGAGCATCTCCGGGGCCACGGTTGCCCGCTACACACTTTCCGCGGCCAAGTGAGCATGGCTTGCCCTCGGGCAGCCTGAAGCGCTGGGGTCCGGCTTGGCGGGCAGCCGGCGGAGAAGAAAGGAGCATAGCAGCGATGTCAAAGCGGAGCACTGCAGTCTGGTTGGCGACCAGCGCTTGCCTGGTCTTCGCATGCACCTTGTTGTTAAGGATTTCCTCAGGGCACTTCGGAGTGCACCGCGTTCGGGTCACCGAGATCGTGGATCCGTCGGGGCGGCGATTGGCGGACCCCTTCCAGGGAATCCCGGCCCATGTGCGGTACGACGTGAAGAAGATCATGCAGGCGGACGCGCTCACCAGGGCCACCGCGTGCGGCGGCGACACGAAGCCCGGTGCTTGGGAGAAACTGCTGGGTCTCCTCGGCCCCACCAGGGCGCAGGCGGACCAATACTGCCCTCCCCTTGGGTGCACGGGAAACTACTACGAGAACTTTCCAGGCGAGTGTATCGGCAACTGCACGGGCGGGTTCCCATCTACGATCTACGATCCGACGAAGGATCACCCCGAACAGGGATTTCAAATGATAGGCTTAGACGCCGGCTCTGCGCTTGGTAAGCGGGATCGAGCACCACCTGGCGGTGGGCCGGGACGGTCTGGGTCTCGCCGAAATGAACCATGGCAGGGGTGAGCAAGCCGATGCCGATCCCACCGCCTTTAAGGCGGTCAGCTTCACCAGACACAACCACCAGCCACCAACCACCAGCCACGGCGAGCGAAGTTCGCCTTCGCGGGCTACTGCCGGCTCCTGAGCCAATCTTTCAGTATTTCCGATTGCAGTGGATTCGGAGCGTCCATGGGCGCGATCTTGTAGCTGCGCTTCGAATTCTTGCCGAGTACGATCTCGACTTCCTGCGTCGCACCGCTGCGTGAGAATTGCGCCTTGATTTTGTCGCCGGGCTTGCCGGCCGACAACAGATCGTTGAGACTCTTCGCCGTGGCATGCGCGCCATCCAGGTTCACGATGCGGTCCTCAACGGCCAGTCCGGCGCTCTGCGCGGGCGATTCCGGCGCCACATCGGTGATCGAGAGTCCGTCGTCCTGCGTCTTTGTATTGACGCCGAGATATGCGCCCGCTGCCTCCTCCGCCGTCGTCTCGACGCGCAGCCCGGCATATGCAAGATACTTCGCGTAATCCATCTCCCGGCTCGTGGAGGCGTAGTCGAAAACTTCCGCCAGAGATCCACCGGCCGCCTTTTCGCACTCCGACCGGAACTCGGCGTCAGTGAAGCCACGCGCCTTCCGCTGGTAATACCCGCGGTACAAGCTCCGCATCACATCGTCCAGCGACTTCTGGTTGTGGCTTTCGTTGCGGATCTTCAGGTCCAGCATCGCGCCCAGCATCGCGCCGTTGTCGTAGTAGGAAATAGACGTGCTCCGGTCGCCCCCACCGGGCAGCGTGCCCCAGGTATTCAGGCTCGATTCAGCCGCCGACTGGTAGCGGTGGCCGGGCGCGTTCTCGAATTTCGCGATGGCGCCCGCCATCTTGTCGAGATACTGGCCGCGCGTCATCAGGCCGGCGCGCACCAGCACCAGGTCTTCGTAATAGACCGACAGGCCCTCGGAAACCCACAGCATGCCGGTGAGGTTCTCCTGGTCGTAATCGAACGGTCCCAGCGCGAGCGGCCTGATGCGCTTGACGTTGAAGTTGTGGAAGTACTCGTGGGCCACATAGCTCAGCCACCGCGCATAGCCGTCTTCTTTGGTCAGGCTGTCGCCGTTGAACGAGATCGCCGCGGAATTGGCGTGTTCGATGCCGCCGTTCCCTTTGCCCATCAGGAGAAACGTGTAGTGCTTATACGGAACATCGCCCAGGAGCCGCGTGGCCGCCTCCACCATGCGCTGCAAGTCGGACGTCATCTTCTCGCGATTCACGCTGGCCGGTACGTTTTCGATGACCATCGTGTGCGGCCGGCCCACCACGGAGAACTGCAGCGTTTCCTGGTTCCCCAACAGGAACGGGCTGTCATAAAGTACATCGAAGTCCGGCGCGAAAAACGTGTTGGGCTGGCCTGCCACCGGATCGAGGCCGGTCGAAATGCGCGCCCAACCCGCCGGCATTTGAAAGGTCGCGGTTACGGGATGCCGGATGCCTCGGGCGATGTGCATGAACAGCCCGGCAGGCGCGATGAAGGCGCGCTGGTCGTCGATGTAATTCCGGGCAACGAACGAGACAGACGCCTCGACGTCGTAGTTCAGGACAACCGCCGAAGCGTCGCCGCTGACCACGCGCCAGGTGTTCTTGGCGACCTTCTCCCAGGGCAGCGCCCGCCCGGTGTCATCTGCGGCGCGGAAGTCGCGCACGTATTTGGCATAATCCAAGATGCGGTAGAAGCCTGGCGTCCAGACCGGCATTTTGAAATCTTGCGTCTCGCCGCCCGGACCATTGCTCAAGCCGGCGCATCGCAACGCGACGTGAAACTGGTGGCTGCCCGCCTGCGGCATGGAGACGGTGAACGCCATCGTGCCCTCTGGCGGCGCGGCCGGCGCGGAGATGGACAGTGTCAGCAGCGCCGCGCAGACGAAGAGTATGCGAGCCTTTTGTGCGGACATGCAGGACTTATTATAAGAGCAGTGGAAACCAGCCGCAGAAACTTCATGCTCGGGGCCGCCTGCCTGCCCGCCGCAGCGATGGGCGCCGCCGCCGAGCCCACGCTCGACGGATTCCGGATCGCGCGCCGGCACAAAATCGTCCGCAGTCTGCCCACGCCCGATTTCTTCGAGGGCATGCTGCTGGGCAACGGCGACATCGGCGTGTGCATCACGGTGCGGCCGGATGCGCTGGGGCTGCACATCGGAAAATCCGATTCGTGGGACATCCGCGTGAGCGAAGACCACGCCCGCCATGTCCTGCCGTTTGCCGAAGTGCTGAAGCTGTGGGACAGGGCGAGCGAAGAGAGCAAGAAGCAGGGCAAGCCGGAGGCGACTTATCTCGAAGACACGAACCCGGCCTTGCGCGAGTACGCCGAAAGAGCTTCTTCGTCATACCGGAAGAGTTGGCCGCGGCCGTGGCCATGCGGGATCGTCTGGGTGCATTGGGATGTTCCCGCGTTTCGCATTGTCCGCCAGGAATTGGACCCGGCCAACGGGCTGTTCTCGCTGGAACTCACGCGCGGGGGGAAGGCGGTCCACCTGTTCTGCTTCGTGAATACGGCGGCCGGCCATGTCTGTTTGTGGTCCGAAGAGGCCGCGCCGTTTTCCTCCGTCGCGTATTACCCGAACATCGATGCGCAAGCCAAGCTTCCCGAGCCGCAAACCAGCGCGGCGCGCAAGGACGGATCGGCGGAGTTCACGTGCCTCCAGCGTTTCCCGGCCACGGCGTCCACGCCCGAGACGCCGGAGCCGCCGCCATCGCCCGCCGACAGAAGCTTCGCTTTGCACGGAGTCGTGCAGGGCGACTGGGTGTGGGACAGGACTCCTGGCCTGTCGCGTGAGGCGGCAGGGGCAGGCGCCCTTTTCCGCAGCTCGCGGACGCAAGCCTTGCGGTTGGATATCGCGCTGTACACGCCGCGCGATCATGCCGGGCCGGCCGCCGAGGCCGCGCGCGTGGTCCACAGGCTCGCCAAGCGCTCGGCGCGCGAGATACAGAGGGAATCCGAGACGTTCTGGAAAGACTATTGGTCGCGTTCGGCGGTGGCGCTCGACGACCCGGAGCTGGAAGGGCTGTGGTATCACAACCAATACTGGCTGGGCTGTTGTCTGCGCGAGGGCAAAGTGGCGCCAGGCCTGTTCGGCAACTGGACCAGCGGCAAGATCGGCACCGCGTGGCACGGGGACTACCACATGAACTACAACACGCAGCAGGTTTTCTGGGGCGTGTTTTCGAGCAATCATGCCGATCAGCACTTGCCCTACATCGAGATCGTCGAGAACCTGCTGCCGATGGCGGAGACCACCGCCAAGGACCAGTTCGGGTTGCCGGGCGCGTACTTCCCGCACTCGGCGTATCCGGCGCCTAGCCGCGTGGTGCCGTATCCGGCGCCGCCCTGGGCTTACGAGATCTGCGAGACGCCGTGGACGGTGCAGAGCCTCTGGTGGCACTACCTCTACACGCTCGATGAAGCGCTGCTGCGCCGCGTGTACCGGCCCTTGAAGGAGGCCGCGCAGTTCATCGCGGCGTACGCCAAGCGCGGCGAGGATGGGAGGTTTCATCTCAATCCGACGGTGTCGCCCGAGAATTGGGGCTTCACCGTCGACCAGCGCTTGAACCAGGACTGCCTTATGGACCTGGCGCTGGCGCGGTTTCTGTTGAGCGCGGTGGTGGAGGCGTCCGGGAAGCTCGGCGTGGATGCAAGCGAGCGCTCCGGATGGGCGGAGGTGCATGCGAGACTGGCGCCCTATCCGAAGGCCGAGGGCCCCCAAGGCGAGGTGTGGATCGACGTGCGGAACGCGCCCACCGGCTGGATCTACAACGTCCCCGTGACGCTCGCGCCGGTTTTCCCCGGCGAGCAGGTGGGGCTGGGCAGCGATCGGCGGGATCTCGAAATTGCGCGCCGCACCGCCACCACGGTGCGCCTGGAGGGCGGCAACGACATCGTGTACCAGCCGTTGATTCGGGCCCGGCTGGGCATGCTCGATCTCGAATGGTTCAAGGATGAAGTGCGGTACTGCCAGATGCCGAACGGAATCGTGCAGGACCGCGTGCGGCAGACCGGCGGGCGCTACTCGGAGACGACGAATTTCGATTTCATGATGCGCATGGGTGTCTGGACGGAAAACCTCTCGCTGCCGGCCGTGTTGAATGAATGCATGCTGCAAAGCTACTCGGGAATCTTGCGCCTGTTTCCGAACACGGCGAAACTCGGGCCGGCGCGTTTTCGACATCTGCGCGCGCGGGGAGCTTTTCTGGTCAGCGCGGCGTGGGACGGCAAGCAGGTCTCGGGGGTGGAGATCGCCAGCGAGAAGGGCGGTGTGGCGCGTATCGCGAACCCGTGGCATCCGGATCGCGTGACGGTGACCGCTCTACCGGGCGGCCAGCCCGTAGTGGCGGACGCCGCGGAGGCCGGCGGCGGCGGAGTCATCCTGATCGAGACCAAGGCAGGGACGGTTTACAGAGTCAGCCGTGCGTAAACCTCCTGCCCCATTTAAGCGCAAGGTCAAACGCAAGCGCAGCCTGTGGCGCCGCATCCTGTTCTGGGTTGCCGCGCTGGTGGTGGGCTTCTACGCCTTATGCGGAGCCGCACTGCTGGGATTGAAATGGATCGACCCGCCCATAACCATGGTGCAGATCCAGCGCCGCGTGCAGGCCGCGATCCACCGGCGGCCGTATCGCAAGCGCTATGTCTTCGTGCCGCTGAGCCGCATCTCGAAAGACTTGCAGCACGCCATGATCGCCTCCGAAGACGAGCGCTTCTATCAGCACCATGGCATCGACTGGACGGAACTCCACAAAGTCGTGGATCGCGATCTCGACCGCGGCAAACTCGGGCGCGGCGCTTCCACCATCACGCAACAACTGGTGAAGAACTTGTTTCTGACGACCAGCCGCTCGGTGCTGCGCAAGGCCGTCGAGTTCACGATCACGCCGGCCGCCGACTTGATTCTGGGCAAGCAGCGCGTGCTGGAGCTTTACCTCAACGCGATCGAGTGGGGGCCGGGCATCTATGGCGCGGAGGCCGCCGCGAGTTGCTACTACAGCATCCCGGCGGCCCGTCTCGGCCGGGAAGAATCCGCGCGGCTGGCGGCCATCATCCCGTCCCCGCTGACACGCAAGCCCGCGCGCATGGAGCAGTTGAGCGCCGACATCCTGGAGAAGATGCGCAACATGGGCTGGTGAATTGCGAGCGCGCCTCCCGTCATCTCACCGAAACCTCGCCCAGGTCGTACCAACCGTCTTCGGCCCGGCCTGCGATGCCCAAACGGATACCTGGCTTGCGAGTGAGCGGGTCCAGCAGCGCCACGCGCACGCGGTATGCGCCCGCTTTCAGGTGCGGCACGTTGACGACTTCCTCGACCACCGCGTCGCCCGGAAGCCACTTCCGCACATCCGCCGGGATGTCCACGACGTCCTGTGCGCCACCGGAAGCAAACGCCAGCGCGAGTGTATACAGACGATAAACCGGGGCCACGCCCGAGTTCACCCACCACATCTTCACAAGCGCGGCGCTGGCGCTCCGAACCGATTCGGGATACTCGATGCGCCGCAACTCCAGCCGGTATCCCATCTTCCTTTCGAAGTCTTCGAACGCCGCCGCGAATTCGGGCGGGATGGCGCTCGATTTAATGTTCACCGAAGTCACGTGCCAGCGCAGCGCCTCGCCCAGGATATAGTGCACATCCCAGCCCTGCTCCTTCCAGTAGCCTGGCACCCAGCAGGTCTCCAGCGACACCGGACTGTGTTTCCACACATCCTGGATTCCCGTGCGCGCGATCTGCTCGGGATAGAAATCCAGCATGTGGGCCCACTTCGGCCGCAGATCGCCGAGGCAGTCGAGCCGCCAGCCCGCACCGCGCCCGGTACCATACGCCAACGCCTGCGGTTCATCGAAGTTCATGAGCAGCCGCGTAGCCGGGAACGCATCGAACCAGATGTCGATCAGCTTTTTCTGATACGGGAAGGCCGGCATGTAAT
>ODAK010008565.1_pt1 | contig 10219 bp, 12 predicted proteins | sample 1539591 | NCBI WGS metagenome assembly ODAK01 (sample SAMEA3539303, study PRJEB22396) | soil metagenome | biome: tundra; feature: field; material: soil | place: USA | collected 2010-05 | depth 0.15 m | reverse complement strand
CCTAGTCCCTGTTCCCCGCGTATAATTGGAAGTCAAGTTCTTCTATCTCTCGCGGATGGAGCATCCCCGCTCCCCGCAACGGAATATGGATGCCCGAGCACATTAAGAAAAAGCTTCTCGAAGAGATCGCGATTCTTGAGCACGAGCTCTCCCACGAGCTTCCCGCCGAAATCAAGAAGGCCGTAGCCATGGGTGATCTCTCGGAGAACGCCGAGTACCACATGGCGAAGCAGCGCCAGACCTTTGTGAATGCGCGCCTGGGACAGCTCAAGCGACGCATGGCTGAGCTCTCCCTGGTCAACCTGACGAATATTCCCAGGGACAAGGTCGGCTTTGGCTCCACAATCGTGGTGTTTGACTCGACCAAGGAAGAAGAGATCGTCTATCGCCTGGTAACCAGCGAAGAGTCCGACGTTTCCAAGGGGCTGATCTCCACCACCTCGCCGATTGGGCGCGGCCTGGTGGGCAAGCGGGTTGGCGACATGGCCGTAATCGTCACTCCCAACGGCAAGCGGGAATTGGAGATTCTGAAGCTGACCACCATTCACGATGAGGCGGGCGCGGACCTCGGGGAAACCGGAACCGCCGCAAACGGCGCCGAGCAGAAGTAAGGAAGATAGGAATGACCTGGACCAGCGGTTTTGGCCGCGCTTGCGGATGGCTTCTTGACCACATTGTGCATGGACTGGCGCTTACCCGCATCTCTCCGAACGCGCTTACTTTTATTGGCCTCGTCATCAACATCACCGCTGCGTTTTTGTTTGGGCACGCCGATGCGAACAACGCCGGTCGCATGTTTTTTTATGCGGGCATGGTGATCTTCGGCGCAGGCCTTTTTGACATGGTGGACGGGCGCGTGGCCCGCCGCAACAACAGGGTTACGGTCTTCGGCTCGTTCTTCGACTCCGTGATCGACCGCTATTCGGATGTGGTTCTGTTTTTCGGCCTGCTTGTCTACTACGCGCGCATCAACCATTTCCGCTACGTGGTGCTGACCGCATTCGTCATGGTCACTTCGCTGATGGTCAGTTACACACGCGCGCGCGCCGAGGCCCTTATCGGCCAATGCAAGGTGGGTTTCATGGAGCGGCCCGAACGCATCGTGCTCATCATCCTGGGCGCGTTGTTTAACCATTGGGGCCTGATGGCCCCGGTGCTGTGGGTGCTGGCTGTGCTCTCCACCATCACCGTGGCCCACCGCATCACTTATACCTACCAGAACACCAAGCACTTGACGCCTATTGGCTGAGGGGACGGGCGGTTTCCCCGCCTCAGCAGGTCACCATCACCGTCGAGCAGCCGGGCTTCACGGGCTTCCATTGCACCAAAAAATCGGTGACATTCGAGGATTGCAGGCGGCGCATCGCCTCGAACTCCCCTTTCTTCTGGCTGTAGAGCAGGTTGCCCATCTCATCGAGAACGGCTAGCGCGGGCACGCCCTTCTCCACCGGCACCTGGTATCGTTTCGCGATATCCAGATTGGCGTCGTTGTAGCCGATGTTCACGTGGACCAGAACAAAATTGGCTTCGAGAATGGGCAGGTTTCGCGCATTGTGGAAGTAAATGTCCAGCACCTGGCAGTCGCCGCACCAGTTGCCGCCAAAATCGACAAGAACGCGCTTGTGGGTGGCGGCGGCAGTCTTGAGTGCGGCTGCCAGGTCCGCCTTGGCCTGCGCCGGATCAGGATAGATATCGCGACCGCTGGAGTTGGCGGTGACGGCGGTCAGGGCCATCAGGACGACAAGGGCGGCAAGTTTATGCGGCTTCAACGAGGATCCTCCGCGACTATGATCAGTCTGACACAAACCCGTGCGGAGTTGCCATTTTCAGGCTTCGATTCCGGCGCTCAGGCGTTTACTCTGGAGTGTGGCATCCGATCTGCGCAAACGGCTCGAGTCGGCGGCGTTCCCTGACCTGGGGGCGATGATGGAGGGCTACGCGCAAGCGGCTACGGAACTGGCCCGGAGGGAATTCCAGCAGAATCTGAACTATTCCTCAGAATCTATTGACAGTCTGGACGAGATTCTCGTCATGGTGGGCGAGAGCCCGGAGCTGGACCTGGATTTTGAAGTGCGGCTCTGGGGAAGCTATCTGGGCGAAGTCCTGAGGCGGCGCTACGCAGGCAGTTGGGAGATGACCCAGTATCCCGGAGGCGCTGTGGCGGTTCCGGCCGTCGAGGTGCGGGGCTCGCGGCTCTTTCCCTTGATGAAAGTCTACCGCCGTCTGTCGGTGGGCGACGAGGAAGATCTGGGTGCCTTCTTCACCATGGTCACGGAGAGGCTGGGCAACGCTTCGCAGGTGAATTAGGGGCGTTCCCGGCCCGGCATATTGCCGGGTAAGCGCGGGAACCTGCCTTTGTGCGACAATAATGACTAAACACCGATGGAGTGCGCCGCGGCACTTGGTGGCGCGCGGAGGATGGAATCAATGGGCGATCTATTGCAGCCGTGGCACCTGGTTGTGCTGGGCGTAGTGGCATTTCTGCTGTTCGGCGCCAAGCGGCTGCCGGAATTGGGCAAGGGACTGGGCGAAGGACTAAAGGGCTTCAAGGAAGGCATCAAGGGCTTCACGGAGCCGACGCCGGCACCGCCGCCGGTGGTGCAGCAGAGCGCGCCTCCGCCTCCCCCGCCACCACCTTCTACGCCGGTCGAGCCGAAATAACGACCTAATACCGCTTAACCGAGCTGGCGGGGCAAAGACAAGGCCTGTGCGGATGCACGGGCCTTTTTGTGTCCACAATTCTTTGCGGAGCTATGCGCTGAGCAGCGCGACAGCAGCCAGAGCCAGCGCCATTCCGGCCATTTGGCGGCGCGTGGGCCATTCCCGCAAAACCAGCGCTGCCAACAGGATGGTGCCGCCCGGGTAGAGCGAGCAGACTACCGCGGCGACATCCAGCCTGCCAACCTGTGTGGCCTTCAGATAAAAGAGGTTGCCGACCGTGTCCAGGGAGCCGGCCAAAAAGCCGGTTAGCCAAAAACCCTTCCATGGCGCCTTGGGGGGCTTGACCGCCAAAACCAAAAACAATGCAACAACCCCTGCGGCGCGGGCCGAAGTCATGACCCACAGGATCCCTCCCCCGCTGGCCATTTTGAAGAGGATCAACTGCGTGCCAAAGCCGAGTCCGGAGAGCATCCCCAGCAGAAGCGCCGTGGGCGGGGTTCCAGCACCCTTCATGGCGGGTGAGCGGGTGATCAGCCAGATCGCCACGCAGCCCGTTGCCAAACCCAGCGCGGTGAGCGGCGTGGGCAGGCCTTCGTGAAACAGGGCAAAGACGACGGGGACCAGGGCAGTCAGCAGGCCTGTCAGGGCCGCCGTCAGGCCCATGGCGCCCATGGCCAGGGCGCGATAAAAAGCGGCCAGTGCCAGCGAACCCTCGAAGCCGCCCACCACGGCATAGAAGAGAAATTGCGGGGCGGGAAGGGCAACCCGCATCCCCAGGCAGATGGCCAACAGCACCAAAAAGGAAAAGGCATGACCTGCGACCACCACCAGCATCGCGGGAGCGCGGCGAGCGCCAACGCCACCGACAAAATCCGAGCCGCCCCAGGTAGCGGCGGAAATCAACCCCAGGCCGGCAGCGGCTCCGGAAGGCGTCACGATCTAGCGAACGTCCTGACCTGAGGGGTAGTAGCCGGGCTTGGAGACGACTTCCACTCCTGGCCGATCGACGCGAACTTCGATCTTGCGGTACTTGCTGTCGTAGATCGACTCGTGGCTGAGGTAGCCAAGGGTGTATTGCGTTCGCGCTTCCTCGGCGATGGCGGCGTAACTCTTTTCAATGCCGTTCAGGCTGCGTTCCGAGTCGAGCGTGCCGCCGGTGGCAAGGGTGTACTTGGCCAGCAGGTTGTCGTACATGGTAAAGGGCAGGTGGATGCGGCTGATGTACCCCTCGCCCCAACGCGCGGAGTCGCCCACCGCGGTGCCGTAGACGGCGATTTTGTTGGTCTGGAGGTACCGCAGCACATCGCGATAGGTGGCTTTGCTGCCGTATTCCTTGCCATCCGAGATGACGTATATAATGCGGCGGCGGCCCTTGGGGCGAGTGGATAACTCCTTTGCCGCGGAGAGGATGGCGTCGTTGAGGGTGTGGATCTCCTTGGGAATGGTGATGAATGTGCCGCCGCCGGCTGAGCGGCCGGGTTGCAGGTTGGGGTCGGCGCAGTTGCCGTTGACATGGACGTTGCAACCCGCCAGGGGACCGCTATTGACCGGCGGCAAAATCTCGGTGCCGGTCTCCTTGGTAAGGGCCAGCACTGCCGGCAAGCGGTTGCTCTGGGCGCCGGTGAAGCCGGTCCGCTCCTGCGCTCCGTTGGTGTAGGAAAAGACCGCCACTTCATCGTAGGGAGTGAGTGCGCCCTGGATGGCGCCAAGGGAGTTGTTCACCTTTGCCATTACGTCGGAGGTCAGGCTCTGGTCGATTACGAAGGCGATGGAAAGCGGGAACGGGTCCACGGTAAACAGGCGCAATGGCTCGCGTTGATCGTTCTCAAAGACCTTGAAGTCGCGATAAGTAAGGCCGGCGACGAGCTTTCCCTTGTTGTCCTTCACGGTGACCGGCACTTCGACGAAGTTTACGTTCACAACGAACCGCGCTGTGGATGCTACACCTTCACCGGCGACGGGCTGTTCAGGCGGAGTGGCCTGGAACTGGTCCTTTGGCTGGCTGGCTGGAGCCTGGCTGCTGGGCGCTGGCTGCTGCGCCGGTCCCGATGAAGACGAACTGGGTGCTGAGGGAGTATCTCCCGCGCCCTTGCCCGGCGTAATCGAGCTGCCGTCTGCGCCAGCCAATGGCACTGGCGCCTGCGGTGTAGGCGCATCGGGAACCGAAGGCTGCTGTTGGGCGAAAACCGCCGTACACAAACTCGAACTGAGGGTCGCCGCCAACGCAATTGCCATCCAACCTAGCTTCACAGGTATATCGTCCTCCCCGAACGCAGCGCAGAGCGCGAATCAGGCGGTCCGCGGAAGCCCCCAAAACACAGGAAACCGCCAAGCAGGGCTCCATCCGACAGACTATCAGACGCGCCGTAGTCCCGCAGGTTGCCCAGCGGCCGAGAAACGGTTGGCATATGCTCTCTTAGAGGTTTGAATTCCGTCTAAATGACCATCATGCGTGTTCCCTCTGGAGTTGCCGCCCTGTTCCCTATGTTGCTTGGCCTGTCGGCGTTGTCGGCAGCGGGATGGGCACAGCTTGCCCCGTCGCCTGATGCTCCCCCGGTCAGCACCGCTCCCGCGCCGTCGCCCGATGAAGAATCGGTGGCCACCTTCAAGGTCCAGGTCAACCTGGTCAACGTCTTTTTCACGGTCAAAGACAAGGCTGGAAACCTGGTTCCGCACCTGACCAAGGACGACTGCAGCGTGTCCGAGGACAAGGCGCCGCAAACGCTGAAGAACTTCGTGGCCGAGACGCATCAGCCGCTGACTTTGGGCATCCTGCTGGATACCTCCGGCAGCCAGCAGCGGGTTTTGCCCCTGGAACAGGACGCGGGAAGCCAATTCCTGGAGCGCGTGCTGAAGCCGAAAGACGAGGCGTTTCTGCTCTCGTTCGACGTGAACGTGGACTTGCTGCAGGACTACACCAACAGTCCCCGCATGCTTTCGCGAGCCATGGCGAAAGCGGAAATCAACACTGCGGGCGGCAATGGCGCGGCGGGCATTCCCGGAGCGGGCGGTGGCACCATTCCCACCATCGGAGCGCCCAAGGGAACGCTGCTTTACGATGCGGTGTACCTGGCCTCGAACGAAAAGCTCAACCAGGAGACCGGCCGCAAGGCGATGATCGTCCTCACCGATGGCGAAGACCAGGGCAGCCGCTACAAAATCGGCGAGTCGATCGCCGCGGCGCAACGCTCCAACGTGATCGTCTACGTGATTCTGATCGCCGATCGTGGCTTTTATGGCGGCTTCGGCATGGGCTACTGGGGCTACTCCGCGATGAAGAAGATGGCCGAGGAGACAGGCGGGCGGCTGATCGACGTGGGCAATAACGGCAAGAAGCTCGAGGCGGCTTTCCAGCAGATCGAAGACGAATTGCGTACTCAATATGTGGCGAGTTACACGCCAACCAATACCAAGCTGGACGGCGGCTTCCGGCATCTCGCCGTGGAATGCCACGGGGATGGGATGAAGGTGCAGGCTCGCAAAGGGTACTTTGCGATGGCGCCGCAGAACTAATCGGCCGAGGCTTTGTCGGCCCAACGGCCGTACCCTTCCGCCCGAGGAAGTTTTTCGCAACCCTTCCCTACGACTGGTCGTTTTGCGGTTTGGGGGATGAGCGGACGGCGACGAATTTGTTCAACAGGTCGAACCAGAACGGGGCGCCCATGGAAATGGCGACCGCCGTGAGTATCCAACCCAGTGAGTGCTCTTCGAGGATTTCGACCACTGCGATGGCCGCCGCCTGGGCGGATTTCAGAGTGCGCTGCCACCAGTCTCCCTGGTCACCGGTAGCCGCGCTGGAGGCCTTGGCGGCCTGGCTGAGTTCCCAACCGATCGGCAGTCCCAGACCGTTGAGACTCTTCAGGTCTTCGTGGAATTGTTCCTCGACCGCCTTGGAGTTACCGCCGGGTGGGAGCGGCTGACCTGCCCTGGCTTGCGCCGTAGCCACAAGCGCCTGGCGCAGGCTGGCGTCATTGGCGATCGCTCGCGCGATATTCACGGCGTCGGCATTGACGGCGATGGCCACGATGAGCCCGAGAGCCACAAGTATCCATTGCGTGCGGCGCTTGTACCAACCCGACACCCGGTCCATGCCGGTGTTGTACCAGTCTTCCAAACCAGCCTGAAAGGTGGCGGCATCTCCTTTGGCCTGGGCCTGAAAGTTCCTTAAAGCCATGGCCAGGTTAGGCGGGAGGGTAATTCCGGCCGGCGGTGGATTCTTGACCAGATCCATGACCGCGAGCGCGAAGTTCTGTGCGGGAATGTAGGAGGGAAGGTCCGATTTGCTATCGGGCGGGTAGGAGCCCTTGAAGAGCGAATTGACCATGCCGTGGTTGTAGAGCTTGTCAATGAAATTGGTGGTGTTCGCCGGGTCTCCCAACAGTTCCCCGATGCCCCGCTCGAGATCCTTGGCGCGGTTCTTGATCAGAGCTTCAATGAATTCGTTGACTGCCGAGCAGACCATGCTGAGCAGCAGGAAGGCGAAGATCATGCCGATGACGACTTCGAGAATATTCGAACCGAACATGGGTGGCTCCCTCCATGGGGGAATGGGATGAAATATACCCCGAACGCGCGCCCGCTAACCAGAACTATTTGACGCACATAATGCGAAGGGGCTGGGGGCGCCCGTTGGCAACAGGGGGCCGCTGCCCGATGTTATAAATTCCTTCATATTTGCCATTGGACAACGATATCTGTCGCAGGTTACTATCCTGCCCTGTTCAGAAAGGGAGCGTAGGCCCTTGAACTGGCGGGCGTTCACCAGGCTTTTCACGTTTTCAGCGGAGGCAAGCATGAAAAGGATGAAACAGATTGCGCCGGTCATGCTGGCGCTGGCGGTTGCTCTCACTGCCGGGTGCAACACGGACACAAACAAAGATGTCTACTACATGGTTGCTGCGAACGTATCGCTGCCTTACTGGCAGACCGCGGCATCGGGATTCAACAAGGCGGCGGCGCAGTACAAGGTAACAGCCAAGGTTGTCGGGCCGCAGAGCTACGATCCACTGGGCGAACTGGACGCGCTGCAACAAGCAGTAAGGTCAAAACCGGCGGGGATTCTGATTTCCGTTGCCGACGTTTCCGTCTTGCAGCGGGAGATCGATTCCGCAATCGAGGAAGGCATTCCGGTCATCACCATGGATTCCGATGCAGTCATCAGCCACAGGCTCTACTTTATCGGGACCAACAACCTGGAGGCCGGGCACCTTGGCGGAAACCGCCTGGTCGAAAAGCTCGGCCAGAAAGGGAATGTGGTCTTCTTCACCATTCCCGGCCAACCGAATCTCGAGGACCGGCTGAGGGGCTTCAAGGACGTAATGAGCGCTCAGCCCGGCATCAAAATTGCGGACATCGTGGACACCAAGGGCGATCCCCATATCGCCTTCGACAAAGCCCAGCAGTATTTGGCGCTCACCGGTACCAAGAAGATTAACGCCTTTGTATGCCTGGAAGCGGCTTCGGGAAAGTCGGTTGCCGATGCCGTTAAGAGAGCCAATGTCCGCGGTGTGGAATTGATCGCCTGGGATGCGGACCAGGGCACGCTGGATGGAATCAAGGCGGGAACCATCGACGCGACGATTGCGCAAAAGCCTTACACCATGGGCTACTTTGGGCTGAAGATGCTGTTCGAGGTTTTCCACGCGCCGCCGGCTTTGCTCAAGAAGGACTTCAAGGCGGATTTTTTCTCGCCCTATCCGGTGTTTGTGGATACGGGGACCACGCTGGTAGACAGCGGCAATGTGGCTCTCTACCCCTCGGCGACGGAGGGAACGAAGTAGGGCTCTTTTGCCGCCGGCAAACTACGCGATGCCGCACGACGGCTGCGGTTGAGATCGGACTCCTTACCAGATTGTCTGAACCGGGTAGTGGCTCATGACGCCATCCGCGGTGAGCAGCGAGATACCCTCTTCGAGGGCCTGGGCAACAATCAGCCGATCAAAAGGATCGCGGTGCAACCAGGGAAGAAGTTCCAAACGCAGAAGATCTTCCAGACGGACTGGGAGGATGGCGAACTGCTGCGCTTTCAACAGGCCGGCGATGGTACCGAGTGTGAGGCCCTCGGCGGGTAGCCGCCCGGAACTCATCTTGATCGCGATTTCCCACAGGGAAGCGATGCTGACCCAGCGCTTGTTCTCCGGGTCCTGGAGAATCTTTCGCGCCCGTTTCGACAGCCGCTCGTCCCCGGCAAGCCACCAGAGAATTGCATGCGTGTCTACTAACACCTTCACGGTTTTCGGCTCTTGCGGGGCCGACTCGCCGAGTCGACAGTCTCATCGGCGAGCAATGGACTCTGATTGAAAAGCCGCTCCATCTCCGGGTCGGGGTCGAGGAAGTTATCCGGAACACGCAAGCGGCCCTTGAGAGCGCCCGGCTTGAAGGTGGTGCGGGCACGAGCATGCACAGGCACAAGTCGCACCACCGGCTTTCCGGCCCGGGCGATGATGACCTCTTCGCCTCCCTCGGCTTGGAGGATGAGGCGGGAGAGATTGGTCTTGGCGTGATGGATGTTGACTTCCATGGTTTGATTCTAGCATGATTAGCTTAGCTAAGGTAGACTGATTAGCTAAGCTAAGTGACCTAAAAGTAATACGGAAGCGTCGCGCGTATCGGTCCCCGGCCGTTACGGATAGATGCGGTGTAGCGTGCGCGCGAACGGGATCGTTTCTCTTACATGGTCCAGGCCGCAGATCCAGGCTACGGCGCGCTCGATGCCCATGCCAAAGCCTGAGTGGGGCACGCTGCCGTAGCGGCGCAGGTCGAGATACCACTCGAACGCCCCCCGCGGTAACTTGTGCTGCTCAATGCGGGAACTTAATAACTCATAACTCGAGACACGCTGCGAGCCGCCGATGATTTCGCCGTAGCCTTCGGGGGCCAGGACATCGACACAGAGGGCGAAGCGGGCGTCGAGCGGGTCAGGCTCCATGTAGAAGGCTTTCACATCGGCGGGGTAACGGTGGACCATTACCGGCTTGTTGAACTGCGAGCTGAGCCAGGTTTCGTCGGGGGAACCAAAGTCGTTGCCATATTCGAAGGGCGCCTCCAGGTGGCCGTCCTTGTGCGCCTGGTTGAGCATGGCGCAGGCTTCGTCGTAACGCAGACGCGGGAAGGGCGGGCAGATGGCCTCTAACTTGGCGCGATCGCGGCCGATAACTTGTAACTCGGGGAGACGGTTCTTTAGGACGCTTTGAACTATGTGCGATAGAAAGTTCTCCGCTAACTCCAGCAGGCCGTCGAGGTCGCAGTAAGCTACTTCCGGCTCGATCATCCAGAACTCGGTGAGGTGGCGGCGGGTCTTGGATTTTTCCGCGCGGAAGGTGGGGCCGAAGCTGTAGACCTTTCCTAGTGCAAGCGCCGTGGACTCGATATAAAGCTGGCCGGACTGTGTGAGATAGGCTGTGTCGCCGAAGTAGTCGACGGGGAAGAGGGTCGAAGTGCCTTCGCATGCCGCGGGGGTAAGGATCGGCGGATCGGTGCGGATGAAGCCGTTGGTGTCAAAATACTCCGCCGCAGCGCGCATGATCTCGGCCCGGATGCGGAGGATGGCGGACTGGCG
>ODAK010008564.1_pt1 | contig 10220 bp, 6 predicted proteins | sample 1539591 | NCBI WGS metagenome assembly ODAK01 (sample SAMEA3539303, study PRJEB22396) | soil metagenome | biome: tundra; feature: field; material: soil | place: USA | collected 2010-05 | depth 0.15 m | reverse complement strand
GATTGAAATCGGCGAAAGTATCTTTGGCGTATTCTCTGCCGCGCGCGCCGAGACAGCGAGGTGCGTAGCATCGGCATCATCACGGTACAGCGGCAAGATGCTTATCGACACAAGCACAGCGGCGAATGTAGCAAGAAATGCGATAGCGCGGAGCATGGCCCGTTGCTGCGACGTGAAACCTGAAAACACTGTTCCTCCATGAACCCGCATTCGATGGCATTTGAGAAGTGAGGGACATATTGCGCTCGGCGGAGTGCAGTATGCCCGATGCCAAGTGCGCGTTCGGGATTGGGGGCGGAACCGACGTCTACAGGTCGCCACTCAGTCTCAATTGTAGGCTACGGAGGAATTCGAAGACCACTGCGCTGACAATCCTGCGCCAGTCACCGAAAGCCCCCGGGGCCGTGAAATCAAATCCGCTGTTACTCGCCAGTCGGCCGGGCCGCGGTTAATACCAGTTGCTGCTGATCGGCAGTAATCACCTTCTGGTAGAAATTGCGCAGCTCGTCATATTCCCCCGCCTCGAGCAGAGTAAATCCGCGCGCAAGCACGCGGGAATTAGTGACAGAGCCGGCCTCTACTTTCGTCCGCAGCTGGTAGGCGGCGTTATTTTGCCAGGTAAATTTGGCGTCCTGTGGCGTGCCCTCCTGGGTAAATCCGGCAGGGAACACGTAGGTGATTTGCTCCTGCTCCTGCGAGGGGTAGCGCATGTCCACAGGCAACACGCGTTTCTCTTCGGCGGGGAACGGATTGGTTTCCCTGCTCTCAAAGAAAATGCGCGGAAGAATCAGGCGGCTGCCGGTGTGCGACGCCAGCGTGCCTGATACGGGGACGATGGCCAGCAATTGCTTGCTGGGATCGTCGAGGTTGGCGACGCGATCGACCTTCGCCTCGATGCCCTCGGGCACCTGCCGCGAAAGCATCTTGTTGATTTCCTCTTTGACCGTATCCGGAGTCGAGCGCACAGCCAATTGCCGCAATTGAATCGCCTGCTGGCCCAGGAACCCGACTTTCAACGTCCCCGAGATTGCACCCTGCGGGCTCACGTTTAGACTTCCGACCCGCAGCAGGCTGTTATCCGTATTCAGCTGTAAGGGTGTGATGATGACTTCGACCTTGCCGTTCGAGGCCATGGTGACGCCGCCCGCCCCCGCATGTGCCCAGTGCATGGTTTCAAAAGGGGCCATCTTGGTGCCGGGATCGACGGTGACTTCTTTGCCATCGATGTTTACCGCAATTACAACGGAGTCGAGCTGATCAGTCCGCAGAAACATCGGCGAAAAAATGCGGTTACTGCGACTGGCAATACGCTCGGGCCTTGCATTCAATCCCGCAATCCGTGCCAGCGCCAGGTAGAGATAAGCCATCTGGTTGCTGGTGCCCTTCTTCGATTCGAGCACGGTCTCCACACGTCCCCGCGGAATCCAATCGCTGCCGATATCTGGTTCCCCGCTAGAGTTGAAATCCTGATTCTCGAGCTTTTGCACAATCGCAAAGAGCTTCTTGGCCTTCACGAGAGGGGAATCAGACGAACTTGTCTCCTCCGCAACTGTGTGCTGCAGGATTGGCGTGGCGGCGATGTACTGATTCAAATTGCGTGTCCAGTAGCCCATCTCCTTTTGCCAGAATTCCTTTTCATCGGGCGTCGGCGTGTAGAAGAAGGCGACCTGGTAAACCTGCGCTGCCAGTGCGGGGCCAAACGGCTCTTGAGGGATGGGTGGTATATCCGTCAAGTCGAGGGTATAGCGTCCAGACGCCTCATATTTGACGCCGCCACCGGGCGGCAGCACCGCGGCCGAGCGAATGTCGGTCATGGCCTGGCCATGGATGTCGGTCAACGCGCTATCGTCGATGCCCGCGCTGCTCAGGTTTTTGTTGCGCTCGGGAAGAAACTTTTCGGCCGGAGTAAACATTTAGTGCGCCCGGTGCACAAAATACGGTTGCTCCCCCTGCCATTCCGGCGCCTGCTCAAACCGGTCGTAGCGCACCTGGTAGCGATATTCGAGAATGCTGCCAACCTCAACACTGGGCAAGTTGAAGGTGAGATCGTTGACCTGGTTGCGGCCCTTTTTAACCCGCAAAAGATCAGACGGAGCGCCCGTCAGCGGCACGATGGTGCCATCCGGATGGATGGTTCTGCCCTCGATCGCTGAGACATCGGTGCGGACATTAAAAGTATCCGTGTCAAAGGGCTGGTCCTCGCCCGCATGATTCACATCGGGGGCATCCCAATGATTCGAAGCCCCAGAGCCCATTCTGCTCGAGTTATTCCCCGAGGCATTGAAAATGAAATTGCGCTGGTAGGTGACGTGTACCGTGGCCATCTCCTTGCCCTGCTCGGTCAGCACCTTGATGCGCGCGTAAACAGTGCGAAAGTGATGCGGATCGTCTGCAGTTTCTTCGCGGTAAAGGTAAACGGCCGCGGCCCCCGGCGCCTTCGGATCGGACGTCATCTTCAATTCTTCAGGATTTGGCGGCTGAAATTGACCGAAAGAAACCAGCGGCGCTGCCGCGGAAAACACCAGGAAACCAAAAGCTAAAACTTTAGAAGAGCGCATTGAATTTTCCCCCGAAGGTGATGCTGTAGGGACGCAAGCACCTACGCCTTGAGTTTCAGAACAAACGAACGCCTGAGATGTGTTCGTCCTAAGTTTGTAGCAAGCAAGTCGGAATAACAAGCGTGACCCGGCAGTCCTCTCTTGAGGCTCGGTTGCTGTATCCTTCTTGGGTGTGAGGCGCGTCACCGGACCCCCGGTTCGACAGCGAGACTTAATCTGTCTCGCAATTTCCTCGGTTGGGGCCATTTCTGGAGGTCTATGAAGTCACGTTCCGCCAATCTCCTGTTGGTTGGAATTGTCGGCACTGGTTCAGTTTTTCTCGTTTGCGGGTCCGCGTTGTCAACAACTTCCAGGATGGACCAGAGGGCGTCTACCGCCAGTCAGCCAGCCAGGATCAAGATTGACTACCCCGTCACCGGTTCCGTATTCCCGCCGGAGATCACCCCGCCCACTTTTCTCTGGCACGACCCTAACGACGCGGCAAAGCGGTGGGTCATTCAAATCGCGTTTGCCGACCACGCCGAACCGCTGCGATTCGACGCGCCCGGTGAGTTGCTCCAAACTGGGACCGCAGATCCTGACGCCGGCCCCGGGCCAGTTTTGACAACGGAGCAAGCCTCGACCCGTACTTGGAAGCCCGAACCGGAAACCTGGGCAAAGATCAAGCGGCTGTCAGTCAAAGCGCCCGCGACCATTTCCATTAGCGGGTTTGCCGCGGACAATTCGCCGCAACCGGTTTCTGACGCCAAGGTGACGATTTCAACGTCGACCGACCCTATCGGCGCTCCGATCTTCTATCGCGACGTTCCTCTGATGCTGCCCTCTCCGAGCGAAAAAGGCCCCATCGCACCCCTGCCCCAGTCCGCCATTCCTTTGATCAAGTGGCAGATGCGCAACATCGCCGAACCAAAAAGCCACCTCGTGATGGGCAATCTGCCTACCTGCGCCAATTGCCACTCGTTCTCCCGCGACGGCAAGACCTTTGGCCTCGACCTCGACGGGCCGCGCAACGATAAGGGACTTTACGCGCTCGTGGCGGTTTCGAAAAACATGACCATCCGCAACCAGGACGTCATCCATTGGAGCTCCTTCGAGCTAAATTCCGAGGCCGGCGTCGCGCAGCCCGCGGTCAAGCGCTTCGGATTCATGTCGCAGGTCTCGCCCGACGGAAAATTTGTCGTTACATCGATCGGGCCGCCCAACAACACCAACAAGCACGAGAGTGAAGTGCCAGGCTTCGCTTCCGGCATTCTCGACCGCCTCTACAGCACCAACTACCGCAGCATCCAGTTCAGCCAGGTGTTTTATCCCACCCGCGGCATCCTCGCCTGGTACGACCGCAAAGAGGGCAAGATGCGGCCGCTCCCCGGCGCCGACGACCCGCAGTTCGTGCATACCAGCGCCTTCTGGTCGCCGGATGGCAAGTACCTGATCTTCAGCCGGGCCGTCGCGCGCGATCCTTATCCGGCCGGCGCAGCGAAGCCCCAATTCGCCAACGATCCCAACGAAACCCAGATCCAGTACGACCTCTACAAGATTCCCTTTAACGATGGAAGAGGCGGCAAAGCCGTGCCCCTCGAGGGCGCCTCGGGCAACGGCATGAGCAACAACTTTCCCAAGGTGTCGCCCGACGGCAAGTGGATCGTCTTCGTGCAGAACAAGAACGGCCTGCTCATGCGACCCGACAGCCACCTCTACATGGTGCCGTTCGTGGGTGGCAAGGCGCGCCTGATGACGTGCAACACCTCCCTCATGAATTCGTGGCACAGCTTCTCGCCGAACGGCCGCTGGCTGGCCTTCTCGTCAAAAGCGCGCGGACCTTACACCCGCCTGATGCTGACGCACATCGACGCCAATGGCAACGACACGCCCGCCGTCATCGTCGACGACACCACAGCGTCGAATCGCGCTGTCAATATTCCCGAGTTTGTGAATGTGGGACTGGATGGCATCGACAAAATCGATCCCCAGGCAACAGAGTTTTACCGCCTCTTCGACCTAGCCTTCAAACAGATCGAGAGCAACCAGATGCCCGAGGCCATCGAAACCCTCAACGAAGCCATCAAGCGCGACTCCACGGATCCGCTGGCGCACTACGTGCTCGCCACCGCCCTCAGCGGGAGCGACAAGGAGCGCGATGCGCTCGTGGAATATCGCAAGGCCAGCGCGTTGAGCCCCAAAAACGCAACATTTCTCGATCACCTCGCTGTTTCGCTTGATTTGAATGGAGATTCCGACGGCGCCGTCGAACAATTGCAGAAAGCAATTGCAATTCAGCCCACGTCTGTTGAATATCGCTTCAACCTCGGTTTCGTTCTGGAGTCGCGCGGCGACTTCGCCGGGGCAATCGCTCCATTTGAAAAAGCCGTTGAAATCAGCAAAGGCCAGGACTGGCGATGCCTCGCTGAACTGGCCAAGGTGTACGACAAAACCGGCCATTCCGGCGATGCAGTTCGGTCAGCACAACGGGCCCTCGAACTCGCCACCCGGCAAAACAACACGCAAGTCGCCAAGAATCTGCGGGATGCCTTAGATCACTATCAACGCGAAGCTGCGGAACCTAAACCCCAATAGCCCATCACGCAAGCCGAAGCGGCTCTTATGGGCAGAACTGTTGCTGCCATATCGCGTTTTTTAAATGGGTACCCGTATGGCGTTCAAAAGCTTCAGAGGATGAAATCGGCGCTAATTCTCGGCGCGGATTGCCACTCAGGCACGTCTACTATAAGCACACCGCCGGATTCCCCGTTTGTACCGGCCTAGAGGAGCCATCAATGCCAGCAGCTCACCCGCTTCCCCAAACACTGGGGGAACTGCGCAGCAGCACTCTGTTTTCTCAATCGCGCTTGAAAACACGCACCATCAAGGATGAAATGCGCGGCAACCTGATTGCGCGCCTGCAAGCGAAAGAGAGCTTGTTTCCGGGAATCGTCGGTTTCGACGACACGGTTGTTCCGCAGATCGTCAATGCCATCCTTTCCCGGCAAAATTTCATTCTTCTCGGTTTGCGCGGGCAGGCCAAGAGCCGCATCCTGCGCGCCCTCACTGCCCTGCTCGATGCGCACATGCCTTACGTTGCCGGGTGCGAAATCCGCGACAATCCTTATCTGCCGCTGTGTCGGCGCTGCCGTGACCTCATCAAGGAGCGCGGCGACGCCACGCCCATCGCATACCTTGGTCCCGAGGAGCGCTATGTCGAAAAGCTCGCGACCCCCGACGTCACCGTCGCCGACCTGATTGGCGACCTCGACCCCATCAAGGCTGCGCGCGGCGGCGAAGACCTTTCCAGCGAATTGACCATGCACTACGGCCTGCTTCCGCGCGCCAACCGCGGCATCTTCGCCGTCAACGAACTGCCCGACCTGGCCGGCAAAATCCAGGTAGCGCTCTTCAATATCATGCAGGAAGGCGACGTGCAGATTAAGGGCTACCCGGTGCGCCTCGCGCTCGACGTGGCTCTCGTCTTCAGCGCCAACCCCGAGGACTACACGGCTCGCGGCAAAATCGTTACCCCGCTCAAAGACCGTATCGGCTCTGAAATCCGCACCCACTACCCGGAGACCATTGAGGAAGGCATGGAGATCACCGCGCAGGAAGCATGGTCAGAGCGCGGCGCGGCTGAAATTGAAATTCCGTCCTACGTGCGCGCGGTCGTCGAGCAAGTCGCCTTCTCGGCCCGCGAAGACAAAAAAGTCGACAAGCGCAGCGGCGTCAGCCAGCGCCTGCCGATTTCAACGCTGGAACTGGTCGTTTCCAACGCCGAGCGCCGCGCCCTGCTTCACGCCGAGACCCTGGTCGTGCCGCGTGTCAGCGACATCTACGCCGCATTGCCCGGCATCACCGGCAAGCTCGAGCTTGAATACGAAGGCGAAATGCGCGGCGCCGATTCCGTTGTCCGCGACATCATTCGGTCCGCGGTTGGCAAGATTTACGATCGCTATTTTCCCGACACCAATACACAGGCGATCGAACAATGGTTTAACCTCGGCGGCACGGTGAAGCTCGACGACGATCAGGCTACTACCGCCGCGCTCGCCGATCTCAAGAAGATTCAGGGCCTCTTTGAGAAGCTTTCGCCGCTTGATGTCAAGAACTCAGACGCTCCGGCAAAACTCGTCGCCGCCGCCGAATTCATGCTCGAGGGATTGGTGGCGCATCGCAAGCTGAGCCGCAACGAAGAGCACGGCTTCTCCGCACAGGACAAATCGCAACGCAAGAAAGAACGCCCCGATCTCGAAATTGAATATGACGATTGGCAAAGGGCACGTCGCACCGGCAAAGGCGGATTGAATTAGCCACGCCGCAACTCTCAACTCGTGCACGTCGCCATCGCAGCCACTGCGAAAGCAAGCTGTATCCACAGAGGGCTATTCAAAATGAAGCGCGTTCACTATACAAAATTCACCGGCGATCTGGCTTCCGAAATGGATATGGAGGATCTCCTCAAGGCCCTGTCTGATTATCTGCTCGACTCAGGATTTCGCAGTCCGTACACGCGCTTTCAAGAACTCGACCACAATCTCGATGACCTGCGCGAGGCGCTGCGCCGCGCGCTCGAGTCGGGCGAGTTCTTCGATGAGTCCATGCAACAAAAGCTCGATCAAAGGTCGCAGGACGGCACCCTTGATGAGCTGATTCAAAAACTCCTCGACCGCATGGAGCAGGAAAACTACATCTCTCCCACGCGACCGCAGGACGCGCAAATCTCTGATGCTGCCGGACAGGTCGGCAACGTAGAGGGCGAGGTTCGCTTTGAAGTGACCGACAAGAGTCTCGATTTTCTCGGATTCAAAACGCTGCGCGACTTGCTTGGTTCGTTGGGCAAATCAAGCTTTGGTCGGCACGATACGCGCCACTGGGCCACCGGCGTTGAGGCCAGCGGCGCTGCGCAACGCTACGAGTTTGGCGACACATTGAATCTCGATACGACTGCAACCCTTAAGTCAGCCATCGCCCGCGAAGGCATCGGCCTGCCGCTCAATCTTGAATACGAAGATCTGCAGGTGCACCAGAGCGAATATCAAAGCTCATGTGCGACCGTCGTAATGCTCGACTGCTCGCATTCCATGATCCTCTATGGCGAAGATCGCTTCACGCCCGCCAAAAAAGTCGCCATGGCGCTCTCGCATCTCATTCGTACGCAGTATCCCGGCGACTCGCTTTCGCTCGTCCTGTTCCACGATTCCGCTGAGGAACTGCCGGTTTCGCAACTGGCGCGCGTCAAGGTCGGTCCGTACCACACCAACACCTGCGAAGGACTGCGGCTGGCACAGCGCATCCTCGCCCGTCAGCGCAAAGACATGAAGCAGATCGTCATGATCACCGACGGCAAACCGTCCGCTCTCACGCTCCCCGATGGGCGCATTTACAAGAACCCGTACGGACTCGATCCGCTTGTCGTGAGCGAGACGCTCGAAGAAGTGGCGCGCTGCAAACGATCCAACGTGATGATCAATACGTTCATGCTGGCGTCGGACTTTGGCCTCGTCCAATTCGTGCACAAGGTTTCAGAGATGTGCCGCGGTAAAGCGTATTTCACCACGCCCGACACGCTGGGTGAATACCTGCTGATGGACTACATGCAGCGCAAATCGAAGACTATCCACTGACACGGTCGTGGCCAACTAGAGACGCCGTGCTATTGTATTCTGGCTTCCGGGGAGATGTAAACCTTGGGCGTCCTGCATGGATCGCGAACAAAGTGGATTCTGCTGGCTGCCTGTGTAGTTTCAGCAGGGCAGGCGCAGGCTGCATGTAACGGCCCGCAGGCGATGGTTGCGAAGCTTCACGCCCAGCCCACCAGTGACAATGCCGTAGCGCTCGGCAGTTGGTATGCGGCGCAGAAGCAATTCGATTGCGCGACTGAAGTCTTTCGCAGCGCCCTCAAAACCGATCCTAAATCTGCGCAGCTCCATTACCTCGAGGGCCTCGCTCTCGTAGGCGGGGGTCATCCCGGTGAAGCTCTTCCCGCGCTCGAGGAATCCACGCGGCTCGATCCGCAAGTTATCAAGCCGCACCTCATGCTGGCCTATCTCTACGGTCAATCGGGGCAGCACGCCGAGGAAGAGGACCAGTGGAAGCAGGCGCTCGTGATCGATCCGCATTCGGCGCCGGCGCTCGAGGGCTTGACTGCAGAACTACTAGGTCGCCAGGACTACACCGGCGTCATCGTGCTGTTGAAGTCGGCTCATCTCAGCGAGAAACTGGCCATCTATCTTTCGCAAGCCTTCGGTGAACTCAACTATCTCAACCAGGCCAACTCCGTGCTCGCCGAAGCGATGAAGTCCTCGCCCAATTCGGTGCCCCTGGCCAGCGCGATGACCGTGGTGCTCGTGAAGCAGCATCGCTATCAGGAATCGATCAACATGCTGCAACGCACGGTCGAGCAAAATCCCGGCAACACCGAGGCCGAGTTGCAGTTGTTTCGCGTGCTCGTCCTGACCAATCACATCAACGCCGCGCGTCCAATCGGGCCGAAGCTTCTTGACAAGCGTCCGCATGACTCTGAAGTTTTATATCTGAATGGAATCGTCGATCGTGCCGTCGGCGACAATGCGCTGGCCAAAGTCGTACTCGAGCGGGCCGTCGCCATCGATCCGAACTTCTTCAACTCCCGTTACAACCTGGGCATGGTGCTCGTCTTCCTCAAGGAATGGCCCGAAGCGAAAATGCAATTGGAGAAAGCGATTGCCTTGGGCGCGCCGCAGCCGCAGGTACATTTCGAATTGGCCAAAGCCTTGCGAGGACTCGGCGAAAACGAACGCGCTCAGCAGGAGATGCAGCTGTATCAGCAATTGAAAAAGACTGAAGAAGCAAACCTCGAGGCCTCGACGAGTTCCACGCAGGGCGACGCCGATCTCGCCGCCGGCAAAGTCACCGAAGCCATCGCGCATTATCGTGAAGCCGTGCAAGGCGCACCCGACAATGCAAGTTACAAATACCAACTTTCCATCGCACTCCATCAAGCAGGAGATACCGAGGGCGAACGCGCGCAACTGGAACAAGCGGTCAAGCTTAATCCGCAATTGGCCGGCGCTCAAAATGAATTGGGCTACCTGCTCACGCGCAGCGGCGATCCCGCCGCCGCGACCGAGCATTTCCGCATGGCGGTGCAAGCCGCTCCCGCTTGGGTGGAGGCATGGATCAACCTCGCCGCCGTACTCGCCGAGAGCTCGCATTTTGCTGAGGCACGAGCAGCCGCTGCCACCGCCCTTCGTCTCGATCCTGACAATGAACAGGCCCGCAAGCTCAACGAACGCCTTGGCCAGGACCCTGCCGCGCAACAAGCACACCCCTGATGCGACGCCCGCTAACCTCGGTCGGACCCGATTGCTCCCCTTGCGGCTGCGATGTCAGAATGAATGAGCCCGAAGGATCATAATGTCATTCCCCAATTCCCGCTGGACACGGCGGAAACTGCTCGGTAGCGTCTCTGCTCTGTGCGCATCCTCCGTCCTGCCGAGAATCCTGATTGCCGAGCCGCAGACCAAACCAGCAGCCAGTCCTCCGGCCCCACCTCCTGCCGCACCCAAGCCGTTTTCGCAATTCACTGACGTCGCCCAGAGTGCCGGTCTTACCAAAACCATGTTTTACGGTGTGCCCGAGAGCGTCACCTACATCGTCGAGGAAATGGGCGGCGGCTGCGCCTTCTTCGACTACGAC
>ODAK010008563.1_pt1 | contig 10220 bp, 8 predicted proteins | sample 1539591 | NCBI WGS metagenome assembly ODAK01 (sample SAMEA3539303, study PRJEB22396) | soil metagenome | biome: tundra; feature: field; material: soil | place: USA | collected 2010-05 | depth 0.15 m | reverse complement strand
CGATGGTCGCCTTTACGACTTCTTCGGGCAGGTAATCGGTCACGTCCCAGGCCATTACCGCGTCAAACTGTTCGCGTTCGTGGCGAAGGTTTTCCGCCAGGAAGCGGTCGACGTCAACCACCAACTCATTTTCTTTGCCAGGTTCGGTCGACTTGGTTTTCAGATCCTGACGCGTGGCTTCCGAAAGAAGATCTTCGTTGTAAATCCGATGGCCGCGTTCAGTGATGTGCTTGATATTGTCGGGCGAGGTCGGCCCTAGATCGAGGACCCAGATGTTTTCCTCGCGACCGACCGTCTTCATGAACTGCTGAAAGCCTGTCGAGCGGCGCTGGATACGCTCCTTCGAGGCAGCCGCACCAGAGGCAGACTTGTCACCGCGACCGAAGATCCTGTCGAGAAAGCTCGGAGCCACGAACTCATTGTAAACGGTCAGAGTAGATCGCGGAATGCAAGCATGCGAAAGGCGGCCCGTAAGCCGCCTTTCGCTGGGTGAACCGACAAAACACAGGCTAAGCGGTGGGTGTGTGGACTACCGGAGCTACCCCGACCGCGGCTGCAGCGGCGACCGGAACCGCTTCCTTTTTAGGTTCGGGCTTTATCTCGGGCTTCGCGTCAGCTTTCTGAATGTCGACTGCGCCTTTGAAGAACGCGCCTTCTTCGATAACGATCCGCTGGGTGAAGATGTCTCCCGTGAGGACCGCGGATTTCTTGAGTTCCACGCGATCGGTGCCACGAATGTTTCCCTCGACGCGGCCGTTAATGACGACCTCTTGCGCGTGAATGTTTGCTTTAATGCGGCCGTTGGGGCCAATCGTAAGCGAATGGCCTTTCAGTTCGATACTGCCTTCGACCTCGCCATCAAGGAAAAGGTCTTCGCTGCCTGAGAGTTCGCCACGGATTACTACAGACTTGCCAATGTGTGCGATGTCGGCCATTTTTTGGGGGACCTCCGCTTTCGGATGTGTTACGTCTGCGAGGGGAGCGTTGATCGTTGGAACCGACGGCGACGGTACATTCGTCGGGGCGGGCACGCGATCATCTTCCCTCTTACTTGACTTCCACATGACGAGCTCCCAAAAGCAGATGGCGAAACCGACTGGTTGCTTTCGGAACTGCAAGGAAAAGTTAGGTTGTGCTAGCTTAGGTCACTCATTACCGAGGCGCAAGCGCAAAAGCTGGCATCGCAGCACGACGAGGTAACGCAAGTACATGGCTAGTGATGTCGGCTCACGGGTGGCCGCCCGAGACGAGAGCGGGAAGGCTGGTGCGAAGGGATGGCATCGGGAGGCACACAGATCAGCATGGAAATGACATGCGTATACGGCGAGATCGCGGTGCAAAACATAAGTGTTTGATTTGGCGCGGGTTCCGAGAGGCTTGGGGGGCGGAGTAGCTGCCCGGCCTTGGCCCAGGATATGCAAAGAAAAAGGAATATCGGGTGGCTGGAAGGTCGCACCCTCGGACGAAGCCGAAACCAGGGGAACAGCGGCTTTGTTCGGACTGTGCGACTGCAAACGAATGAGACTGCCTTCTTCTGGCCAGCCGATCTGTTCTCATTCACGACTCCTCTTCTCTCTCCTTGGAAGGGCCGGCGCTTGCCGGCCTTATTTTCTGGTCGGAGACACAATGAAAAAGCAACGAGAGAAGTGCACTCGTACGTCTAAACCGGCAGAGTAGAATCTGCTCGAAGGAGTTCAGCCCTGGTGATACACGCCGCAGGACGAGGCAATCTGCTGAAAAAAACGATTCTGTTGGCAGCCGCACTGGCGGTCGCTGTCCCCTCATGGACACAAAGCGAGCCTTATCAGAGCAATCCGCGGGAGTTCGTTCGCACTACCATCTATAACGAATTGCACGCCCATGGCAATGGCGAGCACTACATGTGGAAAAGCACCGAGCAGAAACCAAAGGCCACCACCACGAAACTCATGGTGGAAACGAAAGAAAGCGTAGTCAGCCGCCTCATTGCGTTGAACGGCCACGCGCTGAATGCCGAGGAGCGTGCGCAGGACGACGGACGGGTGCATCGCCTGCTGAATGATCCGAGCGCTTTACGGAAGAAGCAGCAAGAACAAAAAGAGGATGAAGAGCATGCGCAACGTTTGCTGTCCGCCATTCCCGATGCATTCCTGTTTACGCTGGTCGGCGTAGAGGATGGGAAAGACGGGAAGATGGTGCATTACACCTTTTTGCCGGATTCGAATTTCAATGCGCCGAACCGTGAGTCGCGGGTATTCGAAGGCATGAAGGGTGATCTGTTCATCAGCCTGGATGCGAAGCGAATCTGCAAGATTGACGCCAATTTGTTCAAGCCCGTAGAGTTCGGTTGGGGCATCCTGGGAAGGCTGGACAAAGGCGGACGCTTCCTTATCGAGCAGAAAGATGTGGGCGGCAACCGGTGGGAGACCACGCATTCCGTGCTTCGCTTTAATGGCAAAGCGCTGATGGTGAAGACGATCAAGATTGAGGAAGACGAGACGCTGTTCGATTTTCAGAAGGTGGATAAAGACCTGACCGTGGCGCAAGGCATCGAGGTATTGAAGAAGGCTGACGATATGGTGGCGCAGAACGGGGGAAGCAACGGCCAGAGATAGTCCTAGGAATTGAGGAAGGCCCGCTCGCGAGCGGGCCTTTTGAATTGGCGTGAAAGGGCTTCTCTGCCTTGCAAGGGCGGTGCCGCACGAGCTAGCGTGTTCGCTGGCGGTGAGAAGGAGCACAGTCGGGATAACGGGTCGTACTCTGCTAAACTTTCCTGAAATGAGTGACAAAGAAAGCAAGTTCGCGATCGCGATCCTGGCGGCGGGCAAAGGCACGCGCCTGAAATCAAAATATCCTAAAGTGCTACATGAGATCGCCGGAAAGCCACTGCTGGGGCATGTAGTCGCTGCGGCCACGCAGGTCGTTCCCGCGTCCCAGATCTTCGCCATCATTGGACACGATGCGGAGCGAGTACGCCAGGCGATGCAGAGCTCTGGAATTCAGTTCGTTGAGCAGAAAGAACAGCGCGGCACCGGGCACGCAATCATGCAGACGCGTAATGCTCTTCAAGGATTTGACGATGTGCTGGTGCTTTCCGGCGATGTGCCGCTGATTCGTAAGGAAACGATCGAGCGAGTGCTCGAGTTCCACCGTCAGCACGGCGCGGCGATGACGATCCTGACGACTGAGCCGGATGATCCATTCGGCTACGGTCGCGTTTTCCGAAAAAAGTCTGGCGATCACGAAACCGACGAGGTAGAGCGGATCGTTGAGCAAAAGCAACTGACGAGCGAACAACAGGGGCGGCGGGAGATCAATAGCGGTATCTACGCATTTCGAGTGAAGCCGCTGTTCGCGAACCTCGACAAGATCACCATCGACAATCCGCACGGCGAGTACTACCTGACCGATATCGCTGCGATTCTCGGCAAGGCCAGAGAAAAAGTCGTCGCGCTTCGAGCGGAAGACGCGACTGAGGTCCTTGGCGTGAATACGCGGCACGAACTGGCATTACTGGATGGGTATCTGCGCAACAAGAAGTGCCACGAACTGATGTCGGCGGGCGTAAGCATTTTTAAGCCAGAGACCTGCTTGATCGATGCCGATGTCGAAGTGGGTGCCGACACCGTGATCGAACCATTCGTCCAACTACTGGGGGATACGAGGATCGGCGGCGAGTGCCGCATTCGTTCCTACTCGGTCGTCACGAACTCGACGCTTGGAAACAATGTGCTGCTGCGGCACGGGTCGATTGTGGATCAATCGAAAGTTGCGGATGGCGCGCTACTCGGGCCGTATTGCCACTTGCGCCCGGGGAGCGATATCGGTGAAGCAGCGCATATCGGGAACTTTGTCGAGACGAAGAAAACGAAGGTCGGCAAAGGATCGAAGGCTAATCACCTCACTTATCTCGGGGACGCTGAGATTGGGAGTGGGGTCAACATCGGAGCGGGAACGATCACTTGCAATTACGACGGCGTAAACAAGTTCGGCACCGTGATTGGCGACAACGTGTTCGTGGGGAGCGATACGACGCTGGTGGCACCGATCAAGATCGGCAAGGGTGCCTACATTGGGGCGGCATCGTGCGTGACAGAGAATGTCCCGGAGGACGCATTGGCGGTGGCCCGAGGGCGACAAGTGAATAAGGAGGGCTGGGCGAAGCGCAAGCGCGAGGAACGGAAGAACAAGTAATTCCCGATTATCCTGCTCGTAGAGCTGTGCCGCCCTCTCTCTTCGCACCTCAAAATCGAGGGCATCTGTTCGGGTTGCCCGCGAACCTGCCTATAAATTCCAGCCGCAGCTTTCGATTCCTATCCATTGAGCTCTGGATCTGCGCGACCATACTTGTCTATGGAAAACGACGCAGGCAACAGCATTTTCCCTAAGAGTACAAGCGGGTCGAATCGTCCTGGCGACCAGACACACGGACAACGTGAAATCGATACACCAGAAGGCGGGGCCGATGTGGTGAATCCGGGTTCAGTTCCGAGTGGCCCCGGGGATCGCGTAAATCCTTCAGGCCCAAGCACGGGAACCGAGGGTTGGGGGACGGGGCCAGGAGAGAAGGATTTGGCCATGACGAATGTCGCGGCCAACAATCCTCCGGCGAGAGGCAACAAGCACAATCCGGAGCCCGGTCAGCCGAAGGACATAAGGCATGACGACGTACGCAAACAGAGTGACAAGATGGCTAGCTAACGGGAGGAACCATGGCAGACAATTCGAAGACGAACGCGATCAATCCTCAGCAACGTACATTCCGCTGTTCGGACGCAGGGTTCAAAGAGTGCAAGTGGCAAGCGGTAGGTCACGACGATAACGAAATCATGGACCAGGTGCGCGAGCACGGACGATCCGCCCACGGGATCACGAACTTTGATGACAACCTTCAGCGCAAGGTGCGTGAACACATCTACGATCGGCAGGCGGCATAGAGTTTCTCCACCGCAGCAACCTCCCTCCTACTGACGGAGAAGAAGGACGGCCTTTCGGGTCGTCCTTTTTCTTTGCCTCGCAATACTTAAAGCGTCAGATGAGGGTCGTGAGCTCTTCAGTTCTCGAGCGACGAGTTTGTGCTTCGTTCTGCGAGAACACGCCAGAGATTGTCGCGCCGCAGTGACAGCACTTTCCCGCAATGACTTCATTCACGACGACCGAATGCCAGGAGCGGCGGATGATACGTCGCTGGCAGCCGGGACAAAGGGTATCGCCGCCGTCAGAATAGATATTCCCCTCGTAAACGAACTTCAGCCCCATCTGCATGGCGAGTTTCCGGGCACGATGAAGCGTCTCAGGCGGGGTGGCGGGTTTATCGACTAGTTTGAAATCAGGGTGGAAGGCGGTGAAATGCAGAGGCACGTCGTCCCCGAGATTGGTGAGGACCCAGTCCACCAGCTCGCGGAACTCTTCCTGCTCATCGTTGAGAGTGGGAATGATGAGGTTGGTGATTTCGAACCAAACTCCAGTCTCGTGCCGCAGCCATTTCAAGGTATCCAGCACTGGTTGAAGATGGGTGAGGGTGACCTTTGAGTAAAACTTTTCCGTGAACGCCTTTAGGTCGATGTTGGCGGCGTCGATGTGCTGGTAGATGTCGAAGAAGGCTTCGCGTGTGATGTAGCCGTTGGAGACCATCACATTGTTGATTCCGGCAGCGTGCGCTTCGCGCGCGATGTCGATAACGTACTCGCCCCAGATCGTAGGCTCGTTGTAGGTGAACGCGAGATGCGGAACACGACGATCGAGAGCCAGTTTGACGACCTCGCTGGGCGCCAGGTCGGCAGCATTCACTTGGTCGGCTCTGGCTTTGGAGATGTCCCAGTTCTGACAGAAGAAGCAGCCCATGTTGCAGCCCGCCGTTCCCATGGAGAGAATGCGAGTGCCAGGAAAGAAATGGTTCAGCGGCTTCTTTTCGATGGGGTCGATGTTGATTGCGGCAGGGCGTCCGTAGCCAAGCTGATAGAGGCGCCCATCGACATTCTTGCGGATAAAGCAAAAACCGGCTTGGTCTTTACCGATGTGGCAGTGGCGGGGACAAAGATAGCAGTGGAGACGACCATCCGACATCGTCTCCCACCAGCGGGCATCGTGGAGATTAGCCATATTTACTTCTCAGTAACTAGCTCATTTGATTTTACAACTTCCCAATGGGGACGGGGGCGCCACGCTCGATCAGCGTTTTGGGCGGCGCCCCCTGGTTGTGGTTGAGTCTAGTAATGAAATAGACGAATGCGGGTAGGAAATGTCCGGAGAGTTTGGCAAAAAAATCGAGAGCTGCCTCGATCCGGCAGCTCTCATGGATACTTATCTACTGCGCGCGATGCGCTTTCTTCTTACGCATTGGCGCGGTGGGCACGGTTGATTGCGAAACGGCGAGATTGGAGGGAATGCCGAGCAGTATCTCTCCGACGAGAGGCAGCGGCACGGCGCCCAAATCGAGTGCGCGATTATGAAATTCGAGATTGGTGAAAGCCGAACCCTTGGCCTTCCTGTATTTTGCGCGAAGGTCATTCCATCCGCGAATGCCTACATAATAGGTCGGCAATTGGGTGGCCGAAAGTTTCGCACGTTGAAGTTTTCCTTGAGCTTCCGCTTCCGTCTGGAAAGCTTGCTTGGTCATCAATTCCATCGCTTCGTCATCGGTCATGTTCAAGGTATGCATGCGGATGTCGAGGATAGTATTGGCGAGCACACGCAGACGAATCTTCTTCATGATGAGGCGATAGCGAGGATCGCTGTCGAGATAGCCTTCGTCCATCATCACGCCGGCGATGTACTCCGCCCAGCCTTCCACGTAACAACCGTTCGAATAAAACGCGCGCAGGAGACGACGAATCGGAGGTTCCACGCTATTGGCGTGTTCGAACTGGATGTAGTGGCCGGGTAGGGCTTCATGGATGGTTAGCCAGTGCAGGGTGAAATTGTTGTACTCGCGAAGCTTGGATTCCGCCTTCTCCTCGGACGTCTTGGGATCGATAGGCGTGACCCAGTATTGCGCTTCGGTGTTTGGATCGAGGGGAGGAGGTGCGTGGAACCCCGCGACGGAATAGACGCCCCGCATGAAGTCGGGGGTAGCGATGACCTTGAGATTGTCCCGTGAGCTGAGTCCGACAATCTTCTTCTCACGAATAAAGTCGGTGATGCTCTGCAAGTCATCCTTAATGTAATCCATTAACTGATAGCGCTGAGGATGCTCTTGGCCAATGCGATCCAGAACCTCACCGATGATCTTGTTTTCGCGGTCGATCCCCGCCAGATCGGCGTGATCGGAGTGGTCCGGAAGCATCTCCCGATGTAACGGTGTGGCAATTTCCAGCATCTCGGCGCGAACCGACTTCATTTCGGATTCAGCATCGCTGAGCAACTGCTCAGGGGTGACGTTGGCTTCCATGGTGAGGCGGAATTTTTCGTCGTACCACTGCTTACCGTAGCGCCAGGTGCGTCCGTTGGTGGGACGATTTGCAAGATCGTTCTGTAGCCATTGTGTGAAATCGTTGAGCGCTTTTTTGGCTGCAGGCGAAAAGCGGTCGTAGCGCTGACGGACGGGACCAGTTGGCGGGAGTTCCTTGCCGATGTCATCGATCATCCCAAGATTGCCCGCATTCTCTTCGACGGCGACCTTGATATAGATGGGGTCGGAGTCGACGAGTTGCTGGCGGGCTTGTCCGACGAAACGCGCGATTTGCGCAATGCGGGAGACGGCATCCGCCATACGCTGATCTTTTGGCGCGTATTCCTGCGAGATGTTCAGGAATAGACCGTTGCCGATGAGTTCCACCCAGACCGTCGGGTTGTGTTTGTAACTCTGAATCTTTTCCAGTTCGAGAAGGCTGCTGGCGATGCCGTCGTCGATGAGGATCCAGTCGGCACGATCTTGCGCATTGAGACTTTTGTAGGGGACCTGGGTATGAAAACGGTCGCGCCAATGGCGAAAGAACTTCAGCTGCTCGGCGACGTCCTCGGTTCCCATCTCGTCGAGATCGCCATCGAGGTGGACAAGTTTGCCGGTGGTGGGCTCGGTGTACGCGTGATACCCGGCACCGGAAGCAGAGACTGGAGAGAGTTGAAGTGATTCATGAAGAAATTGCGTGGAGAGCTTGGCAAGACGTTCGCTTGGCGATCCGGTCACAGGTGTCTCCGGGGTGGTGGCGTGATGGCTGGTAGTGGCTGCAATCAGCGCAGGGACGGGCAGGGCGAGCAAGGAGCAAAATGCGAAGTGGGCAAGCTTCATGCATACCTCTGTTCAATGAGCAAAGAAGAACCCGCCAAGTATAAATCGGCGGGTCGGAAAGTGCGGCGGGAAGAACGGTCAGTCGGCAGGCGAGAGCGGCTTCGTGGCTCGGCGGCGCAAGACGGCATTCTTCATCCAACCAGGTTCCCGAACCTGCTCTTCTTCAATCTGACGAAGGCGAGCGGAAAGAATTCCGGACCGGCCGAGGTAGCCGACGATGCTTGCTTTGTCTTTAGGATCGACCACGGGTAGCCGTCCAACATCGGCCCCAACCATGCGGTTGGCAGCATGGAAGAGCAGTTCGTCGGAATGAGCGACAAGGGGATTTCGGGTTCCGGCATCGATCACAGTCATATTGCCTGAATGGTCAGCTTCCATCGCGCGCAGCAGGTCCCCGCGAGTAACAATTCCCTGCAGCTTCCCTGCTTCATCGACGATGAGAACCGCGTGATGGCGCGAGAGCTCGGGATCGTGCTGCGCCAGGCGTTCGGCCATTTCGCGGACGAGCATGGTAGCGGGAACTCGGGGCGGATCTTTGACCATAGCTTCGGCAACGGTCATCTGGCGCAGCGCGTCGGGCTCATAGTCGGAATGGATTTTTAACCCGCGACGAGCCAGTTTCTCGGTCATGATCGAGTTTTCGCTGAACGCAAGCGCGATGCCGTCGGCAATGACGGCGACGAGCATGAGCGGCAGGATGGAGTTGTAGTCGCGCGTGATTTCGAACGCAAAGATGATGAACGCGAAAGTAGCGCGCGATGCCGCACCGAAGACAGCGCCCATCGCCACCAATGCGAAAGCGGCGGGAGAAATGCCGGCCCCCGGGACGAAGTGGTTGATCACCATCGCCACCGCCGATCCCATGGCAGCACTGGCCATGAACATCGGGGCGAGCAGGCCGCCCGAGGTTCCAGAGCCGATAGTTACGACTAGGACCAGCGCTTTGAAAATCATGACCAGCAGGAGCATCTTGAAAAGCAGGTGCGCGTTGAGGATGTCGGAGATGGTGTCGTAACCGACGCCGAGTACGCGAGGGACGAAATAGCCGACGATGCCGAGAACGACACAGCCGATGGCGGGCCACCACATCCAGTCAATAGGCAATTTTTCAAATTGATCTTCCACCCAGTAAAGTAGGCGCGAAAATCCGACGGCTGCGAATCCGCAGATGACGCCGAGCAGCAGATACCACGGTAGAACGCGCGGAATGCCGAAATCGATGGTACCGACTTCGAACATGGGTCCGCGGCCCATCAGCACGAGATGGATGCTGGTGGCGATGGTGCTGGCAATGACCAGCGGGATAAACGAGCGCGCCTTGAATTCGAAGAGGATCAATTCGATGGCAAGGATCACCGCCGCAATCGGAGTACTAAAGGTAGCCGCCATACCGGCAGCGGCACCGCATCCCAGCAGGACTTTACGCTCCGAAGCGGTCGTCTGGAGAAGTTGCCCAATTAGCGAACCGATAGCGCCACCGGTTTGAATAATTGGGCCTTCAGCACCGAAGGGTCCACCGGTGCCAATGGCGATGGCAGCCGAGATTGGCTTCAGGATCGCGACCTTCGGATCGATGCGGCTGCGATTCACGAGTACAGCTTCCATCGCCTCAGGGATGCCGTGACCTCGAATTTTCGACGATCCGTACTTCGCCATGACTCCAACGATGAGACCGCCCACGACTGGAACGAGAATCACCCAGGCCCCGAGCTGATGCGCACGGGGACTGTGAAAAACGAAGCTGAACGAGTGGTAGAAAGCGAGATTCGTGAAGAAACCGATGAGATGGTAGAGCAGCCATGCGATGACTCCGGCGGCCGCTCCGATAACGGCCGCCAGGAGAGAGATGAGATAAATACGAAATTCTGCCGCTTCGGAGTGCGGAAAATCAATTACAGCCGTGCGCCTTGCCATGTTCCTCCAAACGCCAGTGTCGCTGGCCTAACCGAGCGTTTGGGCAGGAAGGCAGACGGCTAATCGTCGCCGGCGGCGGCCTTAGTTCGGACCCTCA
>ODAK010008562.1_pt1 | contig 10221 bp, 11 predicted proteins | sample 1539591 | NCBI WGS metagenome assembly ODAK01 (sample SAMEA3539303, study PRJEB22396) | soil metagenome | biome: tundra; feature: field; material: soil | place: USA | collected 2010-05 | depth 0.15 m | reverse complement strand
CGAGATTGGTCAGTGACTGGAGTTCAGACGTGTGCTCTTCCGATCTGTATGAGTTAACGGGAGATGAAATTAAAATTGTGGAGGGGGAATGATGATTAAATTTTACAAAACATAAAATCCTGAAAGGATTTAATTTGAATAGCCCCCAATGAAATTGGGGGAAAATGAAATAAATTACAAATCACAACTCCGAAGGAGTTGAATAACACAACCATTATGAGTACCTATACTCAATTGCTTTATCAAATTGTATTCTCTACAAAAAACAGGGAAAAAACACTTATGAAAGAAAACCAAAAAGAAGTTTACAAATATATTTGGGGAATTCTGAAAAATAAAAAATGCCATCTTTATCAAATAGGCGGTATTACAGACCATATTCATATTGTTACACATCTTCACCCAACCATTGCAATTTCATCAATAGTAAAAGATATAAAGCTGGCAAGTTCAGAATACATAAAAGGAAAAAATCTGTTTCCTGGTTTTTCAGGATGGCAGGAAGGATATGGTGCTTTTAGTTATTCCATAAAGGAAAAAGACAATCTGATAGAATATGTAAAAAATCAGGAAGAACATCATTTGAAAAAAACATTTAAGGAAGAGTTAATAGAATTGTTAAATGAACACCAAATTGAATTTGATGAAAAATATTTGTTGTAATACAATTCAACTCCTTCGGAGTTGTGATGATGCTTGTTATTATAACCCCCAATTTCATTGGGGGCTATTCAAATTTAACTCCTTTGGAGTTTTAAATAAAACACAGGTTTAATAAAAATAAATGAGCATAGCCATCCGCATACAAGATTGTATTGATAAATGAAGAAATAAAAATTGAGCCTGAAACTAAATGAGTAACAACCCACGCATACGCCAAGCCCTTGATAATTCGGAAGAATATATTAAACTAATGGCAACTTTTTCTGATAAAAGATTGTATTTATAACCAAGAGTGAAAGAAAAATGAACAGCAATCAAATCATATTTTATTCAACACCACAGGGCAATATTAAAGTGGAGGTGGTTTTTGAAGAAGAAACTTTTTGGCTTTCTCAAAAAGCCATGACCGTTTTGTTTAATGTGGAAGTGCCTGCCATAAGCAAACATCTTAAAAACATATTTTCCACAAAAGAACTGGAAGAAGATTCAGTTATTTCCATTTTGGAAACAACTGCCGCTGACGGCAAAATATACAAAACAAAGTATTACAAACTGGAGGCAATATTGGCGGTTGGTTATCGTGTTAACTCCGCAGAGGCAACGCAATTCAGAATATGGGCAACCAACACCCTTAAAGAATTTATCACTAAAGGTTTTGTATTGGATGATGAACGGTTAAAACAAGGCAAATTTTTCGGCAAAGATTATTTTGATGAACTGCTTGAACGCATACGGGAAATACGCGCAAGCGAGCGAAGATTCTATCAAAAAATAACTGACTTATATGCGTTGAGCATTGACTACACAAAAGAAGCAGAAATTACCAAAGATTTTTTTGCATCGGTGCAAAACAAATTGCATTGGGCAATTACTGGTAAAACGGCAGCCGAAATAAATTACACCGAAGCAGATGCAAAGAAAATATATATGGATTTAAAAACATGGAAGTATGCTCCTGATGGAAAAATATTGAAAAGCGATGTCGCCATTGCAAAAAATTATTTGAACGAAGCGCATATTTCGGAACTTAACCGTATTGTTTCGGCTTATTTGGATTTTGCTGAAAACAATACCTTGCGGCAGCAATTAATGTATATGAAAGACTGGAATAAATTTCTCGCTAACTTTTTGCAACTCTCCAATTATCCTATTTTGATGGATAAAGGGAAAGTAACCATGCTGGAAGCTAAACTGAAAGCAGAAATCGGGTTTGAAAAATACCGTATAATACAGGACAAAAATTACGAATCGGATTTTGATAAGGAGATAAAGAAATTAAAAAAGTAAATTGCATTAAATGAGCATAGCCCTCCGCATAAAAGATTGTATTGATAAATGAAGAAATAAAAATTGAATCTGAAACTAAATGAGTAACAACCCACGCATCCGCCAAGCTCTTGATAATTCGGAAGAATATATAAAACTAATGGCTACATTTTCGGATAAAAGATTAGCAGAAAAATTAGACATTATACATCTTCAATCAAAAATTGCGGTGGATAAAAAAATGGAAGAATCCATCGAACTGCTGGAAATATGGCGCTGTCAGGTTATTTCCGCACGTATTTACAAAATTGAAAATAAAATTCCCGATGCGCCAAATGAAATTGAAGAAGTCATTAAAGATATAGAAACATATACTGCAAAATTGGAAGAACGTGAGGAAATATTAAATGATTTCAGCAATCCTAAAAAACAATCTCGTCCAAAAGTTCAGCAACAAAAGAATGATGATAGTCAACTTTCGTTCTTTTAATTTTTTAAAATAAAAAAATCAAGAAAGTGCTAAACGTAATTATCAGAAATATCATCCGCTTTATTATACTTGTATTGGTACAGGTTCTTATCATCAAAAACATTGAATTAGGTAGGTTTATCAATCCATTCATATATGTTCTATTTATTATTATGCTTCCTTTTGAAACGCCAAAATGGTTGTTGTTATTAAGCGCGTTTGCATTGGGTATCACTATTGATATGTTTTATGATACTGCCGGAATGCACGCTACAGCAACTGTTTGCATGGCTTATGTCAGACCCGGAGTGTTAAAATTATTTTCTCCACGCGAAGGTTACGAGGTCGGAACACAGCCAACCATATACTATCTGGGCATTCCTTGGTTTCTTTCTTATTCGGGAATACTCATTGTGTTACATCATTTAGTTTTGTTTTATATAGAAATATTCCGCTTCTCCGAATTTTTTTCTACCTTTTTAAGAGTTCTTCTCAGCTCCATATTCACACTACTGTTGGTGGTTATCAGCCAATATCTTTTTAATCGTAAAAAAGGACAAGAATGAACTCGCTTTCCGAAAGAAAATATATTATTATAGGAGTTGTTCTGTTCGTGGGAATTTTATATATCGCTCGTCTTTTTTACATTCAGATAATTGACGACAGTTATAAGTTAGATGCCCGCAATCAGGCGTTTCGTTATGTTACTGAATTTCCGGTACGCAGTTATATTTACGATAGAAATAAAAAATTAATTGTATATAATGATGCGGCTTATGATTTAATGGTACTTCCAAAAAATATTAAAAATTTGGACACAACTGATTTTTGCAATCTGTTGGAAATTACAAAAGAGGTGTTTATAAAAAAAATGAAGAAAGCCGTGCAAGCTCCTAACTCTCCAAGAAAGCAATCTGTTTTTGAAAAACAATTATCTCCCAAAGACTACGCATCCATACAAGAGCGGCTATATCGCTTTCCCGGATTTTTTGTTCAATCTCGGACACTTAGAAAATATCCGCAAAAAATCGCCGCGCATACGCTCGGATATATTGGTGAGGCGAGTAAAGAAACAACACAAAAAGATCCATATTATAATGAAGGCGATTATCTTGGAATTAGCGGCATTGAAAAGACTTACGAAAAAGTATTGCGAGGAAAAAAAGGAATGCGTATTATGATGGTGGATGTAAACAATCGTGAAAAAGGAAGTTATATGAATGGCTTATATGATACTGCAGCCATTCCGGGTAAACCTCTGACAACCACCATTGATGCCGACTTGCAAGCTTATGGCGAATTATTAATGCAAAATAAAATTGGCAGCGTAGTTGCCATTGAGCCGCAAACAGGCGAAATACTTGCAATAATTACCAGCCCTACTTATGACCCGAATTTATTGGTGGGCAGAGAACGCAATAAAAATTTTACAATGTTATCATTAGATAAAATTGGTAATCCATTGTTCAACCGTTCCACGATGGCATCCTATCCGCCAGGTTCTACATTCAAATTAGTAATGGCGCTCATTGGCTTGAATGAAGGAGTGTTAACACCCAACACCCACTACCCTTGTGCAAGAGGTTATCCGCCGCTTGGTTGCCATCCCAAATGCCACGCACATCCATCACCTCAGGATTTAACAGGTGCGATAGGACACTCTTGTAATTCGTATTTTTCGTATGTTTTTAAAAGTGTTATTGATGATAAAAAATACAACGATACTTATAAGGCTTATGCTAATTGGCGCGACATCGTTTTAAGTTTCCGAATTGGAATAAAAACAGATTCTGATTTAGCAAACGAATTAAATGGAAATGTGCCAAGCATAAAATATTACGACAAAGTATTTGGCAAAGGTGTTTGGAAAGCAAGCACTGTCATTTCGCTTGGTATCGGTCAGGCAGAGATGGGTATTACACCATTGCAAAATGCAAATTTGGTTACCATCATTGCCAACAAAGGCTGGTATTACACACCACACATTGTAAAAGCTATTGGCGGCAATACCAATGATACGTTGTTAGCTCGATTCAAAATAAAACATTATACCAAAATAACGGACACTTCAGTTTATAATAGCGTGATACAAGGAATGGCAAAAGCAGTAGAAGCAGGAACAGCCGGTGCTCTTAAGATTGAGGGCATACCTTATTGTGCGAAAACAGGAACAGCCCAAAACCCGCACGGAAAAGACCATTCAGTGTTTGTCGCGTTCGCGCCAAAAGATAATCCTAAAATCGCAATTGGTATTTTAATTGAAAATGCCGGATTCGGTGCTACTTGGGCAGGACCAATTGCCCGACTGATGATGGAGAAATATTTAAAAGGAAAAATAACACGACCTGATTTAGAAAAACGAATGTTGGAAGGAGACCTCATTCATAAAACAAAGCCCCAACCCTAAAGGGAGGCAGGATTGAAAAAAAATGACCAAAATAAAATAACAACGAATAAATCACACTCTCCCTTTAGGGTCGGGGCAAAATAGCTCCCTTTAGGGCGGGGGCAAAAAAAATGAGAAACAACAACAGTACTAGTATTTTCAGCAATATTGATTGGATAACGGTATTACTTTATCTTGTACTTGTTATAATAGGTTGGATGAATATTTATTCTGCCGTTTATAATGAGGAGCATTATATCATTACTGATATTTCACAAAAGTATGGCAAGCAAATGCTCTGGATTGCTGCTTCATTTTTGCTCGCAATAATTATTTTAATTATTCAAGAAGATTTTTATACCATCTTTGCTTATTTTATTTTTGCCGTTGTATTGCTTGCCAACATTGCTGTTCCATTTCTGGGACGAGAAGTAAAAGGAAGTAATTCATGGTTTAGGTTTGGAGAGTTTGGGATACAACCCGCCGAGTTTATGAAGTTTGCAACAAACCTCGCGCTCGCAAAATTTTTAAGTAATCAGAATATTAAAATCGCTCATTTTAAAAATACAGCCATCGCACTTCTCTTCATCGGTATTCCATTAATTATTATCAAACAATTGCAAAACGAAACCGGATTAGCCATCGTATTTGTCGCATTTATATTTATGCTTTACCGCGAAGGCTTATCTGTAAACTTCCTGTTATTAGGACTTTTATCGGTTATATTATTTATTCTCGCTTTGTTGATTAACAATATTTATCTGTTCATCATTATTAGTACTCTGTGTATAATTTCCACTTTATTTGTAAGAAGAAACGCTAAAAATTTATTTTTAATCGCTTCCATCGGACTTATTGCATGCGGCATGGTTAAAGGGACAAGCTATGTATATGAACACATGGAACCGCATCAAAAAATTCGTATCGATGTATTGTTGGGTCGTGGAATAGTTGATTTAAAAAAGGAAGGATACAATGTCAATCAAGCTAAAATTGCAATTGGTTCAGGAGGCTTTTGGGGTAAAGGATATTTACAAGGCACGCAAACAAAATATAATTTTGTTCCTGAACAAGATACTGATTTTATTTTTTGCACTGTTGGTGAAGAATGGGGTTTTGTTGGTAGTTCGACTATTATTATATTGCAACTCGCTTTAATCATCCGTTTAATTTTTATGTCTGAAAGGCAGCGTTCTCCATTCAGTCGTATTTATGGCTACGGCGTTGCTTCGATTTTATTTTTTCACCTTACAATAAATGTGGGAATGACCATAGGACTTGCTCCGGTAATAGGGATTCCACTACCCTTTTTTAGTTACGGTGGTTCTTCTTTATTGTCATTTACAATTCTGTTATTTATATTTATTAAATTAGATTCGCACAGATTGCAAATTTTGAGATAATGGTTTATTGTAATAATATTATTAATAACGCTTATTTTTTTAATGAATATAGAGGATTTAAGAGAATATTGCATCGCTAAAAAAGGAGTGGAAGAAAGTATGCCTTTTGGTGCTGATGTGCTTGTATTTAAAGTGATGAGAAAAGTTTTTTTAATTGCCATTTTAGAAAATCGTCCTTTGCAATTTAATGTAAAATGCAATCCTGAAAAAGCGATTGAACTGCGTGAACAATATTCATGCGTGATACCGGGCTATCACATGGATAAAAAGCATTGGAATACAATTATTATAGACGATTCGGTAAACTTAAATTTATTACATGAATGGATTTCAGATTCTTATTTTCTTGTTATTTCAGGACTTACAAAAAAGCAGAAAAAAGAATTTGCATCATTATAAAAATACGCGAATGGAACTAAACTAAAATTTATACGATACAATGAAATACAGCAATATCAATGCAATTATAATACTAATTATTATTTGATTTATTTCTGTTCTATATTGATTTTGTGGTTTTGTGGTTGGAGAATCGAATTGTTTATTTTGTTGTGTTTGCTGCTTAGCTTGTTGTTGCGCGTATTGATAAGCATTACCTGTATATGGAGTGTATTGTTTTTGTTGCGTGTTGCTACCATCGTAAGAAAATTTCAAATCATATTTTTTACGTTTCGCCGGATTTGACAAAATGGAATATGCTTGTTGCACTTCTTTGAAATGTTCTTCAGAAGTTTTATTTCCAATATTTTTATCAGGATGAAATTTTTTTGCTAAAAGACGATATGCTGATTTTATTTCCCTTAAACTGGCTGTGTTATTAAGTCCAAGAACGATATAACAGTTTCTGTTTTGCATTGTTTCAGTCATTCAAATTAAGTATTATAAAGTTAATAAAAACAAAAATGCCCCGCAAAATTGTGGAGCATTTTTGTTTTTAATTTTTCTTATCAAGAATTAAATTTTTATTTCGTCTTCATCTTTATTCAAAAAATGATATTCCAAAAAAGCATAAGAAGATACAGCTCGTACTTTAATTTTTTTACCGAATTTGTTGCTCCACTTGCGTTTTAAAGAAGTAAAAAAACCTTTGGTGATAAACGCTTCTAAATATGGGTGAACGCAAAGTATAACAGAAGATTCGTTTTGTTCTTTTAAAATATAGCGCAAGTTATTTTCAATCTGATCCATTATTAATATGCTGGCTTGTATTTCACCGGAACCTCCACAAGTAGGACATTTTTCTACAGTAACAATGTTCATTTCCGGACGCACACGCTGACGGGTAATTTGTATCAAACCAAATTTGCTTGGAGGCAAAATATTGTGCTTAGCACGATCTTTAGCCATTTCATCTCTCATTTTTTCAAAGAGGAGTTTGCGATTTTCTGCCGAGTGTAAATCAATAAAGTCAACAACAATAATTCCACCCATATCGCGCAATCGCAATTGACGTGCTACTTCTATGGCTGCTTCAATATTTACTTCAAGCGCGTTTGTTTCCTGATTATTATCCGATTTCGCACGATTACCGCTATTTACATCAATAACATGTAATGCTTCGGTATGTTCAACGATAAGATATCCGCCACTTTTCATTGTTACGGTTTTGCCGAAGAGTGCTTTTATTTGACGATCAACACCAAAGTTTTCAAATATGGGAACACTGCCTTTATAAAGTTTTAATATATTTTCTTTATCAGGCGCTATGGTATGTAAATAGGATTTTAATTCGTCGTATAGTTTTTCATCATTTATATGAATGCTATTGAAACTTGCATTTAATAAGTCGCGAAGTATTGCTGAAGTACGGTCAATTTCACCTAAAACTTTTTGCGGAGGTCGTGCTGTTTTCAGTGTTTCATAACATGTGTCCCATTTACCAATTAGATCATTAAGGTCGGCATGAAGGTCGGAAACGCTTTTCCCTTCCGCCACTGTGCGTATGATTACTCCAAAATTTTTGGGTTTAATACTTGCGATTAATCGTTTCAAACGATTTTTTTCTTCTGTAGTTTTTACCTTTTGGGAAACTGATATTTTGTCGGAAAATGGTATTAATACTAAGTAACGACCTGCCAATGAAATTTCGGTAGTGATGCGTGGACCTTTGGTAGAGATAGGTTCTTTCGCTATTTGTATCAGTATTTCCTGATTGGAATTTATTACAGTTCCAATTTTGCCATCTTTTTGAATTTCCTTTTCCAACTTAAAATTTTCTAAGGCGGAAGAGTTTTGCTTTTTTGTTTGTACCAGTTTGGTATATTTGTTTACAGACAAAGCATTTGGACCTAAATCCAAATAATGCAAAAAGGCATCTTTTTCATATCCAACATCCACAAAAGCGGCATTGAGTCCGGGCATCACTTTTTTAACGCGTCCCAAATAGATGTCGCCAACTGAAAAATTATTATTACTTTTTTCTTTATTAAGTTCAACTAAATATTTATCACTTAACAGCGCAATAACAACTTCTGAGGGTGTTGAATCAATAATTAATTCGTTGTTCACTCTAAATTTTTTTTAATAAATACAATTATTCCATTTCCGTTTTTTACGGATATTCTGAATAATACATAATTTTGATTTGGACTAAATCGGCTGCGCCGATTGAAGGCAAACAGAGGTGTGTAAGTAAGCAGAATGGAATTTAAAATATTCCATTCCGCCTGAAGAGGGCTTGCTTAGCACACAATCAATAAAAATCAAATTTCGTTGTTTTTATTTTTTATGTCTGTTTTTTCTCAAACGTTTTTTACGTTTGTGAGTAGCCATTTTATGTCTTTTTCTTTTTTTACCGCTTGGCATAACTACGAAATGTTTTAGTTAATTAATTTTTTAATTTGTTTATATAATTCTGAATCTCTGTTTTAATAGTAATGTCATCTACTAGAGTAATGTATTTTTCTAAACTTTCAATTGCTTTTATTTTATCACCTTTTTGTTCGTAAGCATCTGCGAGATGCAAATAGGCTTCAATAAAATCAGGATTTATTTTTAATACTTTTTTAAATCGAGCTATTGCTCTGTCCCATTGTCCTGATTTTTCTGAAAAAAATGCGAAACTCAATTGCAGATTTACGTTATTAGAATCTGTTTTTTCAATTTCACGCAACATCCCGATTCCCTTCATTGGCTCGCCTGTTCCTTCAACATAACAAGATGCCAAACTAATTTTCGCTTCCACATTATTCGGATTCAAGTCCAATGTTTTTTGAAAACACTCCAATGCTTTATTGTAAAGCATTGAACGTTCATCTTCCTTCACAAATCGGGTAGCGGCATAATATCTATCTCCGGCTTTTTTCCAATTGCTTTCATTGGACGATGCGCTTGCCGCTTGCTCCATATAATATGCAGCAACAACAGGCTGACGCAAACTATCCCATTGATTGATGATGTTTTCAAAAGATTTTTTTTTGTCGGAAGAAGTTTTTAAGGCTTCTTCCAATTTTTCAAAACGTAGCTTTTGATTAGCATTCAAGGCACTTTTAGCGTTCTCAATCAATGTGTTTATGTTGGAGCTTTTTGCGCCCGCATGATCCGACATTTCCGGCAGACTTTCCTTTTTTGGAAGCTTGGTATTGGCAAATAATAAAAGAACGATTACTACTATTGAACCTACAATTACTGCTATTTGCGTTTTATTCACAGTCATTATTTTTTTATTGAGTTGCAAGTTTTAAAAGTTTAGAACATAAAAACTTTAAACTTCAAACTGTTTTCTTACGCTACTTTTTTTTGATGCTTTTCTTTACTTTTTCAGCAAAAGGTTTAGCCGGTTTAAACGCAGGAATATAATGTGCAGGTATAATAATAGTTGTGTTTTTTGAAATATTACGTCCTGTTTTTTCAGCACGTCTTTTAACAATAAAACTTCCAAAACCTCTCAAATATATATTATCTCCATTCACCATCGAATCCTTTACTGATTTCATAAATGCCTCTATACTAGCCTTCACTGCTACTTTTTCTATTCCTGTTTTACTTGCAACATCGTTGATAATATCTGCCTTTGTCATACTTTATAATCTATT
>ODAK010008561.1_pt1 | contig 10222 bp, 8 predicted proteins | sample 1539591 | NCBI WGS metagenome assembly ODAK01 (sample SAMEA3539303, study PRJEB22396) | soil metagenome | biome: tundra; feature: field; material: soil | place: USA | collected 2010-05 | depth 0.15 m | reverse complement strand
AGCCCGCCAGGGCATCGATCTCGGTGCCGACCGGCTCGGTATCCGGCAGCTCCACGAACTTCGCGGTCCAGACGTCACCGACCTCGAGCTCGATGAGCCGAACCCGGCGGAGCCCCTCGACCAGGACCTGAGCCCCGGCCGCACCCCGACGGAAGGCGCCGATCTGAGCCACGGTGGCGACCGGGTACAGGTCGGGAAGCTGGACCTCGTCCAACTCGCTCTGCCGCTGGACCGCCAGCACCACCTTGCCCTCGGCGGCCACCGCCGCCTCCAGGCTGTTCACCGAGCGATCCCGGCCGGCGCCGAGAGGGGCGAGCTGGTGGGGCAGGACCACGTTGTCCCGGAGCGGCACCAGCGGCAGTGACTCGATCTCCGGGGTTTGGACGTCGTGCCGGCGCGCCGAAGCGCCGCTCTCGCCGTGCTGCTCTTTGTCTTCGCTCAAGGTTTCACTCCAGGGGAAAGGGGGGGCCCGGCGCTGCCCAGCACAGTCGAGTGTGCCCCTCCGCCCGAGCGGCCAAACCTGGCCTAGGCGACCGCGCTTACCCTCGCCTCAGCGGCGTGCTTGAGGGAGGCCACCTCGGCCTCCACGCTGCGGGTGGCCCACCCCTGGAGCGCCCGCTCTAGCAAAGGGGTGATCAGCGGATAGCCGAAGTCGTACTCCTCCTGGTGGGTGAGGAGCACTCCCTCCGCGGTCGGCTCGAGGAGGAAGACCGCGTGGAAGTCCTTCAGCCGACCCTGGAGCATGGTCAGCTCGATCTGGCTCTCCCCCAATGTGTACCGGGCCCTAATGAAGGACTTGAAGGGTCCCAGGTGGCCGTTGATCCGGGCCACCAACTCGTTCTCGCCGCGGGACTCCACCACCATGTCCTGGACCTTGGTCTCACCGTAGCTGTAGGCGGAGGGGTCGAGGACCGCGTCGCGGACCATCTCGAGGGGGGCATCCACCAGCACGGTAGCCCTGGCAATCATCATCTCGTGGCCTCGTCCCCCAGTTGCAAGCTGACCTTGATCGCCGCCCCCTGCCCGGGGTTGGCCGCGAGCGCGAAAGCCGCCCGGTAGCTACCAAGGGGAAAGCTGTGGGTGCACCAGCGGCGGAGCTCTTGACTGCGCTGGGCGAGGATCTGGAGCGCCTCATCCAACAGGTGTGGCTCCCCGCTCGCGCTGCGGCCATAGCCATTGCAACCGAGTATCTCCGCCTCCTTGTAGTAGGCGAGGGTGGTCTCGGTCCGCTCTGGCTTGGCCACCCCGACCACCACGATACGGCCCCTCGGAGCCAGGCAGCGCAGGGCCAGCTCGGTGGTGGCGCCGCTGCCGATGGAGTCCAAGACCAGGGCGGCTCCGGACCCCAGCGCCCAGGGCCCTCCCCGCCAGGGCCGGACCAGCCGGGCGCCAGTCCGCCGGGCCACCTCGGGGATGACCGCCGCCGCCTGGGCCGGGAGTGGCTCCGCCCCCAGCAAGGAGATCGGGTCGCGCTGATGGGACCAGGCCGCCGTGGCCCAGACCGGCAGCTGGGGCCACTTGGCCCGGGCCGCCAACGCAAGCCCCAGCCCGATGGTTCCCGCCCCCAATACCAGGATCGGGCCCGGCGGCTCTTCACCCGCCCGCTCCAGGGCATGAAGCCCGACCGCCAGGGGGTCGGCCAGAACGCCCAGCCGGGGCTCCAAGCCGTCGGGGAGGGGGTGACACTGGCTGGGGTGGGCGTGGAGGACCTCAGCGAAACCCCCCGGCAGGCCCCGGATGTTGCCCAGGTGCAGGCCGCGGCCGGTGCCCCAGGGGCCACCGTCCGGCTGGCAACGGCAGTGCGGCGGGAAGCCCTGCTCACAAGCGGGGCAGAGCTGCTCCAGGCCCCTGGCGAGGCAGCCCACCCAGGGATCCAGCACCACCAACTGCCCCGCCCTCAGCTGCGAGGCAGAGCCGGGATCCTCGACCCGGGCCACGACCTCGTGGCCCGGCACATGCGGGAACGACACCAGGCCGCTGAGGGGGTTGTCGGCGGCCGCCTGCAGCAGGACCTCCTTGACGTCGCTGCCGCAGATGCCGGCCCAGAGGGTTTGCAGCCGTACCCAATCTCGACCTGGGGGTAGCGGCTCGGGGAGCTCTCGCAAGGAGAGCAGCGAGGCTGGGCCGAGGGCCCAGCTGGGGCGGATCCGGGAGGCGACCCCGGCCAGAGGGAGCCGGTGGGGGGCTGGATCGAAGACCAAGGCACGCACGCCGATAACGTTAGCGGTGCCACCGACGCGCACCCGGCAAGCCTGCTCGCCATCGGTACGCCGTCGAACGTAACCGTTGAGTAATATTGGGGTTGGGTCCCATAACGACGGTTGAGATCAGCCCCGAGTACGGTCGAGGTCGGGGATTGTTTAGGTCCGTTAACGAACTGCTGCTTGGCTAAAGGGCTGAAAGTGAACACCGTACGCCCCCGGCACACCGGCTCCTGCTTCGGGGTCCGTGATGCCTTGCAACTGACCGCCGACGCCCTCCGAGCGGGCGGGGAGACGGTTGCCCTGGGCCAGGTAGTGCACAACGCGAGGGCTCTGGAGGAGCTGGAGCAGCACGGGCTCGGCCGGGCCGACCAGCTGCCCGAGGCGGGCGGTCCCCAGGTCGTCGTGACTGCCCACGGGGCCACCCCTCAGCTCTTCGCGGAGGCGAAGCGCCGGGGGCTGACGGTGGTGGATACCACCTGCCCCTTGGTCAAGCGGGTCCAGCGGCACGCCACCGAGCTAGCCGAGGCCGGGATGGCTGTCGTAGTCGTCGGGGACGCCGCCCACTCCGAGGTCCGGGCGGTGATCGGCTGGGCCGGGCAGCGGGAGGGCTCGGAAGTGGAGGTGGTGGCCAGCGAGTCGGAGGCGGATCGACTGCCCTGGCGCGAGTGCCGGGGGGTGGTCAGCCAGAGCACCTTCCCCCAGCCCCGCTTCCAGCAGGTGGTGGCCCGGCTACGGCTGCGCACCGGCGAGGTCGAGGTCCGCGACACCACCTGCCCGGTGGTCAATCAACGTCAGCGGGAGGCGGTCACCGGCCTGCTCGACCGGGCTGATGTGGTGCTGGTGGTCGGAGGCCGGGGGTCCGCCAATACCAAGGCGGTGGCCGAGACCTGCGCCGAGCGCCGCCCCACCTTCCACGTCGAGTCGGCCAAGGAGATCGAGCCGAGCTGGTTCCAACCCGGACAGCTGGTCGGGATCACCTCCGGGACCTCCACTCCCGGCTGGGTGGTAGACGAAGTCGAGGCCGCCTGCCGTGATCTCTGATCAGCCCGAGCTGGCCGAGAGTGAGCGCTCGAACGACGTGGCGCTCGGCGCCCAGGCGATTTTGAGTCGGTATCAGGAGCAGATCCACGCGGGGCTGAGCCGGGTGATGGATACCCTCCCCCCGGAGGTACTGTCCCCCGCCCGATACCACCTCGGCCTGCTGGCGGGCGCCCGGCCCGGGAAGGCGCTGCGGCCCACCCTGACCCTGCTCCTGGGGGAGGCCCTGGGAGCTCCTCTGGGGACCGCCCTGCCGCTGGCGGTGGCGGTGCAGTTGGTGCACGACTTCTCACTGCTCCACGACGACATCGTCGACGGCGACCGCTCGCGGCGGGGCCAGCCCGCTCTCTGGGTCAAGGAGGGCATGCCCTCGGCCCTCAACACCGGTGACGCCCTGCTGACCGCGGCCTTCTGCGTGATCTCGACGGCCGACCTCCCTTCCCGGACCAGCACCCGGGCGACGCTCCGCCTGAGCTCCGCGACGTTGGAGATGGTGGGTGGCCAGCAGGCCGACATCGCGGCCACCGGGGCGCCCGCCGCCGACCTTCCCCAGTACCTGGGCATGGTGGAACGCAAGACCGGCGCTTTGATGGGCGCCGCCGCCGCCCTGGGCGGGATCGCAGCCGGAGGCTCGGCGGCGACCATCGACGCCTGCGAGAGCTTCGGGCGGACCTTGGGGGTTGCCTTCCAGCTTCGCGACGATGTCCTGGGGATCTTCGGCGACAGCGCCGAGACCGGCAAGCCGGTCGGCAACGACCTGCTCCGCGGCAAGCAGGGCCTGCCGCTGGTGCTGGCGCTCACCGGCCACCGGAAGCTGGCTGAGACTGCCCGCTCCTGGCTGGCACCGCCGGGAATGCGCCGCCGGGACCTGGCGGCGGCGGTAGAGCTGCTCCGTGAGGCCGGGGTGGCGGAACGCTGTCAGGGGCTCACGACCACCTGGACCGAGCGGGCGCTGGTGGCGGCCGCCAAGCTGCCACTCTCCGAGGAAGGGGCGATGGAGCTGGAGATCCTGGGCCGCTGGCTGGGGGAGCGCTGGAATTGACCCTTGAGCTGGAGCCGGAGCGGGCCCAGGGAGTCGGTTCCGGCTCACTCCCGCGGGCTGAGGTGCAGCGGGCCCTGGACCGGGCGGTCACGGAGCTGCTCCAGCGCCAGAATCCGGACGGCTCCTGGTCCGGCGAGCTGGAGAGCAATGCCTCCATCACCGCCGAGTACCTCCTGTTGCAGCGCTACCTGGGCCGGGCCGACCCCGTCCGCGAGGCCGCGGTGGTCCGGTACCTGCGGGGCCAGCAGCGGGACGACGGCAGCTACGGCATCGCCCCCGAGGTCGAGGGCGACATCAGTATCACGGCCGAGGTATTGGTGGCGCTGCGGGCGGCCGGGGTCGCGACCAACGACCCCGGGGTACAGCTGGCCTGGCGGTTCGTGGAGGCTCAAGGGGGACTTCGGGCCACCCGCCTCTTCACCCGAATGTGGCTGGCTCTGGGCGGCCTCTGGCCCTGGCACGAGATCCCCGCCATCCCCCCGGAGTGGATGCTGGTCCCGGCTGGCCAGCTGGGCAGCATTTACGACCTCGCCTCCTGGGCGAGGGCCACCACGGTGCCCCTGACCATCCTGCGCAGCCTCAGGACCGTTTTCCCCCTGGAGTCGCCGACCCGGGACGAGCTGCCCCTCGGCCCCCACCGACCCGGGGCGGGCGCCCCCACCTGGAAGGTGGTCGACCGGGCGTTGCGCACCTACGGACGGCTGCCCCAGGTGGGCGTCCGTCAGCGGGCCATGGCGCGGGCCGAGCGCTGGATCGTGGAACACCAGGAGGCGGATGGCTCTTGGGCGGGGATCCAGCCGCCCTGGGTCTACGGCCTGATGGCCCTCCGCGCCCGCGGTTACGACCTGGAGCACCCGGTTATGAAAAAGGGGCTGGAGGCGTTGGAGAGCTTCGGCATCGAGGACGAGCAGGGCTTCCGCCTGCAGGCCTGCATCTCCCCCGTCTGGGACACCGCCCTGGCCCTTTGGGCACTCTTGGACGCCGGGATCCCCAAAGAGCACCAGGCGGTCGTCAAGGCTGTCGACTGGCTGGTCGCCCGCGAGGTGACCAAGATCGGCGACTGGGCCGTCCGCCGGCCCGGCGCCCCGCCCGGCGGCTGGCCGTTCGAGTTCTACAACGACCAGTACCCCGACACCGATGACACCGCAGTCGTGCTCTCGGCGTTCACCGTCGCCGGCCACGACCGCCACGAGCAGGGCGCGGTAGGCGACGCCATCCGGCGGGCGCTGGCCTGGCTGGTGGTGATGCAGGGCAGCGATGGCGGCTACGGGGCCTTCGACGCCGACAACGACCGGAGCTGGGTCGAGCACCTCCCCATCGCCGATTTCGGGGAGATGCTGGACCGGCCCAGCCCCGACGTCACCGCCCATGTGATCGAGGCCTTCACCCGCCTCGGCGGGGCTGACCTGGAGCCGGCCCGGCGGCGGGCGCTGGCCTGGGTTCGCCGCTCCGAGGAGGGCGCTGGCGCCTACTACGGACGCTGGGGCGTCAACTACGTGTACGGCGGCGCCGCCGTGGCCACCGCCTTCGCCACCACCGGCGAGCGCCAGGACCGCGAGCGGCTCCTCCGGATCGGCGAATGGGTCCGGCTCAATCAGCACGCCTCCGGCGGCTTCGGGGAGTCGGTCCTCTCGTACCACGACCACGCTCACATCGGCCGCGGGGAGCCGACCCCGTCGCAGACCGCCTGGGCGTTGCTGTCACTGCTGGCGGCCGGCGAGTCAGTCCCTGACCTGGATCCGGAGGGCAGCCTCGCCAGCGCGGCGGAATCGGCGGTGAGCTGGCTCCTGCGCAATCAAGAGGAGGGAGGTGGCTGGACCGACCAGCAGTTCACCGGCACCGGTTTTCCGAGGGCGTTCTACCTGCGCTATCACCTGTACGCCACTATCTTTCCGGTCATGGCGCTGGGCCGGGCGCTCCATCCTCGGCCGACCCCGGAGGGCGGGAGTCGGTGAGCGCCCCCTTGGCCGTGGTCGCCGCGGCGGGCGACCCCAGTCCCGCCAGCGCGCTCCCGGAATACTCCCTCCAGCGCCAGCAAGAGGCTCGCCAGGTGGAGAACTTCCCGGTCGCGGCCTGGCTGCTGCGGCCCCGCCGGAGAGAGGCCCGGGCCGCGATCTACGGCTTCTGCCGCCTGGTCGACGACCTGGGCGACGAGAGCATGGGAGAGCCGAGGGCGCTGCTGGAGCTGGCCCTGGCGGGACTGGACGCCTGCTATTCGGGCCATCCGCAGCATCCCGTCTTCCAGCGGCTGCAGCCGGTGATCGACCGCTTCAAACTCGAGCCGCAGCCTTTTCAACGGCTGATCCAGGCCAACCTCCAGGACCAGGAGCTCCTCCGCTACCCGAGCTGGGCCGAGCTGGACCGCTACTGCACCCTCTCGGCGACCCCCGTGGGCGAGTTGGTGCTGGCCCTGGAGGGGATCCACGACCCCGAGCTGGTCGGCTTCTCAGACTCCATCTGCACAGGCCTGCAGCTGGCCAACATGTGGCAGGACGTCGCGTCGGACCGGGCCCGCGGGCGCCGCTACCTACCGTTAGCGGTGCTCCATGAGCACGGGGCGACCGAGGAGGAGTGGTGGAGCGGCGCGGTCAGCCCGGGAATGCTGGCCGCCGAGACCCACGCGGTGGCCCGGGCCAGGCGGCTCTTGACCGATGGCTGGCCTCTGGTGGGCCAAGTCCCGGGCTTGATGAAGATGGAGATGGCGACCTTCATCCTCTGCGGCCTGGGCGCCACCGAAGCGGTGCTCGAGGCCGGATCCCGGGTCTTCTCTGAGAAGGCGTCCCTCAGCCCCGCCAGGCGCCGGCGGGCGGTCTGGCAGGCCTCCTGGGCCTGGCGGCTGGCGGCCCCCCCCCGGTCCAGTTGAGCGCCTCGGCTCCCGCCGGAGCCGTGCCCGGTTCGCCCTCAGCGGAGGAGCTCCGCCTGGCCCACCGGGCTTGCGCCCTGGAGGTGCGCGCCGCGGCTGCCAACTTCTACTACGCCTTCCGGCTGCTGCCCCAGCGCAAGCGACAGGCGCTGCACGCGGTCTACCGCTTCTGCCGAGCGGCCGATGACATCGCCGACGGCGAGGGCAGCGCCGCCGAGCGGCGCCAGCGCCTGGAGGAATTTCGCTCCACCCTCGACGCGACTTTGTCCGGGGCCCCTCCCGGCGCGGGTTGGCTGGTGCTCTGGGATGCCGCCCGAAGCTTCCACCTCGACCCGGAGCACCTCAACAAGGTGATCGACGGCTGTGCCGCCGACTGTGCTCCCCTCACGATCGTTACCGAGGCCGACCTGGAGCGCTACTGCTACGGGGTGGCTGGCGTGGTGGGCTTGCTGAGCGCCCGGATCTTCGGCTACCGGGATCGCGGGGTGCCCCAGCTTGCGGTTCGGCTGGGCCAGGCGATGCAGCTGACCAACATCCTGCGCGACCTGAGGGAGGACGCTGACCGCGGCCGCTGCTATCTGCCCCAGGAGGAGCTGGAGCGGTTCGGTTGCGATGAGGCCGACTTGGTGGCCGGAATCCACGGCCCGAGGGCGGACGCCTACCGTCAGTTGATGGGCTACGAGGTCCTCCAGGCGAGGGCGCACTTCGCGGAAGGCATGCGGCTTGTCCCCCTGGTGGAACGCAACGCCCGCGGCTGCCCGGCGGCGCTGGCCGCCCTCTACCTGGCGCTCCTGCGCGAGATCGAGGCGCGGGACTTCGACGTTCAGGCGGAGCGGGTCTCGCTGGGACAGGGTCGCAAGCTACGGCTGGCGCTGGGGGCGTGGGCCGGCGCCACCCTCGGTCCCTGAGACCACTCGGGACCAGACGATGGACGCTGTGGTGGTGGGTGGTGGACTGGCTGGGATCAACGCCGCTTTGGAGCTGGCCGACCGGGGGGCGCAGGTGACCCTGGTGGAGCGGGCGCCGGTGCTGGGTGGGCTCTGCCGCTCCGTCCCCGACGAGGTGGCGGGGCGGGTCGACACCGGCCAGCACGTGTACCTGGGCTGCTGCACCGCACTGGAGGAGTTTCTGGGCCGGATCGGGGTGGAACCGGCCTGGCGGCAGCGTCGCCTGGAGCTAGTGGTGGCCAACTCCCGGACCGGGGTGAGCCGGCGCCTGCGGGCAGCCCCCCTACCGGCTCCCGCCCATCTGCTCCCGGTTCTCTTTCGCTGGCCGGGCTTACCGACCAGGCAGCTGGTCCAGAGCGCCGCCGTCGCCGCCGCCCTCAAGTCGCTCAGCCCCCGCGACCAGAGCCTCCTAGACGTGGTGCCGGCCCGGTCCTGGCTTTACAGCCTGGGTCAGGACGACTGCGCCATCAGCCAGCTCTGGGACCCCTTCCTGATCTCGGCGTGCAACGTCTCCCTCGCCCGCTGCAGCGCCAGCCTCGCAGCCTACGTCCTTCGCGAGGGTCTCCTCGGTGGCTCCGACGCCGGGGCGCTGCGGATCCCCGCCACCGACCTTACCGAGTGGCTGGACCCTCCCAGCCGGCGCCAGCTGGCCGCGCGCGGGGTGGAGGTGAAACTGCGCTGGCGGGCCGCCGAGCTGCTGGCGGGGAGGGCGCGGCGGCACCTCGTCCGCAGTGCCCACGGCCAGGAGGTGGAGGCCGACTTGGTAGTGCTGGCGGCTGCCGCCTCGGCCGCCAAACGGCTCCTCGCCAGCCGGGGAGTGGCGGACCCCACCTTGGACGCAGCGGCCGCTCTGCCCAGCTCCCCCATCGTCAACCTTCACCTGTTCACCGATCGGCCCTTCCTACCCGGACCGGTCGTTGCGGCACCCGATTCACCGCTGCAGTGGCTCTTCGATCGGTCCGCCCTAGGAGAGAAGGAGCGCTCTCTCGACGGCGAGCCGGTCTTTCACTCGGCAGTGTCGCTGTCCGCGGCGGACGACCTGATCGGAGTTGCGGAAAGCGCCATCACTGACAGGCTGTGGCGACTCTGCCAGGATCTCTTCCCGGCCGCGAGGAGAGCCCGGCTGCGGCACAGCCGCGTCACCCGGGAGGCGGCCGCCACATTCGCTGCCCTGCCCGGCTCGGCCTCAGCGCGGCCCGAGCCCGCCACGTCCGTGGAGGGCGTGCTGCTGGCGGGCAACTGGACTGACACCGGCTGGCCGGCGACCATGGAGGGCGCGGTGCGCAGCGGGCGGGTCGCGGCGTTGGCCGCCACGGGTAAGCCGAGCTAGCCCGCGCGCCGGAAGCACTGAGCAGCTGGGGCGCGCCGAGGTCAATTTGTCAGTCCCCGGGAAAGCGATCGGCGACTAAGGCCGGCGGTACCCGCAGCGGCCACCCTGCGCGTGGGCGATAGCCGTGCTGGCCGCCCCCGGGAAATGTTGGCTAACCCGAGCGCTGGTAGGCGTTGAAGGCCCTGGTTGACAGCCACGCACCGACGATGGCGAGCAGTGCCAGCAGTCCGAGGTGAAGCTCGACGTACGACCAGCTCGGGTTATTTGCGAGGCGTTCGCGGGCGACCTGCACCACCTAGTTAACGGGGTTGTAGGCGGACACGGCCCGGATCCAACTCGGCAGCAGGTTAAGCGGCATGAAGGTGGCGGAAAGGAACGAAAGTGGCCAGACCAGCAAGCTGCTGGCGATTACCGACTCCCGGCTTCGCATCAACAATGCCAGCGAGTTGGCGAGAGACGCGAAAGCGGTCCCGAGGAGCACCGGCGCCAGCACGCACACCAGCACTCCCCGGGACCATCCTGGTAAACGTCCTAGTCTCCCCCATCGTCGCGGCGGGCCCGGTAGTCCTCTGCTTTGACCTCCGGGCTCGCAAGGAGGGCCCGGGAGCGGTTCAACTGGAGGCGCAGCCCGCCTTCCAGCCCTGACAACCACTGCCCGGCTGGACCAATGGAACGCTCAGCTCAGGAAGCTTGATCACCGCCGCGGAGAGGAGGGTGAGGGTACCAGGACCCGATCAGGTCGCAACGCCGGAACTACGTCCGCTGGGAATCTCGGGACGCGGACACAGTGGTACGGTC
>ODAK010008560.1_pt1 | contig 10222 bp, 11 predicted proteins | sample 1539591 | NCBI WGS metagenome assembly ODAK01 (sample SAMEA3539303, study PRJEB22396) | soil metagenome | biome: tundra; feature: field; material: soil | place: USA | collected 2010-05 | depth 0.15 m | reverse complement strand
GGGTGCCTGGCAGGCCGCCCGCAGCCTGGGCGCGTGGAGCCTCGTCGGCTGCACGGTCGCGCCGGCCTTCGACTTCGCCGGCTTCGAGCTGGCCCCAGCCGGGTGGGAACCGGGCTCGGGGGACCCGGATGGCCCGGGGGCTAGGAGGGCCCCGGGTTGAACGGGGACGATAGGGGAGCACTCGATGACGGCGACGGCGCTGCGCCGGGTTCTGTCGTGTCAGTCAGGCAGGCGCCGATTCGCGAGGCCGTGATCGTGACGACGAGGGCCTGACCGGGGTCGATCGTGAACGGCGATCCACATTTCGTGGAGACGACCGGGCTCGGGGAGGCAGGCTGCTCGTCCCAGGCGATCGCCGCGTAGTTGCCCGGCTTGAGGGCGATCGTGCCGGTGTCGACCGTGCCCGCGGTCTGCAGGGTCGTGTCCAGGACCAGCACATTCGCCGCGTCAAGGATCTCGACGTGGGTCGTGTGGGCAACGCCCGCATCCGGTCCATCGATCACGTACACAAACGTGACCGGCTGCGTGCCGGGCGTGGGCGAGGGCGTGGCCGGGCTCGCCCCGGCGCAGGCGGCGAGCAGGCCGCCCCCGATCACGCCCGCCAGGACGAACCGGAGGGCCAGCTGGCGGGACCCGGCCACGACCACGCTCGGGGCGAGACTGGCACGACGCTGGTTGGAACGAAACCGATGACCCATTCGATCCCGGACGCTACCATGCCCGCCGATGAGCCTGCCCATGAGCCAGCCGCCGAGCCAGCCGCCGGATGGCGAGGCGAGCCTGCCCGTCGATCACGGGTACGACCTCGGGCGGACCCTCGGCGCCCTCCGCCACGGGCAGGCTGACCCGACCGTCCGGATCGAAGCCGATCGCCTCCAGCGCGCCAGCCGAACGCCCGAAGGACCCGTCAGCGAGGAGCTCGTGGTGCTCGGCTCGACGATCCGGATTCGGGCCTGGGGCCCGGGCGCCGCCTGGGCGGTCGCGCACGCACCAAACCTCCTCGGCCTCGCCGACCGGCCGGCCGCGTTCAGCCCGGGCCACCCGCTCCTCGATGAGCTGGCCCGTCGCTATGCCGGCGTCCATTTCGGTCGGACCGAGGCGGTGGTCGAGGCACTCGTGCCGGCCGTCCTCGAGCAGAAGATCACCGGCGACGAGGCGCGCCGCGTCTATCGAGCGCTGATCCTGGCCCATGGCGAGGATGCGCCGGGGCCGCTCGGGCTGCGCCTGCCGCCGGCGCCAGATCGCCTGGCGGCCCTCCCCTACTACGCCTTTCACCCGCTCGGCCTGGAGCGCCGCCGGGCTGAGCTGCTCCGACGTTTGGGCGGGTCGGCCGCCCGGCTCGAAGCGCTGAGCAGGATCGAACCGGCCGAGGCCGGAGTCCGGCTCCAGGCGATCCCCGGGATCGGGCCGTGGACTGCGGCCGAGGCCGGTCGAGCCGCCTTCGGAGATCCCGACGCGGTGAGCGTTGGCGACTACCACCTTCCGAGCCTCGTCTGCTGGGCCCTGGCCGGTGAACGGCGAGGGGACGATGCCCGGATGCTCGAGCTGCTCGAGCCGTGGCGCGGCCAGCGCGGCCGGGTGGTCCGCTGGCTGGAGCTTGGCGCTCGCGACCTAGCGGGGCTTGGGCCCGCGCGCCGGGGGCCCCGCATGCCGTCGCGGTCGATCGCCCGCCTGTAGGGTCAGCACCGTCGGTCGCCGGCCCGCCACGGGCGCGAGGTCCGCCGGTGGCGACCCGTCCGCCGGCGACGGCGCGACCAGCGGCTCTTCGTTGCCGTCCACGGCGCGATACCAACTGGCCAGCTCGCGGTTGATCACGAGCGTCGACGAGTCCCGGACGTCAAGGATCCCACCGACCATGAACGCAATCGTGGCATCGGTCAGGGGCACCATCAGGTCGCGCTGCTCGAAGGTCGCCAGCGCATCGACGCCGGGCGGTTCGTGGAGACGCCCAAGGATCGTGTACGGGCCGATCTGGGCGCGCAGGCGATGGGGCGCCGTCGCGATCCGGAGCGCCCGGGACCCTCGCGGCCCGGTGACCCGGACGGCGCACAGTTCGCTCCGCTCGATCGTGAACTCGGCCGACGAAACCCGGCGGGCATCGCCGAGGCCCTCGAGCTCGACATCGACGAGATGGACGAGCGGATGGGCGTTCAGCTGGTCGGTCAAGCGGGGCGCCCGCAGGTCCAGTTTCCCGTTGATCACGCAGTCCCCGGCAAAGCCGGTGAAGTCGATGAACATCGTGCCCTCGAGCGATCTGGTTCGCGACCATCCTGCCCGGCTGGGCCCCCGTCCGACAGGGCACGAAGGTTTGGTGCGGGTACGCTCGATGGTCCGCCTCGCGGGTCCGGGTTCAGGGCGGACGGGTACACTCCCGACGTGTCCGGGCCGTTGACAGGAGTCGATCCAGGGACGCCGGCCGTCGTCCAGGCCGGCGGCGGAACCGTCGGGATTGCCCTGGAGCTGGGCGTGCTCATCCGGACGCCGACCGGGCGCTCCAGGTGACTCGCCCGCTCAAGGTCGGCATCCAGATGCCCGAGGTCGAGCGGATCGTGCGCTGGCCGGAGCTGCTGGCGATCGCCCGCCGGATCGAGGAGCTGGGCTACGACGCAATCTGGGTCGGTGATCACCTGCTCTACCGCTGGGCGGGGGTGGTCGAGGCGCGTGCGCCGTGGGAGTGCTGGACGATGCTCGCCGCGATCGCCGCCTCGACCAGCCGGGTGACCCTCGGCCCGCTCGTCGCCTCAACCAGCTTCCATGCGCCGGCGATGCTGGCCAAACAGGCAGCGACAGTTGACGAGATCAGCGGCGGCAGGCTGATCCTGGGTCTTGGTGCAGGCTGGAATCAGACCGAGTACGAGGCTTTCGGCTTCCCCTTCGACCACCGGGTCAGCCGGTTCGAGGAGGCGTTCACGATCGTCCGGACGCTGCTCCGGGATGGCGCGATCGACTTCGAGGGGACGTTCTACCAGGTCCGTGATTGCGAGCTCCTGCCGCGCCCGGCGCGACCCGGCGGGCCGCCGCTCCTGCTCGGCTCCAGCGGTGAGCGGATGCTCCGGATCGCCGCCCCGCACATCGACGCCTGGAATGCCTGGTACAACGCGACGGGCAACCGGCCCGACGGAGTTGCCCCGCTGCGCGAGCAGGTTGACGCAGCCGCCCGGGCCGCCGGTCGCGAGCCGGCTGAGATCGAGCGCAGCGTGGCGGTCCTGGTGCGCCTCGAAGGGGGCACCGGTCGCCTCATGGGCGACGATTCGATGGGCGGGATCCCGGCCTTGACCGGTTCGGCCGAGGCGATGGCCGAGGAGCTGCGGGCCTACGCCCGGGCCGGCATCGGGGCCGTCCAGCTCGTGCTCGACCCGATCACCCTTGGTTCGATCGAGGCATTCGGATCCGTCCTCGAGTTACTCGACCGCGACTGACAATCGACGATCTGGCCGGCGAGGACTCCGGTCGTGATCGGCGCACAGGCGTTCTGGGCCCAGCTGATCACCTCGTTCCGGCCACCGAAGCCGCCGCTGCCCGTGCCGCCACCGCCCGCGCCGCCACCGAAGGCCCCGACCAGGACGTACCGGACGTCGCCCACCGCGACCCTCGCCTCGAACGCCGCGACGGTCAGGGTTCGGTCGCTGCCACTGAACCCGCCCAGGCTCATCACAGGCAGGCCGGTCGCGATGATGATCGGGGCCGCTTCCTGGGCGCTGGCCGTGGCCAGCACGAACCTCGCGTCGTGCTGGTGCTCCAGGGCGAATGCGATCAGGGCCGAGTCGGCCGCAGCGGCACGTCCGAATCCGGCCGGCGCCCCGGTCGGGCCGCCACCGGGTAGCCCCAGGAACGCACCCCCGCCTCGACCGCCGCCATTAGCCGCTGGCGGCCCGCCGATCGGCAGGCTCGCCCCGGGTGGATGGAACGTCGTCCACGCCGACCAGCCCAGCGGGGCGATGGCGAGGGCCAGGACCGCCGCCACGACCAGACCGAGACCGGCCGCCCGGTCGCGCTGGATCGTGCCCACGCCTGCCCGGACCAGGAGGAGGCCGCCGCCGAGCGCAAGCGACAGCACGAGGACGGTTCCCTGGAGCCAGTCGAAGCCGCTCGCCAGGCCCACGATCATCACCTGGATGACACCGCTGCCGGCCACCACGATCGGCAACAGCCAGCCGCTGGGGCCGGGCCGCCGCCACGCTCGCAGGAGGGCTGCGCTGGCGGCTCCCGCGAGGGCGGCCCCGGCGGGGGCGAGCATCACCAGGTAATGCGGGTGCCAGAACTTCGCCACGCTGAAGAAGACCGCGGTGGTGGCGAACCAGCCGGCCCACAGGGCCAGCGGCACCATGAAGCGGCGGCGCGCCGGCCGGCGGCGCAGCTCGACCGCGGCCACGACGAGGCCGACGACTCCGAGCACGAGCCACCAGCCGATCTGGCCGGACAGGGACGGGTCGAACAGGCGCAACGGGCCGGCTCGACCGAGATTGGGAAACGTCTGGCCACCCACGAGACGGGCCAGGCCGTTGTAGTTCAGGGCGAGATCGATCACCGAGTTGGCTGCACTGCCGCCCACGAACGGCCGGCTCCCGGCCGGGATGGCGTCAACGATGATCGCCCACGCGAAGGACACGCCGAGCAGCGGGATGACTGCCACAGCCAGGTGTCCCACCCGCCGACGAATTGGCCAGCGCTGGTCCACCAGGACCGCCAGCCCGAGGGCCGGCAGCACGAGGTAGGCCTCGAGCATCTTCACGTTGAAGCCGACGCCGACCAGGACGCCCGTCAGGACGAGCCAGCGGGCCCGGCCCGTGTCACCCCAGCGGAGCGTGCTGGCGACGGCCACCAGGATCACCAGGACGAGGAGACTGTCCACCGTATCGTTCCGGGCGGTTGCCACCGAGATCGGGGTCACGGCCAGGACCAGAGCGGCGACCAGCCCGGCCAGGCGTCCGAAGCGCCGCCCGACGAGGCGGGCCAGGAGCCACACGGAAGCGACCGCGGCGAGGGCGCCCGGCAGCAGCAGGCTGACCCCCGAGTAGCCGAAGAGCCAGGCCGATAGCGCCTCGATCCAGAAACCGAGCGGGGGCTTGTCGAGGGTGATGAAGCCGCCCGGATCGAATGCCCCGAAGAAGAACGTCGATGGTCCGGCAAGCATGCTTCGGACGCCGGCGGCGTAGTACGGGTTCGACCAGCCCTCCCGGTCGAGGGCCACCAGCTCGAGGAAGGCAGCCAGGGCCACGATCAGGACGAGGGCGATGCGGTCCGCCGTGACGAACGCGCCGACCCGGCGTGGGAGCGCCGGGTGAGAACTCATGCTCCGTCTATAGCAGATGCGCCTGAACGCACGCTGACGGCAAGTACGGGCCGCCTCCGCGGCGTCGCCACGTGCTGAATCGAAGACCCCGGTTCGCCGTGGTGGACGAACCGGGGTCGGCTGGGATCGAGCCTTGATCGTTGCGTGTGCGGGCCCGCGCCCGATGGATCAGCTCCCGAGGAGCACGATCACCTGGTGGGCGTCCTGGCGGGCACCGACCAGCAGGGTCCGGGTCTGGTGGATCGTCTGCCGGGCAGCCTTGAGGATCGGTCCGGCCGTGCCATTGTTCCAGCCAGCCGGGCTGAGCGGCAGGATCGAGCCGGCGACCGGTCCGATCAGGCCATTCACATGGGCGACCTTGGCGATCATGTCGTCGAGCTTCGCCTGCGCGGCGGTGACGTTCTTGCCGCCGGCCTTGGCCTGGTTGATCAGGTTCTGCAGCTCGCTGGCCAGCGGGCCGAACCTGGCTGAAGCCTTCTCGGTCGCATCTGCGGCGTTGACGAGATGGGTCTTCGGGACGACGAGCAGGTAGACCCGGTAGTCGGGCGCGATCTTGGCAACGTCAAGGCGCAGGGCCGCGACCGTGGTGTCCGAATCAATCGTGGCCTTGAGCTGGGCCAGACCGGTCCGCTCCGCTGCGAACGAGGCCGGATTGACCGAGTTGACGTCGCGCAGATCGATCTTGTGAGCGGCGGTCAGCGCGTCGGAGTGGTTGACCAGGTAGGTCAGCCCGTCGAGCGTGACGAAACGCCGGTTGATCTCGCAGTCGCCTACCGCGCGAAGGGTGTCGACGCCCGGATGTGCCTTTGCGGCGGCCCATTCCGGGATGCAGAAGCGATGGACCGCGGCGGCTGTCGTGGAGTTCGTGGCCGCGCTCGGGTCGGCGGCGTAGACCGACGAGAACGAGCCGACCGCGAGGAGGCCGGCGGCCCCTACGGCGACGGCGGCTCGTGCGACCGCGGCCCGACCGAGCCGGGGCGAAAGCTGGAACTTCATGGAAGTCACTCTCCGGGATTGTTGGCGGCGGCGTCAGCGTTCGAAAGCTCGCCGTCGATTTCGTTGAGCAGGTGATCCACCTGCGAGAGCAGGGTCGTCGCCTGGGTGGTCGAGACCGCGGGCGGAGCCGTGGTCACGGGCTTGGGCGTGGCCTGCGGGCCGCTCGATGGCGCGGCCGGACTCGTTGCCGGCGTGGTGTCCGGCGTCGGGTCGGGGCTGAGGAGCGCACCCAGCTCGAAGGTGGGCTGGGCCGGGTCGAGACCCGCGGCCGATGCCGGGGCACCTGGTGCGCCGTTGCCGGAGCCGGCCGAGTAGCCGGAGCCGTTGGCGGCAGGCCTGGCACCGGCGACACCGGAACAGGCCGCGACGATCACGGCCAGCCCGAGCAGGACAGGGCCGAGGCGGAGCGCGGGACGAACTGACATGGCTGGTCCTCGTTGGCTGGGCACGGCGCTTCGTTGCCGTGAACCGAGCCTGCCAGTCGGTCGTCAGCCGCTCCATCGCGCCCTGTAAGCGCTGCGTAAGGCCGTCGAGGCACGTTGTTCGTGGTTCGGGGCACGTGAGCCAGGCGGTGGCGCGCGCCGGGCCCCCGCACAGCCAGGCGGGCGGCGGCGTTGGGGCCCGCACAGCCAGGCGGGCGGCGGCGCTGCCAAAACACGAGCTGAGCGATGGCTATGGTCGGTCGCGAGCGCCGTATGACTCGCCCCAGCCACCGGCAGCTGCAACTCGTGCGTGGCCACGCTCGGGATGGGCCAGCCGGAGGGGTCGAAGGCCGGATCTCCAACCATAGCCATCGCTCAGCGCGTGATTTGACAACTTGAGAACGAGCCGATGAGCGAGAGCCGGAATGCGCGTGAGCGAGACCCGGAATGCGCTGGCGCTACCGGAATGCGCCGGCGCTATTCATGATCCAGTCGTTGCCGCCCGACGGGATGAACTTCTGGTCGCGGTCATCGAGCACCAGGAGGCGTGGGCCCGGCAGGGACGATCGCCGGACGGTAGGCGCCCAGCGCGCGGTCCGTCGGCGGTGTCGTTGACAGATCTCGCTTTCAACGATGGCTATGGTCGGTCGCGAGTCGCGTCCGCCGCGCCGGCCCTCCGACAGCTCCGGTTTGTGCGTGGCCACGCTCGGGATGGGCCAGCCAAGGGTGTCGAAGGCGGGATCTCCGACCATACGCATCGCTCAGCGCGTGATTTGACAACTCGAACAGCAGGCGGCCCCAATCGGCGAGGAGCGGTTCGCGGTCGAGGATCAGCAGAGGCGCCCTTCGCAGCCCGCCCCGGATCAGCCGCCTTCGCGCATGCCCCAGGGCGAGCCGTAGGCGGTCAGCAGGTCGAGGAACGGGACCGCGTCGAATGCCTCGGGACCAAGCACGCCAACCCCCTGCCACGTTCCCGCCGCGAGCAGCTCGAGGGCGATGACCGGGTTGATCGCGGTCTGCCAGACGACCGCCTGGGAGCCGTACTCGGCCATCGACCAGGCGTTGTCGACGACGTGGTAGAGGTAGACCGCCCGGGGGGCGCCGTCGAGGCCCTTGCCGGTCACCCACAGGCCGGCGCAGGTCTTGCCCGACATCTTGTCGCCAAGGCTGGCCGGATCGGGCAGGCAGGCGGCCACCACGTCCCGCGGCGAAACCTGGGCCCGGCCGACCTGGATCCTCTCCGTCCGGTCCAGGCCGATCTTGTGGAGGACCTTGAGGACGTTGATGAACTCGTCGCCCAGGCCGTACTTGAACGTCGCCCGCTTGGCCTTCACCCAGCGCGGCATGAGCAGGACTTCCTCGTGCTCGACGTTGACGCACTCGACCGGCCCGATTCCCTCCGGAAAGACGAACGTCTCCGGCTCGGAGAACGGCGCGGTGGTGTACCAACCGCGACCCTCCTCCCAGATGACCGGCGGGTTCAGGCATTCCTCGATCGTCGTCCAGATCGAGAACGAGGGCGCGAAGTCGTAGCCCGCGACGGCCAGGTTGGCCCCATCGCGGACGCCCAGCTCGTCGATCTCGCTGAACAGGTGGTCGGCGGCATAGCGGGCAAAGACATCCGACAGGCCGGGCTCGACGCCAATCCCGACCAGCGCCAGCCGGTTGGCCGCGGTCCATTCGTCAGCCTTGGCGAACTGGGCATCACCGAGCTTCTCGCCGGGCAGCTCGTAGGGCTTCTCGGGATGGGGATGACTGAGCGACATCGCCATGTCCAGGTAGTCGGCGCCGGCCGCCAACGCTGCCTCGAAGATGGGCATGACGAAGCGCGGATCGACCGCGTTCAGGACGTGGCTGATCTGGTGCTCGCGGCAGAGCGCGGCAACCTCGGCCGAATCCGAGGCATCGACCCGGACCGCCACGAATCGGGATTCGCGGCCGGAACGGCCAACCCCGGCGACGACCCGCTCGGCCCGGGCGACGTCGTAATCGGCAACGACCATCCGGTCGAAGAAGGAGCGACGAGCAGCGATTGGCACGACGGCTCCGCCAACCCCTCCGGCACCAATCAGCAGAATCCGCATCTCACCCTCCGTGCCCGCTTCGAGCCCCCTTGCCGCCGAATCCAGCCGACGAGGGTCTCGCCGACGTGGCCGCTCCAGCTCACTGGGCGCTGACGACGATCGCGGCAACCTGTGAGAGCGGGTCGGCCAGCGCGTCGATCAACTGGCCGAATGCCTGGGTGTCGGCCGGGGTAAGGGTCGTGAAGGACACGAACCCGGCGCCTTTCTGGTACGGCTGCAGGGCGGCCAGGACCCCGCTGAAGCCGCCGTCGATCGTGGTGGCCAGCGCGGTCGCACGGCTGACGACGAGGGGCCGGACCGAGTTGTAGGCCGCCTGCGCCCCGACCACGTTGGCCTCAATGTCCCACAGGTCGGTGTGCGAGTAGCGATCCTCCACGCCGCTGATCTTCGTCGCCGAGATCTCGTTCAGGAGGCCCACCGCCCCGTTGGCAATCGTCGCCGGATCGAGATCGATCGTCTTGACCAGGGCCTGCACCTGGATCACATCGGCCAGCAGCTTCTTGGCCATGGGGGAGCCGATGGAAGCCGGAGAACGTGCCGCCCGCCGGGACGTCGCTCTCGAGGCCATCGATCGCCGGATCCAGGTCACCGAAGACTCCGGCGACCGGCTCGATTCGTTCGTACGGCTCGCGTGCAGGGGCATACAACGCCCTGGCCTGGGCGATCTTGCCGGCAACCACGGCGTCGACGAATGGCCTCGTGCGCTGGACCAGCAGGTCCGCGTTCTGCTCGATGTAGGCCCGGTAGGTCGCCACGCTGTCGGCAGCCAGGGGCACGCTCGCGTCCGGCGCACTGGAATCCTGGGAGGGCAACCCGCTGCTCCCAGCCGAACTCGGGGCAGCACCAGCGCAGGCCGCGACAAGGACCAGGACAGCGAACCCGAAGGCGGCCCCTCGGAGCTTGATCATGGCGGTCTACTCCGTGACGGTAAGGGTTCGGGTGGCGGCCGAGGTGTCGCCGGGACGGTCCTGGACGCAGGCACTGGGCCTGGGGTGCATGGTGAAGCTTCGATCGAACCCGGGCACGCCGTCTTCGGCCCCTCCGCTGACCCGGTCGGCCCGCCCGATTTCGTATTCGAGGACGTGGCCGACCCGCTGTGCGTGACGATGAACGTTGTCGGCCCGGCGGGCAAGTGGAGCGACCTGGGCAGCCAGCCGGCCAGGCAGATGACGCGCCGGCGCCCGGAGGCTCCCGGCCGGCGCCGCGGGGGCCCGGTTGTGACAGATGTTGCTGCTGAGACGCCTTGTGGCCGGTCCGAGACCGCAATCGAGTCCCCGCGGCCAGCGAAGCGGCCCGATTCGTGCGTGGTGGCCTCGCAGTGATGCCCGATCCAGCGGGCAAATCGCCGGATCGTCGCCATAAGGCCCGCTGGTGGCGGCATTTGTCGCAATTCGAGGCGCCGACCGGCTCCGACGGCCGCGGTGGAG
>ODAK010008558.1_pt1 | contig 10225 bp, 7 predicted proteins | sample 1539591 | NCBI WGS metagenome assembly ODAK01 (sample SAMEA3539303, study PRJEB22396) | soil metagenome | biome: tundra; feature: field; material: soil | place: USA | collected 2010-05 | depth 0.15 m | reverse complement strand
AGCTCGACCGGCGAGCGATCGAGGTCCACCAGGCCGAAGGTGTGCTGCACGATGTCGGTGATGGCACCGAGCCCGATATCTTCCCACCGTGCCGAAACCCCCAGTATGTCGGCCTGACCGAGCGCGGACCCGGCAGTCGGATTGGAGAGCAGGTCCGGTACCGCCCGCTGCCTGACCAGGTCCGGGTACCGGCGTGAGGTCACCGCGTCCTGATGTGCGGCGGCCGTCACCACCGCAGCGCCAGCCACCGCGCTGAGCACGGCTGCCATCGTGCTCCCCTGCTTGGTGGCCAGCTCGGCCAGTGACCAGGTGGGCATGTAGACGACGAGCTCGATGGGGTCGGTGTTGGCAGTAGCGAACCCGGCAGGCCGCGGCGCGAGCCATTCGAGGGGATCCCAAGTGATCACGAACAGCCGCAGCGCGTCGGCCATCCGCGCCTGGCTTTGGGAAAGGCGGGGCCACGCAGCGCTTAGCTCGAGCAGCATCTTCTCGAGGACAGGCGGCGCGGCCAGCAGTTGCCGGATATCATCGGGCAGCCCCGACAACAGGTCGCCAGTCACGCCGCTCACGGTCTGCCCCACAGCGAGGTAGACCTGATCGTCGCCGGGATCGCGTCGTCGCCAACCAGCTGGTAGACGATCCGCGTGGCCATCTCGTCGTCGATTTCCGGCGGCGGCTGGCGGATGTCGTACCCCCACACGATGAGCCACTCGTTCCACGGCCGCACCAGCCGGACCAGACCGAGCCCGATGCCGCCGATGTCGGCGCCAGGCTGCAGCACCCAGCACAGAACGCTCGGCCGGTGCTCGACGTACTTCGACAGGTCGGCGTGGAAGACGATGTTCATGCTCCCGGCCAGATCCATCTCGCCCTCGAACGGCAGCCCGACGTCGTCTGCCACCGCGCTGCGTCCGCCGTCGGCGCCGATGACGTATCTGGCGCGGATCCGGAATACGCCGCCGGTCACCCGGTCGCGGACCCGGACCGTGACGCCATCGGCGTCCTGGGCCAGCCCGACGTATTCGGTGTCGAATCGGACCCGGCTGCCGCGCGAAGCGGCGTGCCCGACGATGATCGGCTCGAGCAGCGTCTGCGGGATGTCGCAGTTCGGCGAGGGGCTGGCCAGCACATAGTCGGCCTCCCTGGCCGGATGAGTGCCCCAGGTGCGCACCCGGCCAAGCTCGTCTCCGGCGAGGCTGGTGCAGAAGACGGTGTCGCCCATCAGTGCGTGCGGGGTACCCCGGGCGAGCACGTCGGCCTCGATGCCGAGGTCACGGAAAATCTCGATGGTGCGCTGGTTGGTGATGTGCGCGGGGGGCGTGTTGGCCGTCCACCGGTGCTTCGTGATCACCATGTGGTGCACGCCGAGCGTCGCGAGCGCGAGCGCCGCGGCGGCGCCAGCCGGCCCGCTGCCGATCACCAGGACATCGGTCTCGCGGTCGCCGTCGGCCGACGTGCCAAGCTGGGCCTGCGGGGCGTAATCCAGGTCCGCTCCGATGGCGGCATGGGCGCTGCTGGTCATTACGGTTCGTCCTGCTGGCGGGCGAGCACGATGTCGAAGGTCACGCTGGTCCACGGGCCATCGAGGTGCCGGCCCTCCGGCCCCGGTCCTGCGGGCCGCTCGGCGAATCTGACGATGAGACTGTCCTTGACGCCGAAAACGGCGTCGCGATCGAGGTAGGGGTCGCCCGCGACGAAGATGTGGGTAATCAGCATGCGGTAGCCGGGAGCGTCGACCTTGAAATGCAGATGCGCGGGCCGCATCGGGCCCCGGCCGGCGGCAGCGAGCAGGTCGCCCACCGGGCCGTCGTCGGGGATCGGGTAGGGGGCGGGGTGCACCGACCAGAACCGGAACTCGCCGCCCGCGCCGCTGCGCAGCCGGCCGCGGCCTGCCATCCTGTTGCCCGCGTACTGCACGTCGTAGAAGCCGTCCTCGTCGGCCTCCCACGCCTCGATCCGGGCGCCCGGCACCGGCGTCCCATCGGTGCCGCGAATGGTGCCGGAGACGTGACACGGCCGCCCCTTGGCCCCGCCGGCGATATCGCCGCCCAGTGGCACCTCCGGCGCGCCCGCCACGAAAAAGGGCCCGAACACAGTCGACTCGGTCGCGCCTGCCGAGGCCGGGGCGTTGATCCCTACCGTCAGCATCGACAGCCCGAGCACGTCCGAGAGCAGGATGAATTCCTGCCGCCGGTCGTCGGTGATGTGGCCCGCTCGGGTGAGGAACTCGATGCCCTGCTGCCATTCGGAATCAGTGAGCCGGACCTCGCGGGCGAACGCGTGCAGGTGCCGTACCAGGCCCTGCATGATCTCGCGGTAGCGCGGCGAGGCCGCGCTGGCGAAGCTCGCGACCACCTCGTCGGTTACCGCCTGCTCGCGCCCGGCCGGACCAGCCTCGCCGGGGCCGTCCAGCTGCTGGCTCACGACGTCTCCTTCCCAGCTGGCCGGTCATCTGCCCGCTCGTAGGGCCGGCCTGTCCACCCCCGGCCCGAGGTCCCCGGCTGTCACCTAGCCAGGCTAGCCGGACGGAAAACTGACAGCAGGCAAGAATTTTTCGCCCCTCATGCCGGCCGCACCGGTCCCTGCCGCTGTCCGTTACGCCCCGCCTGCGACGCCGCCTTGTGCGCGGCCTTCCGGGCAGCTTTGGCGACCTTCTTGTCCGGGTGCTGCCGCCCGAGCACCTCGAGTGCCTGCCTCGCCGCCGGGTTCGCCGAGCGCCACATCACCTCGAAGATCTGCTCCTCGCTGCCCGGCGGGAGCGCCTCGCGGAGTACGCCGGCCAGCTCGTCGGCGTCGGCCGCATCCGCCATGGCGAGGACCGTGTCACCGAGCAGCCACGCAGCATCGGCGGCCACCAGGTCAAGGCCGGGCAGCGGATCGGCCGCCGGGTCATGGCCGGCCAGCTCATTCAGCGCGAGCTTCGCGTAGGGGCAGAGCACGGGGTTGCCGAGGGCTTCGCGCCACAGCGGCTCGCCGTCCGGGCCGGCCGCCTGCGCCAGGCTGGCGGCAGTCATCCGCTCGGCCGCCCCGCCGCTGGCGCCAACCGCGAGCAGCTCGCGGACGGCATCGGCTGCGGGCCGGGCGGCCAGCCAGGCCTGCTGCTCAGCTGCCAGTTCATCCTCGGGCGCGCTGAGGCCGAAATCCACTAGGTCCGCGGCGGTCATCTCGTCGGCCGGCACCAGCAGGGGCATGTCCACGACACCGGCCAGTTCCTCGCGCAGCTGCCACATGCCGAGCCTGGACAGCCGGACCACCTCGCCATCGACCTCGACCGCGCCGTGCCCGGCAAGCCTGCCGAGCAGCAGGTCGGTCGGGTCACCATGCGCCCGGGTCCACGCAGCGAGCGCCCTGCGTCCGGCGGCAGCACTCATCTCCGCAACTGCCAGCTCGCTCACCAGGGACCTGCACTCGTCCCGCGGCAGGCCGGCCCACCGGGCCACGAAAAGGGCAATGCTCAGGCCCCCGCCCACGGCACCCAGGCCGAGGCCCGACTTCCCGCTGCCATCGTCGATCTCCAGGCTATAGCCGCACAGGTGGCCGAGCGCCGCGCACCAGACGTCCAGCACTGCGTCGTCGTCCCCGTCCGGCCAGTCGCGCAGAGACTCATCCGCTGCCGCTCGCTCACCTTCGTCGTCGAGAAAGAAGACACCACATGACAAGTGCCACAGCTGAGCCAGCTCGGCCACGTCGGCGATGCTGTCGGCGCCTTCCGGTACCGGTATGTCCAGCAGCCGCGCGGCAGCCAGCAGGTCCGGCCGGGCCAGCATGCCGTCGTCGGTCAGCTCCTTGCCGCCGGCCCAGATCGCCAGCGCCCTGGCCCGGCCAAGCAGCGTGCTGTGCCGGGCGGCCGTTGCGAGTTCCGGCGGATCGGGCAGCCGGATTGCGGGCAGCCGTTCGGGAAGGCCGAATGCCTCCCTGAGTGCGGCGCCGTCCTCGAACTCGCCGTCCTCGAACTCGCCGGCAGCGTCGAGGAAACCCGGCTCGATTTCGTCAAGCTCACTCTTCAGCCGGGAAACGCCGGCGATCCGCCCGGTCTCGGCGAGAAACTCCAGCAGGCCCCGCGCGGCCGCGATGACCTCCGCCGCGTCGTCCCGGTCCCGCGCCGTGAATTGCCGGGAATAGCTACCGAGGAGGCTGCGCAGGTCACCAGGGCCGAGATCGCCCGGAGCCGCGAGACCCAGGTCGTCGCGCATCAGCTCGAGCAGCAGCCGGGCCTCGCCTGGATCACCGTCAAATTTCCCGGCGGCCTGGTGCGCCCGGGTGGCGAACTCGGCCGCGGCTGCATCGAAGACATCCGCTGTGTCTGCTGTCACCCCAGGGACAATATCGGGGCGAGATGCTGACGACTGCCGGCATCGGCCATTCGGACTGATTGGGCGCGACCGAGTGCCCGGCCGGCCGGCGTTTCAGCGCCCGGTTGTCAGTGCCCCCCGTTAGCCTGGTGCCGCCATCCCCCCGTCCCCCCGGAGGAGCCGCCCTATGACGGCAGCGCTGCCCGAGGCTCAGCCGGACGACAGCCGCCGCGCCCGCGATGTGAGCTCGCGTCCCAGCCTGGTCCCGGCAGCCGGGCAGCTGACTGCTGTGCCATCGCGCGTGGCCGACCCGCCCGGTGCGCCGGCGATCTACGATGCGCTGCTGGCTCGGCTCGCTGACGGATCGGCAGCGCCCGCGGAGCGCGCGTCACTTGTTGACGAGGCGGCCCGGGTATGGTCCCGTCCCGGCTTCGACACCTTCCTTTCCGCGGCGAGCCTGCGCTTCGAGCCCTTCGACTACCAGCTGAAGGCGGCGCAGACGGTGCTGCGCCGGATGCGAGGACGGGCAATCCTCGCCGACGAGGTCGGGCTCGGCAAGACAATCGAGGCCGGCCTGGTGCTGTCCGAGCTGAGGCTGCGCGCCCTGGCCGGCCGGTCCCTGGTGATCACGCCCGCAGGTCTGGTCCAGCAGTGGCGGGAGGAACTGGAACGGAAGTTCGGGCTGCCGACGGTCATCGCAGGCAGCTCAGGCTGGCCAGCGGAGCGGCGGGACGCCATCGTCATCGCGTCGATCGCAGCCGCCCGCCGCGATCCGCTGAAATCGCACCTCGCCGCGGCGCCCTGGGACGTGGTGATCCTCGACGAGGCGCATCGGGTCCGCAGCTCACGCAGCGCGTCCGGCCGGCTTGCCCGCGCGCTGCGCGCCCGCTACCTGCTGCTGCTCACCGCCACGCCGGTGGAGAACCGGCTTCAGGATTTGTACGAGCTGGTCACCCTGGTCTCGCCGGGACTGCTCGGCACGCCAGCCCAGTTTCGCGCCAGGCACGGCGGCAGCAGCGAAACCGGCACTCCGCGCGACGTCGCCGGGCTGCGCGCGGCCACCGCGGAGGTGATGGTGCGGCACCGCCGCAGTGAGGTCGCGCTGATGCTGCCGCAACGGCTCGCCGAGACGGTACTGATCACGCCCGGCGACGAGGACGCTGGACTGTACGCCGACCTCACCGGCCGGATCCGGGCAGCCGCCGCCGGAGCGAAGCCATCGATGCTGATGACGCTGCGCGCACTGGCCCGGCTGGCCGGCTCCAGCCCGGCCGCTGCCGCGCCTACCCTTACCAAGATCGGCTGGGACGACCTGGCCGGCCGGGCCGCCCGGCTCGGCCGGACCGAGAAGCTGGCCGCCGTCATCAGCCGGATCCGGGGTCATGCGCAGCGGGGTGAGAAGGTTCTCGTCTTCACCGCTTACCGGCGCACCCTCGACCAGCTGGCCGCCGACGTCGCGGCGGCGGGCGTTTCGGCGGCGGTCTACCACGGCAGCCTGTCACGGCAGGAGAAGGAGAACGCGATCGCCTCCTTCCGGGATGCGGTCCCGGTGCTGCTGTCCACCGAGTCAGCCGGCGAGGGACGCAACATCCAGTTCTGCCATGTGATGATCAACGTGGACCTGCCGTGGAATCCGATGCAGATTGAGCAGCGCCTCGGCCGGCTGCACCGGGTGGGCCAGGACCATGAGGTGCTGCTGACCAATCTGGTGGCGAAGGGCACGATCGAGCAGCGCATCCTGCAGGTACTCGAATCGAAGATCAACCTGTTCGAGCTGGTTGTCGGCGAGCTGGACATGATTCTCGGCCGGGTGGACGACGACTTCGATTTCGAGGCGTCGGTGTTCGACGCGTTCGTCGGGTCGGCCCACGACGATGAGTTCGCGAGCCGGCTGGATGCGCTCGGCGATGAGCTCGGCCGGGCCAGGACCGGCTATCTGAGCAACCGCGCCGCCGTGGACGCCCTGGTCAGGGCGGGGGACTGAGCGTGGACCCAGGCCTGGGCTTCTGGCTGCGTTACGTGGAGAGCGAGGGCGGGCTCTGGGAGCGCGCCGCGGGCAGCACGCTGGTCATGCTCCCGGCGGCCCTCCGAGACGGCTTCGGCGTCACGGAGGAAATGACGGTCACCAGCGATCCCGATGTGGCGAGGGAGGATGGCGCCACGCTGCTGGCCCCTGGTCATCCGCTGCTTTCCGGCGCGGCGGAGCGCGTGCTGCAAGCGGGAGACGTCCAGGTGATTTCACTGGCACGGCCGGCCGCCGTGCCGCCGGACACCGGCCGGCTGCTGGAGAAGGCACGCGAGCAGTTTGCCGTCGATCACGGCAAGATCGATGTCGCTGGCGGCGTGACGCCGGCCCGGCACCGGGTGCTGCGCGTCGGAGCGCTGGTGGACTACGCGATTTCCGCCGATGAGCGGTTCCAGGAGCTGGCGGAGTGCTGGATCGATGTGGCGTCCCGGCGCGAGCTGACCGGGCATGCGATTGGCCGCCTCTCCCGAGCCGCTGCGGGCGGCGCGGCCGGTGCGGCGGGGGACCTGCCCGGACACCGCGGGCCGGTGACGGCCGATGAGGGCCTGTGCGCCGCGCTCGGCGAGGCGCACCGGCGGATCGACGAGCAGGCGCTGCGGCGCCGCGGCGTGCTTGCCCGGCAGGCCGGGGCCGAGCTTGCGGCCGAGCAGACCCGCGCCCGCGCTTACTACGACGAGGCGCTGAAGTCGATCGAGCGGCGCCGGGCGACCGCGGCGCCGGACCGCGCGGCGCTGCTCGATGCCCGCGCCGACAGCACCCGCGGCGAGCGCCAGCGGCGGCTGGCGGAGATCGAGGAGAAATACCAGCCCCGGCACCAGATCCGGCCGTTCCGGCTGTACCTGCTCATCGTGCCGGCCCTGCACCTGCCCGTGCATGTGCGCCGCGGCGACCGCAAGTACCCGGTTGGCCTGGACTGGCTGCTGCCGGTCGGCGCGTTCAGCGAGCTGCGCTGCCCGCACTGCGACCAGCAGGCCCCGCTGGTCGCGGCGAAGACCAGGCTCGGCTGCACATCCTGCCTGGCGCCCGCGCCCGCCGCCGCGCCGCCGCGCCTGGCTGTAGCGCCGCCAGCTGGCCGGACGCGCTGATCGACCGCTGGTAGCCTTTCGGCCCTGTGACTATCCCCGCATCCGCGACCCACGATGAGGACAGCCGGCCTGGCGATCCCGTCCGGCCTGATCTGCTGCTGTCGCTTCGAAGCTGGCAGAAGGACGCGTACCACGCCTACTTCCGGAGTCCGCGACGGGACTTCCTGCTGGTCGCGACGCCGGGAGCGGGGAAGACGGCGTACGCCCTGACGGTCGCGGCCGAGCTGCTGGCGCGCCGGGAAATCGCCGCGATCACGGTGGTCACGCCGACGGAGCATCTGAAGCACCAGTGGTCGCAGGCAGCGCACGACCTCGGGATCTCGCTGGACTCGGCGTACCGCAACGCGCAGGGGCGGGCGTCAGCCGATTACACCGGCGTCGCGGTGACCTACGCGCAGGTGGCAGCCCACCCGGCGCTGCACCGGCAGCGCACGCTGAACAGGCGCACGCTAGTGGTCTTTGACGAGATCCATCATGCAGGCGATGCGCTGTCCTGGGGCGAGGCGGTCAGGGAAGCCTTCGAGCCGGCGAAGCGGCGGCTCGGGCTGACCGGGACCCCGTTTCGCAGCGATACCAATCCGATCCCCTTCGTGACGTACGCGCAGGAAGCTGACGGCAGCAGGCGCAGCTCGTCCGACTACCTGTACGGGTACGGCCCGGCTCTCGAGGACGGCGTTGTCCGGCCCGTGATCTTTCTTGCCTATTCCGGCGAGATGCGGTGGCGGGCCCGGGCCGGCGACGAGATCACCGGCACGCTCGGCGCCCCGATGACCCCCGATCAGCTCGCGCAGGCATGGCGGACCGCCCTGGACCCCGGCGGCGCCTGGGTCGTCCGGGTGCTCGAGGCCGCCGACCGGCGGCTCGCCGAGGTGCGCAGGGGCATGCCGGACGCGGCCGGCCTGGTGATCGCCGGCGATCACGCCGACGCGCGTGCCTACGCCGCGCTGCTGCGCCGCATCACCGGTACGCGCCCGGTGGTCGTGCTCTCCGACGATCCCTCGGCCAGCAGGAAGATCGCCCAGTTCGCGGCGTCCGGCGACCGGTGGATGGTGGCGGTCCGGATGGTCTCCGAGGGAGTGGATATCCCGCGGCTGGCCGTCGGCGTGTATGCCACCAGCGTGGGCACCGCACTGTTCTTCGCCCAGGCGGTTGGCCGGTTCGTCCGGGTGCGCCAGCGCGGCGAGACGGCGTCGGTGTTCCTGCCCTCCATCCCGGTCCTGCTCGGGTACGCCGCGGAGCTCGAGGCCGAACGGGACCATGTGCTCAGCCGCCGGGGCGACAACGCGCCGGAGGAGAACGAGCTCGCGCAGGCGCAGCGCCGGCGTGATACCCCGGATCAGCTCGACGAGGCGCCGTTCAAGGCGCTGGAGGCTTCGGCGCACTTCGACCGGGTGCTGTACGACGGCGCTGAGTTCGGCGCGTCCCACGAGGAGGAAGAGTTCCTCGGCCTTCCCGGGCTGCTGGAGCCGGAACAGGTCGCCCAGCTGCTGCGCAAGCGGCAGGCCAGCCAGCTCACCAAGCGCGCCGGCCAGTCCGATCAGGCTCGCAGCGGACCCCGTGCCCCAGCCGGCATCGCTGCCCAGGCCGGGACGGCTGCCGCTGCCGAAGCCCCGCCGCCCGCCACTGCCCGCGAGACTCTGGCGGCCCTGCGCAAGGAACTCAACGGGCTCATCGCGGCCTGGCATCACCGCACGGCCCAGCCGCACGCGGTGATTCATGCGGACCTGCGCCGTGCCTGCGGCGGTCCGCCGCTGCCGCAGGCGACCGGGGAGCAGATCCGGGCGCGCATCGAGATGATCCGCCGCTGGGCGGCATCCAGGCGCTGAAGGCTGGGGCGATTACCGCGACCGAGGGCGCCAGGGTCGGCGCCGAGCGCGACCGGCTGGAGGCCTACCGGGAGCTGCCGCGACCATGCTCCTCGGCATGGCGGCACGGGAAATGGCCGGGAACCTCGGCAAGGTCGAGCATCTGTACCGCACCCCTGACCTGCTCGGCTCGCTGGCCGCCCGGTTCCTGCGGAGCGCCGGCAGCACTCCGCAGATCACCCGCTCCGCCGGGGCCTGACATGACGCAGAGGCGTGCAGGTGCGCTTGGCCCCGGGCCAGGCGGCCGACCTGATCCGGCGGGCGGCGCGGGGACAGGCCGCCGTCGAGGAGCGCGCGATGGCCGAAGCGCGCCTCGATGACGGCACTGTCCTGCTGGCCCCCGAACGAGATCTTCATCGCCACCGCAGTCACCAGTCCGCCCGCTACCGGCTCGTTGCCGCCGGGACCCAGCTGCGCCAGATCTCCTCCGGCGTCATCGTGTCCACCGGTACCGGCATGACCGGCTGGGCTCGCTCGAGCGGTACTCGCCGCTCGGCCTCCCCGGCCCGGCCGAGCACCGGCTGGCCTTTTTCGTCCGTGCGCCATTCCCGGCCTCCGGCAGCCGGCTCTCGCTCTGCGAGGGCACCCTCGGCGCGGACGACTGGCTCGCCGCCTGGTCAGAAATGGATGCGGGCGGCGCGATCTTCGGTGCCGGCGTGGAATCGGACTCGCTGCCGTTCGACTGGGGACGGCGCGTCGACGTCCGCCTCGCCCCGCGAGCGGCTGCGGCTGGTCGTCCCCGCCTCGAGCAGGTAGCTGCGGGCCGAGCCGTGGCAATGGCGAAAAATGGCAGCAGGCTAAGCCCGGCAGCTCAGCTCGCGCCGTCGGCGATAGGGAATGCGACGCTGGACGCAGGTGCGGTGTCCGCGGCGGGCATCGCTACGCTGGTGACGTGGGCAGGAACGCCGACCGAGAGCACGTGCCGGCGCCGATGCGCCGGGATGTCCGCCTGCTCGG
>ODAK010008557.1_pt1 | contig 10225 bp, 7 predicted proteins | sample 1539591 | NCBI WGS metagenome assembly ODAK01 (sample SAMEA3539303, study PRJEB22396) | soil metagenome | biome: tundra; feature: field; material: soil | place: USA | collected 2010-05 | depth 0.15 m | reverse complement strand
TGATACGCCGCCGGCTCCGGCGCCTTCTCAGCCGTCACAGCCGCGGTGGCGCATGCAAAAGCGGCCGCGGCGAAGCCGGTGGTGGCAGCCAGCCTGCCGCGCGTCATCGACCGGGCCCCCCGGACGCGCGCGGCTTCTTCGACTGCACATTGATGCGAACGACATTCGCCAGGCGTCCATTCACCGATAGCAGTAAGTCCGTCTCCCCGAGACTGCCTAGCTTGCGAGGAAGCTGGATAGTAAGTTCATCCACCCCGGGGTCGGAGGCAGGATGGATCGAGACGACTGGCACTCGAATATCGCCTATCGTTACGCGTACATCCGGCGCCGGACCGGCATGACGAAATCCGGTTCCGTTCAGCCGAACCGTGGTCGTCACTTCGTCCGAGAGCGGGATCGGAACGGTCCGGCAATCCAGGGCTCTGCATTTGAAGGCCGGGAAGGTCTCGGTCCTGCCGTCTACGGACTTCTGTGTGACCCAACCGATTACCGGCCCGTGGCCGTCCTGCGGAGCGGTGTACAAACCGGGCGACACATTGGCAATCGTGGCGTTACCCACGGCACTGGTCCCGTCCGACCGCAGTATAGCTATCTCGGCTGGTCCGGGCGAGGAGCCGGACGGGACGATGAAGTTGATATAGCCCCAGCCGGCGGACATGTGCAGAAGGGGGGCGAGCCGGGCCACGCCCAGGGCGTCGGTCACCCGCACGGAGATGTTGCCCAGGGTCGTAGGAAGAGGCGCCCGTCCGGATCCTAGTTCCGCCTCCGCCCCGATTGGTCCGTAGGCGGCCGCAATACCGCCTCGCGCCAGGACCATGCCTCCCGTCGGATTGGTGACTGTAAAGAGCCCGCGAATCTCCGCGCTCCATAGATGAAACTGCACTGCGATCCCCATGCCCGCAAGTGGGGCGTCGGGTTCGCCGCACGTCCAACCGTCGTCTAAGGTGGTTGCGAAAAGGTAGCGATAGTCGGTGATCAGCTTGCCCGGTTGAAAGACCGATGCGGTCCAGGAGATACCGTGCGCATCGAAGTAATTCAGGTTAGCCTTGACCATATCTTCCGCAACTGTCGGATCGGGAGGAATGGCCAGGCAATCGGCCGAATACCGGTCCAGTTCCAGGTCCCAGTTGTTGGCCAGCACGGGTACGCGGGCGGCGAGAAACCCGAAGTGGGCGTTGCGATCCGCATCGGTTTGTGTTGTACGGTAGCGCGGACATACTTCGTAGACGATATTGGGGTCGTTTATGAAGAACTCCGGAGTCATGCCTTCCAGGAGCCCGTCATCGTGCCACCCCATGGCAACGATTGGCTGGCTGGCTCCCGTAGCACGGATGGTTTTCACCAGGTCTTCAAATCCGATGGCCTCGCGGCCATCGTTCGTCCGGCCTCCGTGAAGCCAAAACTGCCAGTCGGAAGCGGCATGGCGGCCGGCCAGATACCCAGGAACAGCGCCCGCGTCAGGCTCGGAGAAAACATCGAAGAATACGTTCGGATAATCCTTGAAAAAAGCGGCGCACCGGCTCCAGAAGTGGGCAACTTTGCGCGACGGCAAATCCGTGCCCGGCTGCTGAGCGGCGAGAATCACCAGCAGTTCGAGTTCGTTGGCTCGCCGGACCACTCTGCTTAGCTCCGGCAGCCAGGCAGGGTCGCTCGAATCGTCCGCCACGTTCACCGGGATGCGGACAGCGTTCATATTAAAGCGCAGTCGTATGGTGCTCAATGTGGTTGCCGAGTAGGGGCCGAACTGTTGCCCGACCCTGCGTGAAAGTGCCGCCGGAAGATGGAAACCGGGCAACTGCGTACCTCGAATCAGAAACGGTTGCCCTTTGGCGTCTACAATCCGGTTGCCTGCGACATGAAACGGCCCGGCAGGGGTGGTGGTCAGCTTCTGCTGGGGAAGCGGCCGGTGAAGGCTTGCGCCGGGAAGCTGCAGCGCGATGCACACGATCTGCAGCGGCAATATACGGCGGAACATGGTGGGTGTGACGCGGGTTCCTTAGGCCCGCCGAGCCCGCAGCGAGGCTATGTTACCAGCTAGGAACCCTGCGAGAGCCAGAATGTCTCGGTCGATCTCCATGCCGCGGTACCGGCCACGCACAAGGCGCTGCGTTGGTGCGCGGCTCCCGCGATGCGTTCACACCACTCGCAAACAAACCCTCGCCCGCTCCTTAGCCCGATTCTCCAGCGACTTGCAGCCCTTCCACCAGCACCCAGCGCCCGGAACCCAACACCTTACGTGGTACCGTGTAATCAGAAGAACATAGTTGCCTCTCCAGCGCGGTCTCGGCTTCCTCTGGAATCCTAGACACCGACGCCGCAAAAGCTCTTTGACAACCCCAAAAAAACGGCTCCGCCCATTTGCATTAGCCATTTAGGTGCCATATCATTGATTCCAAATGCCTTATTGAGAATTGGCTTTGTTTGTTCAAAAAGCCCTTCGCCCCCAAAATCCGAATTCGGTGCACAAATCCGCCCAACCCTGCACAAGCCTGCACACCCAGCCCCGGCCCCTAGCCCCCTTCCATGCTATGATGGCAGCAGCCGCGCAACTGCTTGAAATGAAAAGCCTCGCCCTGCTCGGATCGACCGGCTCCATCGGCGCCAACACTCTGGACGTAGTCCGGCACAACCCCGGTCTCTACCGCGTCCAAGCCCTCGCCGCCGGGCAGAATGTCGAGGCTATCCTCCAGCAAATCATAGAGTTCCGTCCCAACGTCGCGGTTCTGGCCACTTCCAAAAGCATCGACCGCCTGGCCGCCGCACTATCCGATTCCGGTCTGCCGCGTCCAAACTGGCCAGAGCTGGCTTTTGGAGCCGCCGCGCTAATCGATGCGGCTACCGCCCCCGCGGTCGATATGGTAATTTCGGCGATTGTCGGCGTCGCGGGACTGGAAGCGACCTACGAAGCGGTGCGCTTGGGCAAACGGGTGGGATTGGCAAATAAAGAGGTACTGGTGTCCGGCGGGCGCCTGGTTATGGACGCCGTGAAGGCGAGCGGCGCCGAGTTGCTGCCCATCGACAGCGAGCATAACGGCGTCCACCAATGCCTGCGCGCCGGCAACCGCGACCAGGTCTCGAAGCTGATCCTGACGGCCTCGGGCGGCCCGTTCCGCAACACACCGAAGCAAATGCTGGATTCAGTGACTCCCGCGCAAGCCCTGAATCATCCAACCTGGAGGATGGGCAAGCGCATCACCATCGACTCCGCCACGTTAATGAACAAAGGTTTCGAGGTCATCGAAGCCTGCTGGCTGTTCGGCTTCGCACCCTCCCAGGTGGATGTGGTGATTCACCCGCAATCCACCGTGCATGCCATGATCGAGTATTCCGATGGCAGCGTACTTGCCCAGATCTCGGCGACGGATATGCGCATGCCCATCCAATACGCGCTCACCTGGCCCGAGCGGTGGCAGGCGCCCGTACCCAAAATCGACTGGAGCCAGGCGCGCCACTGGGATTTCGCGCCCCCGGATTTCGAGCGCTTCCCTCTGCTCAAGCTGGCCTACCAGTGCCTGGAAGCCGGCGGGTCTGCAACCTGTACCTTAAACGCGGCGGACGAAATCGCCGTCGAAGCTTTCTTGAAGGGTGAAATCTGCTTTACCGGCATAGCCGCCGTCGTGGAAGAGACTCTCAGCCGGATGCCTAACCGGCAGCCCCGCACGGTGGGCGACATTCTCGAAATTGACAAGGAATCGCGTTCCACGGCCCGCGCAATCGCCCGCGAACTCGCTGGCCGCCAGACCGCCGCGCAACCGGTTCCGGCAAGGGTTTAAATCGTATGGCATTTTTTCAAAGCGCTTTCTGGTTCCTGATCCTGATCGGCGTGATGATCCTCATCCACGAGTTGGGACACTTCTGGGCAGCGCGCTTTTTCGATGTCCGCGTTGAAACTTTCAGCTTCGGCTTCGGGCCGCGCCTCTTCGGTTTCCGCAGGGGCGAGACCGACTACCGCGTCTCGGCCGTGTTCTTCCTGGGCGGCTTCGTGAAAATGGCGGGCGAACTGCCCGGCGATGAAAGCGCGAACGATCCGCGCGGCTTCCAGGCCAAGCCCCGTTGGCAGCGCCTGATCATCGTGCTGGGCGGTCCTCTCATGAATGTGGTGCTGGCCGTCGCGCTGCTCACCGGCCTGTACATGGTCAAATATCAAAAAGTGGTGGACGCCGATAACGGAGCGGTGATCGGCAGCGTCGCGCCCAACACGCCGGCGGCCAAGGCCGGCATCCAGGAAGGCGACCGCATCGTCAAGCTGGAGCGTAAGCGCAATCCTACCTGGGACGACATCATCCTCAAGGAAGTCGAGAGCGCCTCGCGCCCCATGCATCTAACCATTCAGCGCAATGGCCCCCATGGCCCGAATGGCAAAGACTTCGATACCACCGTCACGCCCGTGCTCGACGAGCGGTCCGGCGCGGGCACGGCGGGGTGGTTCGAGAAAGGTGAAGTGCAGTTAGGACCCGTTACCGCGGGCATGCCCGCCCAGAAAGTGGGGCTCCAGCAGGGCGATCTGATCCAAAGCGCCGGCGGCCATCCGATCCACGCTACCGTTCGCTTCCATGAGGTCATCCGCGGCAGCGGCGGCAAGCCGGTCTCGATCGAGTTCCAGCGCAATGGCAAACCCATGCAGGTCACCGTGCAGCCGGTATGGAGCGGCGCCGATGGACCGGCCCGCTGGGTGATCGGCGCCTATGTCGAACCCAAGTTGAACATCGTGACCTCGCGCCTCTCGCTGCCCAATGCCCTGCGCCAGTCCGTGGGCGAGAACGTGCGCAGCGCGGGTCTGATTTTCCAGGTACTGGAGGGTGTCATCGAACGCCGCATCTCGGCGAAATTGCTCTCCGGACCGGTGGGGATCGCGCAGATGTCCGGCCAGGCCGCCAAGGCAGGCCCCTCGGCGTTCATCGCGTTTATGGCGATGGTCAGTCTGAACCTGGCCGTCATCAACCTGATGCCTCTCCCCATCCTGGATGGCGGCAGCGTGGTCATGCTGATCATCGAGATGGTGATGCGCCGCGATCTGAGCATGTCCGTGAAAGAGGCGGTTTTCAAGGTCGGCTTCGTGTTCATCATGATGCTGGTGGCCTTCGTGCTGTACAACGACATTACCAAGATTCTGCCCGCAGGCTAGCTGTGGGGCAGGCGTCCACGCCTGCAGCGGGTCTCCAGACCCGCTCTTTGCATCTTTGAGCATCTGACAGTCATCTCTTAGCTTCGGCCATGAACTGTACCTGCGTCCGCTACACGGATTTGCCGCACACCAGCAAGCTCTTCGCGGACTTCACCTACCATCCCGATCGCATCCGGTCTTTCTATCCCCACCTTCCCTCGGACCCCGGTGTTTACGAAGCCGCTGCCCGCGAAATGCAATTCCCGCCCGAGCGGCGCGCCGCCTTGGTCGCGGCCCTGCGGCAACCGAATGGCGATAGCCCCCAGCTTGATCTGCTGGCGCGCGAAGGCACGGTCGCAGTGGTCACGGGCCAGCAAGTCGGCCTGTTTTCCGGTCCGGCTTACACAATTTACAAAGCTCTCACGGCGGTCAAACTGGCGCGCAACTTAGCGGCGCAGGGCATCCCCGCGGTGCCCATCTTTTGGCTGGCGACCGAAGACCACGACTTCGCCGAAGTCAATCACTGTTGGGTGTTCGATGCCGAGCACCACCCCATCAAGCTGGAGAAGGCTCACTCGCCGGCCACCAGCCAGCCCGTCGGCCAGTTTGTCCTGAGTGCGCCGCCCGTCGCCCAACTGCGCGCCGCGATGGCCAGCTTGCCCTTCGGCGACGAGGTTTCCGCGCTGGTCGAGGAAGCCTATCAGCCCGGCCGGACCATGGGCGAGGCGTTCAGCGCGCTGCTCAAGCGCCTGCTGGCGCAATACGGGCTGCTGCATGTCGATCCCATGTCGCCCGCCATGCGCGAGTTGGCCGCGCCGGCGATTCGTTCCGCGCTGGCCGCCGCGCCGGATCTGACCGCCGCGGTGCTCGAGCGCAATCGCGCGCTGGAAGCCGCCGGCTATCATGCGCAAGTCCACGTGGAGGACCAGACATCCTTCGTCTTCCTGCTGGAGAATGGCCGCCGCTATACGCTACGCCGTTTCGGCCGCGACTATCTGCAGAATGGCCGCCGCTTCTCAACCGAAGAATTGATGGACCGCGCCGCCCAGCTTTCACCCAACGCGCTGCTGCGTCCCGTGGTCGAGGATTCCATGCTGCCGACGGTGGCCTACATCGGCGGTCCGGCCGAGTTGGCGTATCTGGCGCAATCCGAAGTAATCTACCGCGCCATTCTGGGCCGCATGCCGGTCGCGCTGCACCGCGCCGGTTTCACGCTGCTTGACCAGCGCAGCCGCAAGCTGATGACGCGCTACGGATTGTCGCTGGCCGATTGCACGCATGGCGAGGATGCCGTGCGCGACCGCATTGCCGCGCGGCTGATTCCGCCGAGCCTCCTCGTCAGCCTGGCGCTAACCAAAACGTCAGTGGAGCAGGCCGTCGACCGTCTGACCCGCGACCTTGCCGGTTTCGACGCCTCGCTCGCCGCGGCCCTCGGCAAGAACCGCCAGAAGATGCTCTACCAGCTCGCAAAAATGGAGCGTAAGATCGGCCGCGAAACCATGGCCCGCGATGCCCGCGTGGCCCGCGACGCCGCCTGGCTTTCGGGGTTGGTCTATCCGCAGCGCCACTTGCAGGAGCGGCTCTATTCCATCCTGCCATTCCTGGCCAAGCACGGCATGGGTCTGATCGACGATTTGTACGAGTGCCTGAACCTGGACTGCCCCGACCACCAGTTAGCCGTGGTCTAATTGATAACTGAACTGCCCCTAATTGATAACTGATTGATAATTGGTAGAAAGCTCAAGTGGGGCAGGCCCCCGGCCTGCGCCCGGCCTGCGCGGGTCCCCTGGACCCGCTCTTGTAAGGTGCTAGATGCGAACCTTCTCTGCCATCCTGTTGCTTCTCTCCAGCCTGCCCGCCGCCGCCCAACTCTCGCAAAATACGCCCGAACTCATCCGCGTCAATCCGCACGTCTATTGCGCCACCGGCTACGCGCTGGGCAATGTCATCTTCGTATTGACGGACCGCAGCGTAGTGGTGGTCGATACCACCGAAGGCCAGGCGCCCGCCCAGGCAGCCTTCCACGATTTCCGCAAGATCTCCGCGCTGCCCGTCAGCTACATCGTCTATACCCACTTTCATGGCGATCACGTCAATGGCGCGAAGGTCTTCGCGGGGCCTGACACGAAGGTGATCGCGCAGAAGAACCACATCGAGGAGATGCGCAAATATCGCTTGATGGCGGGCTACAATCGCAAGCTGAACCAGGTGCAGTGGGCCGCCAGCGTGCCCCGGGAAGAGCGTGGCGCAACGCTGGGCGTCGACCTGCTGCATCCTCCCGAAAGCGGTTACATCCCGCCGCAAATCACCTTCGACGAGGACTATAAGTTCACCGAAGGCGGTGTGCGCTTCGAGCTATATCACACCCAAGGCGAAACTGTGGATCACCTGATGGTGTGGCTCCCTGATTTCGAAACGCTGCTGCCCGGCGATCTGTTCTATTGGAGCTTCCCGATGCTGGCCAGCCCAGGCAAGCCGGACCGTCCGGTGCTGGAGTGGGCCGCCTCGCTCGATCGCATGCGGCAACTGCATCCGGCCTACTTGGTGGGATCGCACAGCCGGCCACTCGCAGGACGGGAGGCCATCGACCAGGCGCTCGGCAACTATGCGCGCGCCATCCGCTACGTACACGACCAGACCGTCAAGCGCATCAACGACGGCGAGCCGCTGTACCAGATTCGCCAGGAGGTGCGGCTGCCGCCGGACCTCGCCTCGCAGCCGTACCTGCAGCCGGTATACGGGACGGTGGAGTGGGCTGTCAACGGAGTGTTCCGCCAATATACCGGCTGGTACGATTTCGACCCGGCGCATCTGAATGGCGGCGATCCCGCACCGCTCGATCGCGCGCTCGCAGAGGCCGCCGGCGGCACCGACGCCATCCTGCAGCGTGCGCGCAAGGCGGCAGCCGAAGGCCAACTGCAACTGGCGCTGGAACTCGCGGAAGTGGCCGGCAACAATGCCGCCGCGCATCGCCTGCGCGCGGAACTGCTGGAGCGCCTCGCCGCGCAGAGCACCAACGGCGTGGCGCGCAACATCTATCGCGAAGCCGCCGCGGAAGAGCGGCATTAGGTGTGACAGGCGTCATGGCGCCTCATGGCCTGTCTTCTGCTATCGTGATGGTGGTAAGGCAGTCCTCATGAAAGATGCGGCTCCGGGCACTCTGATCTTTCGACGCCTCCGTCTTGAAAACTGGCGGAATTTCACTCAGGTGGATGTGGACCTGCAGAACCGCGTTTTTCTGGTGGGGCCTAACGCGTCGGGCAAATCCAACCTGCTGGACGTCTTTCGATTCCTGCACGACATTGTGAGCGTCGGAGGAGGGTTTCAAGAAGCCGCCGGCCCGCAGAGGGGTGGCGTCACCAAACTGCGCAGCCTTTCCGCGCGCCGCTATCCCGACATCGTCATTGAGGTCCACATTGGATCTGACGACTTGCCGAACGCGTGGGAATACGAACTGCGCTTTTCCCAGGACAATCAGCGCCGGCCGATCATCAAAAAGGAACGTGTTTCCCGGGCCGGCGTGGAACTGTGGACCCGGCCGGACCCTGACGACGCGAAAGACCCTGAACGGCTGACACAAACCTACCTGGAACAGATTAATGTAAACCGCGAGTTTCGGGATGTCGCCGACTTTTTCCGCTCAATCCGGTATCTGCATGTGGTGCCCCAGTTGGTGCGGGATCCTGACCGTTCTATCGGGAGGAGCAACGATCCCTACGGAGGAGACCTCCTGGAGCAGATCGCCAGAACACCCGAAAAGACCAGAAACGCCTGGCTGCGCCGCATCGAAGCCGTGCTCCGCGTGGCTGTGCCGCAGCTTAAGGAGTTGCAGTTCGATCGCGACAAGGCCAGCGGGGCGCCGCACCTGAAAGGCAAGTACGAGCACTGGCGGCCACAGGGCGCATGGCAGAACGAAGAACAGTTTTCGGATGGCACATTGCGGCTGCTGGGGCTGTTATGGGCCACCTTGGAGGGTTCCGGCCCGCTGCTATTGGAAGAACCGGAGCTTTCGCTGCACCCCGAGGTTGTCACTCACCTGCCTCAAATGTTCGCGCGTATGCAGAGCCGGACCGGCCGTCAGGTGATCCTCAGCACGCACTCACCATCTATCCTCGCCGACCCGAGTATTGGACTGGACGAAGCTTTTTTGCTGGTACCGGAACATGAGGGCACCATAGTTCGTCCGGTAAGGCGCTTTCAACAGATTGTGAGTCTCCTCGAAGGTGGACTCTCACTTCCCGATGCCGTGATGCCTTTCACTCGTCCGGCCAAGGCGGAACAGTTGCCACGTACTGGATGAAGCCGTGCTCCGCCGCATCCTCATCGATCTGGATCTCGGCCTCGACCGGGTCTTCGGTCAGAAAGGCAAGGCGTTTCTGCGAGAGCGGATCGCCGGCTTCAACCATGACGCCAAATTCCGTCCCTGGATTGTCGTGGTCGACTTGGATCGCGACGCGGAATGCCCGGCCGCACTGGTCGCGGACTGGTTGCCCCAGCCCGCGCATTTGATGTGTTTTCGGGTCGCCGTGCGCGAACTGGAATCTTGGCTGCTGGCTGACACGGAAGCGCTGGCGGGCTTTCTGGGAATCCGCAAGATCTTGATTCCCGCCGGGCCGGACCAATTGGACGATCCCAAGCAGGTACTCGTTTCCTTGGCAGCAAAGGCCCGTAGGGCGGATATCCGCAGGGATCTCGTTCCGAGGCCGGCCAGCGGCCGCTCAATAGGTCCGGGCTACACGTCGCGGATGCTCGAATTCGTGCAGGATCACTGGAGACCTGCGGCCGCCGAAAGCAACTCGGACAGCTTGCGCAGATGCCGCCGGCGTTTGCTCGAATTGGGCCGGAAGCTGTCATGACTGCCCTGCTTGCCGACCCACTCTACAAGCGCCACATCCCCGGCCCCGGCCACCCCGAGCGGCCCGCGCGGATCGACGCCGTGCTCTCCGCGCTCGACCACGCGGGCTTCGCCGCCCAGATGCTGCGCATCCCGCCGCGCGCCGCCAGCGAAGATGAAGTCGCCGCCTGCCATACGCGCAAATACATCGAGGTTGTGAAGCACGACGTCGCGCGCGGTTACGAAGCGCTCTCCACCGGCGACACCCCGATCGGCGCCGAGTCGCT
>ODAK010008556.1_pt1 | contig 10226 bp, 8 predicted proteins | sample 1539591 | NCBI WGS metagenome assembly ODAK01 (sample SAMEA3539303, study PRJEB22396) | soil metagenome | biome: tundra; feature: field; material: soil | place: USA | collected 2010-05 | depth 0.15 m | reverse complement strand
AGGAATCGATCCTGCTGGATGCCACCACCGAGGCGTTGCTATGAGCGGCGCCGCATCCAAGGTCGCCCGTCGGCGGCCGCGGCATTGGCGGGGAATACTTGGGTAGCTCACCATGGCGCGCAGCCGGTTGAGGGCTTGCGACATCTGATCCACCTGGTCGTCCGCCCCTCGCAGTTTCTCCATCTCCAGCCATCTTCTCCAACGAGTCCAACTCCTGTCGGTCAGCAGTAGGACGAGCGTGATGGCCGCCGGCGAGGCGTCGATCACCTTGCGTTCCTCGTGGTGCGTCTTCCACTGGTCCAATTCCTCGGCGGCCTGGCGCTCGTGGGGCGCCGTTCGGCCACCAGCGAAACCGGTGGGTGTGACATCGCGGTTCGCAACACCAATGTCGGATAGACAGGATGCTCGGTTCTAGCAACTTGACGTACAATAGGCCATCGCTTTGCCGGGAGAGAAACATGGTGGGGCAGCGAAAGCCGCTTCATCAACCTTAAAGGAGAATGCGAGTGGCGTACGGAATAGTGCATCACTTTCCCGGCGGTACAAAAGAGCAGTACGACACGGTACTCGCGGCGGTGCATGTCACGAAAGACAGTTTGCCGGAAGGCCAAATCTTTCATGCGGCTGGCCAGTCGGCGGGTGGTTGGATAGTGGTTGCGATCCACGACTCCAGGGAGAGTTGGGAGCGGTTCCGCGACGGTATCTTGATGCCACGGATGAAACAGGGCATCAGTGGCGGTTTCACTACTCTTCCTCAGGAGACAACCTTTGACGTTCACAACCTCATGAGGTAGCACCCGCGCCTGTTTTGTTTCGTCAGCTCCAGGATTGTCGGCTATCCGGAGGTTGGCCGTAAACGGAGCTTGGGCAGATCAGTCCCGTGAAGTCCGATCCCTGAATTGAGGGATCGGGATACACGCCCAGGCTCCAGGCTCCTGGAAGAGGGCTGGCTTATCGCCACCTCATCACGCCATCCATCCGCGGTCGCCCGTCGGGGGCGCAGCTTTGGCGCGGAATACTTGGGGCGGGCTCACCATGGCGCGCAGCCGGTTGAGGGCCTGCGACATTTGATCCACCTGGTCGTCCGCGCCCCGCGATTTCTCCATCTCCAGCCCCTCTTCTCCAACGAGTTCGACTCCTCGTCGGTCAGCAGCAGGGCCGCCGGGCAGACCGGTCGTGTGCGCGCCCCGCTGATCCAAGGATCAGGTCCAGGCCGGCGCGCAGCCGGTCCCAGGGCTTTTGGGGGCCGCGACGCGCGCGTGGGGGCTGCTGGTTTCGAGGGCGATGGTTGCGGCCGAAAGTGCTTCCTGCAGTTCGCGGACCCTTGAGCAAACCAGTGCCTTTAACGGATTCAGCCCGGCCAAATTCGGCTCCATAAACAGCAATAAACAGCAACTACCGCACGGACTGACGGCGCCACGCAGGCGTAGAATGATTCATGAAATGAATATCCGATACTCGTTTGTCGGCAGCCTCGCGCTGCTGGCGGCTGCCGGCGCAGGGCTGCCGCTGTGGAGTCAGGAGACCGTCTGGCGCATTGGGACGTTCGACCACGCCTCGGCCGAGTTCGCCGGGCGCGTGGGCAATCAGCCGGTGGTGGTGGATGCCGGTGGGCCGGATGCCGCCAGACGCTGGCCCGCTTCGCAAGCGGGCACCCTCAACGCTCATTCCGGCCCGCAGTCGCACGCCCGCACCATCCGGTTCCGGATGGAGGAAGCTGCCAGCGGATCGTATGTATTGGATCTCGCCATTATGGCCGGCAATCCCCGCGTGCCCCATTTGGATATCGAACTCAACGGCGCGCGGGGTACGGCGTACATCGACCGCCACCTGAGCTACCACGCCGAGGGACGAGCCGATTCACCCATCTGCGCCGAAGCCAGAGAGAGCATCCCCATCCCTGCGAGCGTGTTGCGCCAAGGCGACAACGAACTGCGCATCACCGCCGTGGATGACGTGGCGGACGAAAACGGCGATTCGCAGATCAGTTGGGATGCCTTGGCGCTGCTGCGCATCGGCCCGGCGAACGCGGATCCCGAGATCTCCGTCGAACCGACCTACCTTTTCCTCAGAGAGAACGGCGCCATGCGCGAGCTGATTACCGCGACCGTCACCACCACGGCGCCTGTTTCTCGCGGGACTCTCACGCTGGCACTCGCCGGCGTTCAGTATCGCGCCGATCTGGCTCCCGCACCTTTCGGCCAGCAACGGTTCCAGTTCAAGGTCCCGGAGTTCTCCCCCGGCTCCGAAGCGCGCGCCACTCTGGTGCTCGATGGCCGGAACTACCCGCGCGCCGAGCGGATCACCGCCAAGCGCAAGTGCACGGTCTACCTGGTGCCGCACAACCACCTCGATATCGGCTTCACGGACTACCAACCAAAAATCGAGGAATTGCAGAACCGCAATCTGGATCGCCTGCTGGAAGAGATGCGCCACGACGGCGATATGCGCTTTTCGCTCGATGGCGTCTGGTTGGTAGAGCAGTACCTGCACACGCGCTCTCCAGCGGCGCAGAAAGAGTTCCTGGAGGCTGTGCGCGCAGGCCGCATTTCCATCCCGGCGCAGTATGCGAACCTCATGGCGGGCGGTGCCAGCCTGGAGACGCTGATCCGCTCCACCTACGCCGGCCGCGCGCTCAATCGCGCGGCGGGCAGCCCGAACAACTACGCCAATATTACCGATGTGCCGGCCTATCCCTGGAGCTACGCATCGGTGCTAGCCGCCGCCGGCGTCAAGTACTTCGCCGCGGGCGCCAACGACGACCGAGGTCCGCAGCCGCTCTACGGCCGGTGGCAGACCCGGTCGCCTTTTTGGTGGCAGGGTCCCGACGGCGCCAAGGTTCTAATGGCGTATACGCGCCAGTACTCGCAGCTCTGGTTCGTCTGCGGCCTGCCGCCGCGCGAGGCAGGCTGCCGCGACGGCCTGCCTACCTTTCTCCAGACCTTCGAATCGTCCGGCTACCGGCCCGACACTGTTCTGATGTTCGGCAGCCAACTGGAGAACACCGATTTGATCCCCGGCGAGGGGGAGTTCGTCCGCGCGTGGAATGCCAAATACGCCTGGCCGCACCTGCAACTGGCCACCTTCCGCGATTATTTCGAAACGATTGAGAAGAGGTTCGGGGACCAGCTCGAAACCGTCCGTGGCGACTTTGGGCCCTACTGGGAAGACGGTATCGGCACGGATGCGCAATATGCCGCTCTTTACCGGGAGACCGAGAGCCGCGCGCAGTCGGTGGAGAAGCTCTCCTCGCTCGCCGCGATTCAGAAGCTCGAATGGGCGCCACCGCTCGACGGACTCCGGCGTTTGTGGCGAGATCTGCTGCTCTATGTCGAACACACCTATACGTCCTCGGGCGGCTACTCGCGGCCGGAGAGCGAACAGAGTATTCGTCAGATTGAGACCAAACACTTCCACGTATCCGACGCCCGCGAGGCGGCGCATTGGATCGCGCAGGAATCCATGAGCCGCTTGTTGGACGGCATCCGGATCGAGCCGCCTGCAATTGTCGTTTTCAATTCGCTAGCTCACGAGCGCAGCGGCCTGGTGGAACTCGATCTCTCGAACGGTGTGCAATTGGTGGACACGGGAACGGGCCAGCCGGCTGCGCTGGAATCGCTGCGGGCCGGAAGCGGATACCGGCGCGTGCGGTTCCTGGCCGGTCGCGTGCCGGCGATGGGGTATCGCGTCTACCGCATGGAAAGCAGCCAGACTACGCCGGCGTCACCCGAGTCAAAACCCGCGAACACCATCGAGAACGAATTCTTCCGCGTAAGTGTCGACCCCAACCGCGGCGGGGTTTCCAGCATTTTCGACAAACAGTCTGGCCGCGAACTGGTCGATCCAAAGAGCCTGTACCTGCTCGACCAATACGTGTATGTGGCGGGCGGCGACAACACCCGCCTCATTCACATCTCCGAGCACCTGCCAAACGCGAACGTGACCGTAAGCCCCGCAGCCCAAGCGACCAGGGTGAATGCGGTCGCCACGCCGTGGGGACAGTATTTGAACTACCGGTTGAGCGGGCTGCACGCACCCCGGATCGATGTGGAGATCCGCCTGTTCAATGGCGAGCAGAAGATTGAGATCGTCAATCGCCTACAAAAAGAGCGGGTGAACGATAAGGAGGCCATCTACTTTGCGTTCCCCTTCGCGGCGGCGCAGCCGGAATTCGAGTACGAGGGGCAGAACGGAACCGTCAATCCGGCGCGCGACGAACTCGCCGGCGGCTGCCGGGAATGGTACGCGGCGGGGCACTGGGCGCGCGTGAGCGGCGGCGGCATCAGCGCGGCGGTGATCCCGATTGATGCGCCGCTCGTGGCCTTCGGCGACATCAATCGGGGCCTGTGGCCGGAGAAGTTCGAGCCGAAGTCGTCCACCATCTTCTCCTATGCGTTGAACAACTACTGGCACACCAACTTCCCGCGCGTGCAGAGCGGCGAGTTCACGTTCCGCTACGTCATCACTGGCGGCGCCAAACTGGATCCGGCGTATCTGAGCCGCCTGGGACGGGAGTCGTTGACGCCGCTCGAAACCGGAGAGCTGACCAGAAACGACAAAGTCGGACTGCGCGGCTCACTCCCCGCCACGCCCGCCAGTTTCCTCGGCCTGACCGGTGACGGCGTCGAGTTGGAGACGCTCAAACCCGCCGAGGACGGCGAGGGTTACATTGTCCGGTTGCTGGAGACCGCCGGCCGCGATGGCAAGGCGCGCCTCTCTTCGCACCTGCTCCAATTCAGTCGGGGCTGGCTGTGCAATGCCACCGAGGACAACCTTCACGAGATTCCAACGTCCAAAGACGGGGTGGAAGTTGGCATGCCGCCCTACGGGATCGTGACCTTGCGTCTGTTGATGCGCTTGGCTGCGCCGTAGCCCGGGCCTCGCCCTATCTGCTTTTGGTCCCCACGACTGCCCTTTTCAGGATTTTGGGAGGCTGTATGGGGTTTTGGACAGAAATTCCCGGCCGGCTCTGACCACTTGCGCCGGCTCGATATCGGGCGTGGATCGCGCTCCTTTGCCACGGAGGCTCCGACTCGAAACCCGTAGGCGTCGAGGGGCTTGCGCTCCTCGACGATGTGCTTCCACTGGCCCTGCAAGTTGACGTATCACGCGCTAGCCACTGAAGTGCCACCCAAGTGGTCTCGCCGGGCGGTCAACCGCACCAAGACCGGATTTCGAGCGGGCTGTCTTGTCGCCGGGGGCGTCAATACCGCAGCGTTTCCTTGCCTGCCGCGAACGTCGGGTACTTGAGTTGGGGAAGTAGCTCCGCGCGCATCCGGCGTGTATCGCAACAATGCGGAACGCGGCCCAGACGTACGAAATCGCGAGTCAACGGCGCAACCGTACCAAATGTGCCGGCGAATGCCTCGCTGGCGGTAGCCGCTGCCAGAATCACCCACCAAGGCAAACGCCAAGGGCGCGGCAAACCCCAAACGCGGGTGGCTCCGTCGAGAAACTCCTGAATGGTGACCGGCTGCTCATCGCCCAAACCGTAAGTGCCGCGGACAGCTTCGTTCACCACCGCCGCGGCGGCCGCGTCGAGGAAATCGTCAATTTGAAGGAAGTGGTAGCACGTGGGTTCACGCCACACGCCGAGCAGGCGCAATCGCGCCAGCCGCCGGGCCGCTTCCACCATCAAAATGCCTTTCCCGTAGACCGTCGCTGAGCGCAAGACCACAGGGGTTGTTTGGGTGCCGCGGGTGCGCTCGTACAGGATGCGCTCTTCCTCGAGGCGCGTTCGCGCATGGACCGAGATAGGCTGGCCGTCGAGGCGTTCCGTGGCCGGATGTTCCCTTGTCGTCGGCCCCTCCACATGGGGGAATGAAATCAGGATGACGCGCGAGATGCGCGCCGCCAGCGCCGCATCGAGAAGATTGGAGAACCAGCGGATATTGGTCTGCGGCAAAAATCGCTCGGGCCGCGCACGGAACAGCACGCCAGCAAAGTGCACAATCGTATCCACTCCGTCGAGGCACGGCGGCAATGTTTCAGGCCGTGCCAAGTCCGCCTGCGCCGACTCGATGGCAGGGGTGAAAGCAAGCGCGTCAGGAAGCGGGCGGCGGTGAATCATCGCGCGTACATGCTCTACGTCGCCGGCCAGCCGGCGCGCCAGTCGGCTGCCTAGATTACCGGCGGCGCCCGTAATCAGAACGCGGCGCGAACTCATCCTAAGTCCTGCTCTCGGAATCGTTGGGTCATTCGGCTCAGCGAGCCACCATACGCGAACATATCCGCAGATTACACGCACCATTGCTGAAAAACCAGGGCCTCGCGAGCGCGAGCCGATGCCATCGCGGCATTTTGGGGTGCAGCCGGTTCAAAGCTTGCGACGTCGCGGATGGGGTAAGGATAGCACTCTGCTACGATTGGCCCTGATCCCGGAAAGGGGAAGTCCGTATGGCTAAACCCGACTGCCTGATAGATATCGACCTCGCCAATGCTCTCAACCATCTACTCTATGGCGTGATTGGTGCGCACAAGAACCCCGGCTTTCGATGTCCTGAATGCCGCGAGCCCGTCAGCCCGGTAAAGACGCGTTCGCGGGCACGCCCTCATTTCAAACATGAGACAGATAAGGGCTGCCCTGGGCCAGCCTCCTGGGCTATGCCTAAAAAGCCGCGAAAGCGATCAACGCAACTTTAGGACACTACCCGTTAACCGGCAGTACACCGCTGTCCAGTTTCACATTCGTGTGCAGCCGTCGCATCGTTACCATCCTTCCCCTGGCCCAGTTCCTCGGCGGCCTGCCGCTCATAGCCGCGCAGTTCGGCGACCAGCGAGACCACGCCGGGGTCGATGCGGGTCACCAGCCGATCGGCGTTCTTTCCCTTGTAGTCGCGCCGCAGTATCCCACTGGCGCCGCCGGGCAAATCGGCCATGTCCGCGCCCCGCTGCTACACGATCAGGTCAAGGCCGGCACGCAGCCGATCCTAGCGCTCTTGGAGCCCCGCGACGCGCGCGTTGCGGCTGCTGATCTCGCGCGCGATGGCGGCGGCCTGCAGGCCGCGGAGCCTTGAGCAAACTACAGCTCGTAGACCCGGCTGGTGAAATCGTCTCCAAAACCCGATCGGCAGCGGGTGGTCTTCCACTGCTACAGTTCCTCGGCCGCCCGGTGCTCGTGGCCGGCGCAGTTCGGCGACTAGCGAGACCACGCCGGGGTCGATGCGCGTCACCAGCCGATGGGCTTCCTTTCCCTTATAGTCGCGCACCAGCAACCCGCTGGCGCCGCCGGGCACGTCGGCCATGTCCGCGCCTCGCTGGTCGAGGACCAGGTCGGGGCCGGCGCAGCCGATGATGGGGCTTCAGTGGTCCAGGCCATTGGCGCCTCGCTTCTACGCGTTGAGGATCCGTTCCGTCTTCGGATCGAACAGGAAGACCTTCGCCTGGCGGTATGAACGCACAGACAGGTCGATGGCCGTCATTACCTTGTAGCCCATGTCCGCGTCGCAGTTCGGCGTTTCGCGCGAACGAACGCAATTGAAGAAGTTGTCCACGTGCTTTTGATCGCCCTCGTTGCCGACGCCCTCCAACACGATTTCGTCCTTGTCCCACCTGGCGCGGAACTCGCGCCGGAACGGCGTCTCGGGCACAATCCGGGCAGTGCTGAGGTTGCGCCCCTGCCGCCCTTCCCATTCGTCGCCGAGGTGCATGGTGGCCTTCGTGCCACGGATCATTAAGGTCGGGCCGATTTCATTCACTTGCGAGGATTGGATGGTGAGCGAGTACTTGCCCGGATAATCGGCCGCCGTCAGGAAAGTGTCCGGAACCTCGCGGCCATCGTGGTAGACCCACAGCCCACCCATTCCCGCGACGCGTGTGGGATGCTCGTTTTCGAGCGCCAGTTGGAAGGGCGCGACGATGTGGTAGTGCAGGTCGGTGGCGATGCCGCCGGAATAGTCCCAGTATTTGCGGAAGCGGAAGAAGCGGTCGGCGTCGAACGGACGATTCGGGGCAGGCCCGAGCCACTGTTCCCAATCGATGCGGAGAGCGCCCGCGGCGTCCGGTCCGGCGCCGGAATCGATAGGCCAGTTCCAGTCGCCGTTCTGGTCGTTCCGGCTGTAAGTGCCCTGAGCCGCGACGACTTTGCCCAGCGTTCCGTCGCGTATTGCGTCGCGGACTTTGTGCCACCGGTCCCAGGAGAGAGCCTGAACGCCGACCTGCATGACGCGTTTCTTTTCACGTACGCGATCGCGCACGATGCGCGCTTCTTCGAGCGTGTGCGTCATCGGCTTCTCGCAATAGACGTCCAGGCCTTTATCGAGGGCCGCCAGGGTGATCGGAGCGTGCCAGTGGTCCGGCGTGGCAATCATGACTGCGTCCAGGCCGGGGTGGTTCAGCAGGTCCTGATGACGGATGTACGTCCGGGCGTTGGGCACCTGCGAGGCCGCCCGGTTGAGCCGAGCCTGGTAGACCTCGCAAAGAGCGACTACCTCCACATCGGCTTTCTCCCTTGCTCTGTGCAGCGCCGCCTGCAGGTGGAACGTGCCGCGTCCGCCGATGCCGATCACCCCTACGTTAATGCGCTCGTTCGCGCCAGCCGCCCGCCCGCCTGCGAAAAGGGCCGGAGCGATCAATGACGACTTCAGGAATTCTCGCCGCGTTGCACCCGAATCGGCCATGGTTTTGCTCCTCTCTAACCCATCTCTAACCCAGAATTTCCATTCTGCCTTTCCGATCACCAGCGAGTATACACCTCCGCCCAGAACCCGTGGCGGGTAATACTGCCGCAAGTGGGCGATAAATCGGGAGAATCGCTCCGGCCGCGACACCCCCATGCTGTGCAGGCAGGTTTCCAACGGACCGATCTGCCAGATAATCGCGGGCACCTCGGACTGCAAGGGCCGGCGCCGCAACAACAGGTCCGTAGCTTCGTACATCTGAACCCCGTGGACTACCGGGTCGATCCGCAAGTCGGCGAGAATCGCATCGATCGCCGAGATGCCGGGTAGGACCGTGACCCGTATGTCCAGCGCGTTCGCCAATTCCAGAATGAGGAACGGTGGGTGGGCTGCGACCAACGGGTGCCCGTGGATTGCGAACGTGATCGGCGGATGGTCGAGAGCCGCGTCGACGACGCGGGCGGCCATGTGCTCGTAGGCGTTTACCCGCGGTCCCTCTTCGGAGTAACTCTCCTCGTATAGCGACGTGATCCGTGGGCACAGCGGCTCAAGGAAAGACCTGGTGGCCACGCCCGTGTCTAAGTAGAGAACTTCGCGCGAGGATCGGATTGCCAACTCCACCTCGCGGGTCACCTGACTAACGGTCTGAAGGCCAAGCCCGGCGATCCAGATGTCGGTCATAGCGCCTCTGCGCCACGCAGGGCGTGCATCAGGTCGATCAGCCTGCCATATCTCTGGTCGCTGGGAGCACTACGCACCCGAGCGATGGCTGCCTGCACCTCTCCCGAACGCAGGTCGCTTCCAAACGGCGACACGCCGGGTCTGCCAGCGGCCTCCGGTGGAGGGGGCGCGGTGATATTGGAGGATTGTTGAAGGGAGGCACTGAGGCCCACTTGCGGCTCGCCAGCGGCGTCTTGCATTTGGACCGCGGAGACTCGAATCACGGTGTGCAGCGGCGTTAGCGGCTGGCCCGGGAACACGACGCCCGGCGGCGGCGGCAGGGTCGCCGGGTCGGCTCCCTGGGGCAGGGGATTTACCCACACCGCATAGGCAAATGTGTTGAGCCCGCCGTTCTCGTATTGCGCGCATGGAACGAGCGTGAGCACCAGCGAAATGTCGGGAAGCGTGCCTGCTTGGACTATTGTGTGAGGCTGTGGCGCGACGGTCGTTGCTTTCGGCCTGGGGCCGGAGGATTCCACCTCGTCCGCGAGGGCGGCTCCCAACAAGCGCAGCAGCCGATGATCGGGGCGCCGAAGGAGATCCCTCTCCTCCTCGGTGAGGTCGAATTCGTGGAATACTTCCTCCGGCGATTCGAGCAGCCGCCGGCGCATGTCCGGCTCGAGCGCCGATGCTATGAGCAATCGAGAGACGCCAGCTTTCGATCCATCAGGTGCGGGCTTAGACACCCAGCACCCCCGAGCCGCCTTGGACCGCGTGAAGGCGGCCAGTGATTTGATCAGATCGCAGCATGCACGAATGGTACTACCTGACAGCGTCGTGGTCCAAGCACAATCGAGCAGGGGTGCCCCGGCGGAACTGCTACCGATATTGCCGGTTAACGTCCCACTCGGGTTCGGTCGGGTTGGAAACCCTACCGCCGACTCCTCC
>ODAK010008555.1_pt1 | contig 10226 bp, 10 predicted proteins | sample 1539591 | NCBI WGS metagenome assembly ODAK01 (sample SAMEA3539303, study PRJEB22396) | soil metagenome | biome: tundra; feature: field; material: soil | place: USA | collected 2010-05 | depth 0.15 m | reverse complement strand
CGGCGGCGAGTGCGACCAGGACGATTCGGTCGAACCGCGTCACGCGCGGCCTGGCAACCGAGCGTTGAAGGACGGCGAGCTGGTGGCGGAGCAAGGCGATCTCTGTGAGCAACGCCCAGCGCGGGCGAAAGGCGTCCGCCACGGCGCCTGCGAGCACGAGGACGGCTTCAAGCATGGGCGCTCAAAGGTAACGCCGACGCCCTGGATTTCTCGCGGATCCCGGCGCACTAGCCAGGACGGGGGTCGCGCTCGTCAGCCTCGCGGCGCCAGCGCTTCGAAGAGGGTCTCCGTCTCGCCGGCCGCCAGGTTCTCGTCGGCCCAGCGATACATGACGTCTTCTTCGTGGCGCGCGTGCGCACAGAGCTCGGCGATGAATCCTCGCGCCGCCTCGAGGCGCACGGCCCCTTTCTCGATCTCCGTGCGCACTTCGCCCATGCGCGAGCGGATGTGACGGTGCTCCTCGACCAGCGCCCGAGCGCTTCGGGGGTTCGAGCGATAGATCTTCGGAAAGAGGTGGCGCTCTTCGGCTTCGAGGTGCTTGGTGAGCCGACCCGAGAACTCATTCCACAGGGCCGCCGCCGCAGGGCCCTCGTTCGCTTCGACCGCGGTGAGGAGACGCATACATATCTCTTCAACATTGCGATGGTCGGCGACGAAGCGGTCGCGAATGGCGCTTGGTGGCGTGGCGCTGGGCATCTTCGAAACGATCTCGTGTTCAAGATTGGTGCCGGCACGGGAGTACGTGAGGCCGATACGTCAGGCGCTCGTCCAAGTGCCGCGACGTGCCACGGTATCCCGCCTTCGCAGCAGACCGCGTCCCTCTCCTGCGACCGGTCCGACTGCCACGGCAGCGAGATCATGCTCGCCGCGGACGGGCGCCCCTCATCTCGGCGAACGGCAAGGCGCTGCACATCGACGGCATCGTGGAATCGGCCCGCTTGAGCACGCCTCAACGACGGAACACGTGAAAGCCACTGCAGGCCGTCGCGCCAGGCTGGTGATCGCGCTTGTCGAGGTGGCAGCTTCCCGTGCACGTCGCCCGGTCGGCGCGGGGCTCTCCGTGCGACGACACGTGACAGCTCGCGCACGCAGCGTGTCCGGTCGCCACTTCGACGATGGCGAGCGCATGATCGCGCGGAAAACGGTGCCCCGTACGCATCGGCAATCCGGCAGGGCGCAAGGTGCGGCCTTTCTGGTGGAGCGAGCAATCGACTCGCTGAACGCAGACGCGCAAGCGGATCGCTCGAAGTGCCGAAGTCGAGCAAGCGATCACGGCCAAGCGGAGGCCGCGCAAGGCTCTCGCCCTCGGCGCACGCGTTGCGGGCCGCCGCATGGCTTGCACGCCGAGCACTCGAGTTCACCTGCAATTTCCCGTATTCGTCCGCCGTCGTCGCGGCACAGGCGGTGCAAAGTGACGAATCGTCCAGCAAGGAGAGGTTTCAATGAGTCCCTTCGTCGCGGCACTCGCCGCCTGAGGTTACATCGTTTTCGGGCTCCTCCGGCCGGGCTGCCACGCAAACAAGCCGCAGCACCCGTAGCCTCCGAGGGCCACTGTCAGCCTCCCGGTCACGCGGAGAATCGAACGGGCCTCCGAGCACCGTCAGGAGCTCGTCGACGTTCAGCGGTATCCCCGAAAGATCAGAGCAATGAGTGACGACCGGAGGACGATGCGAACCGCCCCCGGGCTTGCTGGAGAAGCCACCACGCGCGTCCAATTGCGTCTCGAGAGAACGCGTCGTTCGTGGGGTCCAAAACTCGCTGCCCTTCTCGTCGGCGATGGGCGTGGCGGTGAGACGATCGACGTAGGAACGCCCGAGGAGATCGTTGTTGTGATTCTCGCGCGACCGCGGGCGGCCGACGAGAAACACGCGCTCAGGAGGCTACGCGCCACCGACTTTCTCTTCGGGCCGGTACCGGCGTGGGCGCTCAATTGCGCGCGCTTCGTGACCCGGGGCGATCTTGGGGACTGGTACGTCGGATGGCTCGCCACAAGATACAGAGCCGAAAATTAGCCTGGAGTTCCACGCACCACCATTCGGCTAACGCGGCCGCAGAAGCGGACCCCACCCTCGCCGACCGGACGAGCCTTGGTGCTCTGCGACGGGCCAGAGTTTTCGGGCGCATGCAGCTCAAACTGCCGGTAGTCCGACATCAGGCCGACAACGAGCGCCACCATGCGGTCAAGCATCCCTGCCTACCGGCTCCAGCCGTCCTTCGGCACCGTTCGCAAGACGCAACCACCGGGAACGGATCGCTTGGCGCATTCGCGTGGGTCAGCACGTCAGCTTGGTTCAAACCCGCATGCGACACTCACTCCGCCCCGACCCCGCTGAAGCAGAAATTGAACGGCGTGTTGCCGCCAGCGGAGCTCGGCGCAATGATCTGAATCGCGGCCACTTGCGATCCTGGCACGAACGCTTGCCCCGAGTTGGTCCAGCACTGAGTGTTGAAGCTTGCGAGTGGAATCGTGACGGGGCTGACGCGGCCCACATCGTGGCACCAAAACGCGCCGCTTGAGTCCACGAACTCCACCCGGAGGCCCGATCCCGCGGGATTGGAGAAAGCAATCGTGAGACCGGTCCCCGACATGGCCACAGTCGTCGGCCCGCCGTCGGCGCCCTCGAAATCGAACGTGATCCCGGCCACCGTCGAGTACGTCGGGTCGACGCCGACGGTGCCCGAGGCGCACGGCGTTGCGGCGAGTGGCGGCGAGCAAGCGCCCCCGAAGCACGCAGGCATGATCGTCGTGCCCGCCGACGCATTCGCGGTGACGAACGTCTCGACGGACCCTGTCCATGGGCCGGCCATCGCGGCTCCGTTCGTCACGGTCAGCGGCGGCGGTGGCGTCGTGGCGTCGCCCGCACCGGACGCGTCGGACGCGATGCCGCCGTCCGCCGGCGCCAGACCGGTGCCGGCGTCGGTCGGCATGCCGCTGACAACTCCCTGGAAGAAGCTCGCGATCGCCGCGCCGGCCCAGCTCTGGATGACGTGGTCCCCGCCGACGACGGGACACCAGACGACCGGTTCGCCGACGGTCGCGCACGCATCGTAGACGGTGCACACCGTGTTTTCATCCAACCTAACCGAACGCGTGTGCGTGGCGTCGCAGCCATTTTCCTCGAGGAACTGATCGCGAGCGGTTTCGTCTCCGGAGATGTTCGCTGCGGTGTCGGCGGTTCCGTGGGTAATCCAGGCCCGAACGGCTCCGGGCTGGCACTTTTGACCATTTGCCAAGTACAGCCATCCGGACATGACGCCAATGGCGCGGAAGACGTCCGGAGCCTCGCAGCCCAGGACGTTCGCCATCGCGCCGCCGTAGCTGATGCCGGTCGCGAAGACGCGCGTCTCGTCAACGCACAACCCGGACTCTATCCGAGCGACCATCGCGCGCGAGAACGCGACGTCCTCCCCACCCGTGTTTGCCCAGGCGTAATCGGTTCCACCGTCGGTGAGCGGCAGTCCCTGGGGCGCGACGTAAATCGCCTCGGTAAAATTGGGCTGTACGCCGTAAAACGCCGATTCGTAGTTCGTTGCCGGTGGCAGGAGCGCCTCGGCGGTGCTCGACGAATAGTGCCAGGCGAAGACGAGCGGGTAGGCTATGCGCGGGTCGTAGTCGGCAGGTCGTACGACGTAATACCTTCGGGCAACGCCGTTGACCGAGAGCGAGCAAGGCCCGGCGCTCGTCGAGTCGCAAACTGCGGGCCCCGCGGACGGACTCGCACCGCATCCCGGACTTCGGGCATCGACTGCGGCATCCTTGCTGCCCGCGGAACCGCCGCTCTCACGGCGACAGCTTAGAGCAACGCAGGCCGCGCCGAGGCCCGACGCGCCGAGCAAGAAAAGCGAGGCAAAACGAGACACGTTCATGCGTCCGGTTCCCTTCGTCGAGCTCCAGAGGCGATCGCGATCGCAAGCCCGCGTCGCGACGCCCTTCGGACTGTACAGCAACCCTGCGCTGCCGCCCCGAGAGCTCGTCCTCGACGCCCGTGCTGGCCTGTGATGACGAAGAATTCATTTTCAGGGCAGAGAGCCGGGGGCCCGAGGGCCAGCATACCGCGTCGGCCGGAGCGATTCGCCGGTGACAGGGGCGGCGACCGGCGCGAACCTCGCCGTGATGCTCACGATCCTTGCCAGAGTGCTCTCGCGTTCGACGGTCTGCTCTTGATGATCCTCACCGACGAGATCGCGCGACGAGACAACACCGCCGCCGACAATCGCGCCACCGAAGCCGGACTCGACCCGCACGTGCAGACGAGACGCTCCGTGGAGGCCTGGGCGGCCATGTTCCCCGTCGCCGATCGCTCACGCGCATGAACGCACGCGCGTCAGGCGACCGCGCCCAGCGCGCGCTGCACGGCGTCGAGGAGGGCGTCGATCGCGAACGGCTTTCGCAAGAACACGAGGGGCCCGGAGCACCGGGCGCGCACGGTCGACTCGGGCAGCGCGCTCATCAGGAGCACCGGCACCCCGACGAGGCGCGGGTCGGATCGCATGCACTCGAGGACGCCCGGCCCGTCGAGCAGCGGCATCATGAAGTCGAGGAGAACGAGGTCCGGCGCGTGTTCCGCCATGACGGCGAGCCCCTGGGCGCCGTTCGTCGTCGTTTGCGCGCTGTAGCCAAGATCCGACAACGTCGCGGCCAGCACTTCGACCAGACCGGAGTCGTCGTCGACGACCAGGATGGTCTTCATCGCCGTCCGGCGCTGCGGCCGCGCCTGTTCACGCCGAGCACAGGACGCCTTCCCGCGCGGCTTGGTGCTGCACGCGCATCGACGACGTCTGCGCACGCGCTCGTCGTGGCGAAATGGCGAGCGCGTGGCGATTCGCCGCGGGCGCCGGTGCTGCGCCCTGCAGAAAGTCTCTCGACGTCATCTGGCGCGACGGCGGAGCACGTATCGTTCCGGAGCCGCGAGGCCGGGCGCCCTTCGCCTCGGCGGCCCGGGCGTTGGCGCGCCACGCGCGGCGCGCGAGCCGGACGTCACGGTATCTTGATCTCGCGCTCGATGGTGTGACACGAGTCGTGCGAGCATACGGCGCCGCGCAGCTTTCCGACGCCGGACGGCACTTCGGACACCACGGCGGTCTTCTCGCTCAAGGTGAACTTGCTCTTGTCGAGTTTCGTGTCGCCGATCACGAGCTTCCAGGGAAACTCGAGGTTGATGTGCCAGTCGCCCTTGGCCTCGACCATCACCTTGCCCTGTAACACGCGGACCTCGAACTCCTCTTCGGCGCGCGCACCGGGTGCCAAGGCCACGAGGGCCGCGAGGGTCGAGAGCCCCGCGAGTCGGCGTATCCAGTTCGCCTGCATGGTCCTCAAGATGGTCGCCCCGTTCGACGAACGCCAGCGCGACGAATTCACTCCGCCACGAATCGCCCCGCGAACAAAAAGTTAGGGGAGAGAAAGCCCAAACAAATCACAACATAAGAAGAAAAATATCGCGTAAGTGACCGACATGAGACAGATGCGTGCGCTGGTCGCGAGTTAAGGCTACGGAAGAGTAGGTCGTGTCGGTCCGGAGGTGGTTCGAGCGATGAACGGGGCAAAGCTCTGCTTTTCCGGCACGATAGCCGGCGGCCTCGTGGTTGCCATCGGCTGCGCAACGTCATCGAGTCAACCCCCCGGCGCCCACGACAGCGGGCCCGCAACCGACACCGGATCGATCGCTGAAGCCGGGCTCGACGCCGGCGCCCAGGCCTGCAATCCCGTTTACGACCAGCTGTGCACCGGGGGCCAGACTTGCTGCTTCTCGGGCCTCATCGGCACCTGCGTCGATCGAGGGACGTGCAGCATGCCCTTCCAGGTGAGTTGCAACAGCCCATCGAGCTGCGACGCCGGTGTGTGCTGCGGTTCGGTGCAGCTGCCGGCCGGGTTCGACGCGTCGGCGTTCGACGCCTCCGCCTTCGACGCCTCGGGAGGGCCGGGGTTCCAGCCGTTCGACCCCAACGGGTTCGTCTTGACGCTCCAGTGCGCAAGCGCCTGTCCCGCGCCCGGATTTCAGCTCTGTACGACCACCCAGGACTGCCCGAGCGGGTACCGCTGCTCGGGCGGCCCCGGGGGCATGGGCTTCGGGGGGGTTCTCGCGTGCAACCCGAGCGAAGCGGGTCCCGGGCCCATGCCCGACGCGCAGGCGACCATGCCCGTCGACGCGGAGACGCCTGACGCCGACGGCGCTGCGCTCGACTCGGCAGCCGACGCGCCGTTCGATTCGAGCGACGGCGACTAATTTTCGAGCGTGGGCGCGTGGTAAAGTTGAGCGATTCGCCTTCGGCGGACGGCTGAATGAGTCAACCCCGCGACGTCCTCGCCCGAAACTGCCCGGTCTGCGGTGCGCAACTCGACGCGACGCCGCCGGGGCGAGCAATTGTCTGCCGCTACTGCGGCCACAGCTTTCAGCCCGCGCCCGAGTTCAACCCGCCGCAGCGCGTGATCGTGATCGGGCCGGGCACGCGCCCGCTCGGGGCACCGGTGCGCCGCGCGGTCGGCCGCTCGATCTTCAGCGGCATGTTCTCGCTGATCGTCGTGGGCGTGGTGGCGTTCGTCTCGATGCGCGGTCGATCGACGAGCTCGCTCGTGCCGACCATCGCGGAGATGTCGTCGACAATCGCGATCGCAGTCCCCGCGACGTTCCTGTGGGACACCGTCGCGGGACCGCCGATTCCGGCGGCCGTCGGGGGCGGAGGCGTCGAGGGGTTCGTCGGTCGCATCCGGTCACGCGGCGGCGACGCGCTGTGGATCGCCGCGTTCGAGGGCAAGAAGCTCGGCCAGGTCTGGAAGGTGGGTCCCTTCGGGACCCACTCGGAGGGTTACCGTTCGACGTTCGCGGAGGTCGTCGGCCGCGACGTCATCGTCACCGACTACCGCGCGAACTTGCACGTGGTTGACCTGGCCACCGGTCACGAGACGCGGACGCTCAAGCTCACCGATCGCGCGAAGGGGATGTGCGCGTCCCCCGACGGGAAGGCGCACGTGTGGATCGAGATGACCGACGAGAAGAACGTTCTCTTCGACGCCGACGCCGGCACGTCGACGCTCTCTCCTCGACCCGCGTGGTGCCCGGACTCGTACGCTTCGTCCGGCGACGATTGCCGTGGCTGGTTGAAGCGCGGAGACGCTCGACCGGGCTGCAAGGGTCCGGACGTCGCGCCCAAAGTTGCGGGCTTCGAGGCCGAGAACGTGATCGAAGAAGGCGACCTCGCGGTCGCGTTCGGCAAGAAGCACCCGGGCACGGCGACGCCGATCGTCGTCGGCTTCGATCCCAGGACCAAGGCGGTCCGCTGGCAGCAGGCGCTCGCGTCGGGCGATCAGGCCGGCGTCGAAGAGTCGAGCACGGCGGTCATGGACGCCCTCGCGGGGGGGCGCTTCGTGGCGCCCTACAAGACGTCCAAGGCATTTTACCTGACCGCCTTCGACGCCCGCTCCGGGCAGCGTGTCTGGGACGTCACCTTGCAGCCGCTCATCGGCATCGACACGCCCGAAGGTTTCTCGATGTCGGCCACGCGGGTCTACGTGATGCGCACGTCGTCGCTCGAGGTCTACGACGCGGCGAACGGGGCGCTCGTCGGGTCGATCGGCGACTGACTCAGAGCGAGACGCCGATGATTCGCGCGAGCTGCCGGAGATCGAGGCTCTCGCGGAGAGTTCGGGCGAGGCGATCCTCTGCGCCTCTGCGGCCAATCTCGCTCTCGAAGGACTCGAAGGAGGGGGGGCGGGCCCCGCGAAGAAGTGGCCCTATGTTGGCGGCATGGCGAAAGCGTCGGACCTGTTCGTGAAGGCCCTCGTGGCCGAAGGCGTCACTCGCGTCTTCGGGTTGCCGGGCGAAGAGAACCTCGATCTGCTCGAGTCGCTGCGCTCGTCGGACATTCGCTTCATCGTCACCCGGCACGAGCAGGCTGCCGGGTTCATGGCCGCCACGTGGGGCCGGCTGACGGGGCGGCCGGGCGTGTGCCTCTCGACGCTCGGGCCCGGCGCCACGAACTTCGTGACGGCGGCGGCGTACGCGCAGCTCGGGGCGATGCCCATGCTGATGATCACCGGGCAGAAGCCGATCAAGAACCCGAAGCAAGGACACTTTCAGATCGTCGACGTGGTCGACATGATGCGTCCGCTCACCAAGTACACGCGATCGATCGTCGCGGCCGACGCGATCCCCGCTCGCGTTCGCGAGGCCTTCCGGCTCGCGCAGCAAGAGCGGCCGGGGGCCGTGCACATCGAGCTTCCCGAAGACGTCGCGCGCGAGAGCAGCGAGTCCGCGCCGATTCCGGCGAGCTACGACCGCCGCCCCATCGCCGACGAGAAGTCGATCGCCCGCGCGGTCGACGCCATCGAGCGGGCGCACCGTCCGCTCTTGATGGTCGGCGCCGGCGCGAATCGCAAGCTGACTTCGCGAATGCTGCGGGCGCTCGTCGACCGCGTCGGCATCCCCTTCTTCAGCACGCAGATGGGCAAGGGGGTCATCGACGAGACGCACCCGCTCTGGCTCGGCACCGCCGCGCTGTCGGACGGCGACTTCGTGCACAGCGCGATCGAGGCGTCGGACTGCATCGTGAACGTGGGGCACGACGTCATCGAGAAGCCGCCCTTCGTCATGCACGGCGCGCGACCGACGGTCATCCACCTGAATTTTCTCTCCGCCGAGGTCGACCCCGTCTACTTTCCCCAGATCGAAGTGACGGGCGACATCGCGAACGCCGTCTGGCGCATCGGCAAGTCGATCACGCCGCAGCCGCACTGGGACTTCACGTTCTTCGATCGCGTCCGCGCCGCGCTCGCCGATCACCTGGCGAAGGGCACGAGCGACGATCGGTTCCCGATGTTCCCGCCGCGCATCGTCGCCGACGTGCGGCGCGCGATCCCCGACGACGGGGTCGTGTGCCTCGACAACGGAATGTACAAGCTGTGGTTCGCCCGGTACTACGCGTGCCGCCAGCCGAACACGCTGCTCCTCGACAACGCGCTCGCGACCATGGGCGCGGGCCTCCCGTCGGCCATCGCGGCGAAGCTCGTGTACCCACGGCGCAAGGTCCTCGCCGTGTGCGGCGACGGCGGGTTCCTCATGAACTCCCAGGAGCTCGAGACTGCCGTTCGCCTCGGCCTCGACCTCACGGTGCTGATCGTCCGCGACGACGCGTACGGGATGATCCGCTGGAAGCAGGCCGAGATGGGAATGGCCGACTTCGGAATGACCCTCGGCAACCCCGACTTCGTGCGCCTCGCCGAGGCGTACGGCGCCCACGGGCACCGCCCCGCCACCGCCGCCGACCTCGCGCCCACCCTCGCCCGCTGCCTCGAGACCCCCGGCGTCCACGTCATCGACCTCGCGATCGACTACTCCGACAACGCGCGCGTGCTCGGCGAAGACCTCGCGACCCTCACCGCCGGTCTCTAGAGCACCGATCAGGTTGTTCCATCTGAGATTCCAATCACTTAGGTGCAGGGGATCGCGCGCGGTCGTCAGCTTCGCCGAGGGGAGGAGTGTTCGCGTTCGCCGACGTGTCCCTTTCGCTGGCCGGATCATCGGCGTCGCCGATGACCTGGCGAGCTTCGCTGACGGGCGCGTCGGCGTCTCGGGCAGGGTCGTCAGCCCCGCGGATAGGCGAATTCCTCGCGCTCGCGGAGCGGTCGGCTTCGCTCGTGACCGGGTCTCTTGCGCCGGGAGATTCACGAGCTTCGCCAAGGGCCGCATCCTTCGGCGGGGCAGGGTGATGGCTCGCGCTGACCGGGCGATCGGCTCCGTGGAGGCGTGGGCTCCCCTCGCGGAGCGGCTCGACAGTCGGGCGAGCCGATCGGGCGGCTTCGCTGGGGGACGCATCTTCCAGGCGAGCCGATCGGGCGGCTTCGCTGGTGAACGCATCTTCCAGGCGAGCCGATCGGACGGCTTCGCTGGGGGACGCATCTCTCAGGCGAGCCGATTGGGCGGCTTCGCTGGTGAACGCATCTTCCAGGCGAGCCGATCGGGCGACGTCGCTGGTGGACGCATCTCTCAGGCGAGCCGATTGGGCGGCTTCGCTGGTGAACGCATCTCTCAGGCGAGCCGATTGGGCGGCTTCGCTGGTGAACGCATCTCTCAGGCGAGCCGATTGGGCGGCTTCGCTGGTCGACGCATCTCCCAGGTGAGCCGATTGGGCGGCTTCGCTGGTCGACGCATCTCCCAGGTGAGCCGATTGGGCGGCTTCGCTGGTCGACGCATCTCCCAGGTGAGCCGATTGGGCTACGCCGCCGACGATTG
>ODAK010008554.1_pt1 | contig 10227 bp, 9 predicted proteins | sample 1539591 | NCBI WGS metagenome assembly ODAK01 (sample SAMEA3539303, study PRJEB22396) | soil metagenome | biome: tundra; feature: field; material: soil | place: USA | collected 2010-05 | depth 0.15 m | reverse complement strand
GATCTGTATTGTTATTAAATGCCGGTGTTTTCGGGCTTTGAATTATAATATTTTGTTTTCACAAATTATTCAAAGCCCGAAAACACCGGCATTTAATAACAATACTCCCGTTAATCTTAATAATGGAACAACTATAAATCAAAACAAAACTACGACATCATACAGTAATGAAAATACTGAAACTAAAAATAATACTACAACTACTCCTATAAACAATTCCCATTTTAATACGAGCTATAAACCGCCTACAGTAAACGAACATCAAAATAATCAGACATTGCAGGTAGTTAATATGTTTGATGAATACAAACAACCTGATGGTTATATAAAACAACTTTGGGAATTAAAACTAAAACCGTTTTCGTTTACAAACACAAGCTCCGCTTCCTATCAATCCTCACAAAAATATTATAACTCAACGTATGACAGTATCAATAATATGCTTGAAGGAAAACAAGAACTTGATTTGAAAAAAGCGGTCTTCTTAGTAGAAAATGCTTTTACAGGCAACAAGTTAAACTACGCCGAATTCTGTCGCCTGATAGATAACAAAGTTTATATCCTTAAACAAATACTAAAAAATGAAAAGCTAAATAAAAATAACAATGTTGCATTGAACTATGCTATTCAAAAACTATTTACCCAACAGGTAAAGTACATTGATAAAAACGGAGTAGCCAAAATCCACAACCCTTTAAAATATGACTTTGACGACTATATGGGAGACAGAGATTATACAAAACAATTTGTGTCAAAATTATTAGTAAGCGGTAAAGGACAATGCCATTCAATGCCTTTGTTGTACCTTATACTTGCAAATGAAATAGGAGCAAAAGCAAACATAGCATATTCGCCAAACCATAGCTATATCGCTTTCCCCGACAATGAAGGCAACTATTATAATTTTGAAACCACATCAGGCGGCTTCACTTCTTATTCTTTCATTATGAGTTCGGGCTATATAAAATCCGAAGCGGTGAAAAGCGGAATATATACCATCCCTGTTTCCTTAAAACAAGTTATTGCCAATCAATTAAATGATTTGGCAAATCAGCATTATCAGCAACAGAAAGGGATTGATGATTTTCAATTAAAATGCGCTAAACGATGTTTAGAATTTTTCCCAAATAACATAATGGCTTTACAAACTATTTCAAATTATCAAACCGCTAAATGTGAAGCGGAACTGTATTATTGCAATTATCCCAAAATAGAAAACTTTGCAAGGTATCCCAAACTAAAAACTGAATTTGAAAAAAGAAATGATATGTACGACTATATTGATAATTTAGGCTATTCTCAAATGCCAAATGAGGCTTACCAACAATGGTTACAATCACTTGACTTGGAAAAAACAAAACAGGAAAATGAACAAATAAAAAAGTTTATTGTTGAAAAAATAAAACAGTGATATGTGATTTAATTTATTATTTTTAAACACTCTTAAATTATAAGCGATGAAAAAACTATTCTTAAACCTATTGCCAGTGATAGCTTGCGTGCAAGTATCGGCGCAAATCTTTCCTAATCCTTATGCATCAATTGGTAAAAAAGCTCCAAAGATTGCTACTGTTACTAATGGTGAGTATGAAGAATTTTTTGAGAAAGATTCTCTTGTGCAGATCGGTACAACTGTTATGAATCGTAAAACAGGTGAAGTTGCTTTTTTTGCAGAAGATAATTCCGAAAAATTTGAAGAACTTACAAAACATAATCAGAAAAATTTTAGATTTTTGAGTATTGACCCACTAACAAAAAAATATCCTGAACTTACCCCATATCAATTTGCAAGTAATAGCCCTATTGATGGAATAGATTTAGATGGATTAGAGCATGTGAGATATTATTATAAGCAAAATAATAATGGAACATATACTCAAATCGGTCCTCCTAAAGCTCTTGATGTATTTGCAAAAAATTCACAAGGGTATGGCGTACAAGTACGAATGGTTGGATTAGATGGTAAGGTTAAGGATGTTTTTGTTCCTACAAATGCACCACCACCGCCACCAGCACCAAAACCAGAAGAAAAACCAATAGAAGAACCTTTTGAAGTAGGCTTTATGTCTAAACTGGAAAGTAAAATGAACGGGTCTTCTGAAATGACAATGACTGGCGAACAAGGACTAAAAGATTATTCAAAAGGATTATCTATAGTGGGTACAGCACTTAGCGTAACACCATTAGCACCTGTTGGAAAAGTATTATCAGGAGCTTCTGATATAATAAATAGTGGACTTGATTTTAAGAACAAAGATTTTTCTACAGCAGTGACTAATCTTGGAATTAGAGCCGCAGCTAATTTAGTAGGAATGGGTGTAGATAAAGCTTTAAAAGGAGTTGGAGGGAAAAAGGATGTTGAATTAGGTATTGGTGCAGGGATAGATAATGTCAAAGATGCTTTAACGAACGACAAAAAAGCAGAAACTAAAACGGTGGAGTTTTAATACTAAAGTACAAAAGAAAAATGAATGAGATAAGCAAATATATATTTTCCTATTTTGGTGGAATTGTATTCATAATAATTGGGTTTTTAATTATACGGTATATGTATAAGCAACCTGTTGAAATTGATGACAGTCCATTACAAGGTTATATTAGCGGTTGGATTGGAGCTATAGGAACAATATTGTTTGGAATATTAATTATAATAGGTAAATTACAAGGTAAGTTATAAAAATATATTATCGCCGCCTGTTAAGCGTTTGCGTCCTCCTACCCGAATGCAATATTTCTTATAAAATAAAAAGCACTAATATTTTTTAAAAAAAAATATTCATCTGGCTGTAAGTCCTTATTCAAACAAATAAAAATGTGACACGTTATTTTATTTACATATCATTTTTTTTATTTGCTTGCTTTAATATCAGCAAAGCTCAACCCACCGACCAGATTGAAATTAATTTTCAAAAAGCATATTCCGAAATCAATGATATGCTAAACAACAAACAACAACCATCCTTCAAACGTGCCGTGTTTGTTGTTGAAAACGCCTATTTGGATGATAGCTTGGATTACAACATGTTCAATGCTTTAATTGACTATTATAAAAGTATAGCCATTGCATATAAAAAAGCAAATCATCTGAAAGACTTTAATTACCCCGATAGTACACAACAAAACCTAAGTGCTTCTTTGTTTAAAATATTTACAGATTCTATTTTCGACACCAAACATAATTTAGTTTCTACTCCTTTTAAATATGATTTTGAAGATGTTTTCGGCGATGATGATTTTACAAAAACATTTGTTATAAAACTACTTTTGACCAAATCGGGCAACTGTCATTCCTTGCCTTATCTGTATAAAATAATCAATGAAGAATCAGGAGGAACGCCGGCATATTTATCCTTCGCTCCACATCACATTTATATAAAACAACGAAACAAAAAAATAGGTTGGTACAATGTTGAATTAACCTCCGGTCAATTTCCGATAGACGGTTACTTAATGGCGACAGGATACATAAGCCAAAAAAATATTATTGAAGGTATTTATATGGACACCTTGAGCTACAAGCAATCCATCGCTACCTGTTTAATGGATTTAGCTTACGCTTATATGGCAAAACTAAATGATAAGGCAAACAATGAATTTATTTTAAAGTGCGCCAACACCGCTTTATCAGTCCGCTCTAACTATGTGCAGGCTTTATTGCGTAAAGCTGAAATTCATAAAGATTTATTTAAAGAATATCAACAACAAAATAACCAACCATTAGCTGATTTGAATTACAAAGAAATGGAAAACACATACAAAAAACTTTTAGATTATGGATACAGCAATGTGCCATTAGAAACTTTTAAAAAATGGTTTACAACGTATCAACAAAATAAATCGAAATATGAAAACACAGAAATAAAAACTGGTTTTTAATCCAGTTCAATTCAACAATTAATAATTAACCATTTATCATTAACAATTAATAATTACATTTGTTACCCAAATAAAAAAAACAAACATGAATAAATCAGTTTTTTCAACATCATTAATGCTTCCATTGGCATTATTAATATTAAATAACGGCATCGCACAAGACAATAAAGACGCTGTGTTGATGACAATAGGCGACAGAAAAGTTACTGTTGGCGAATTTGGAAGTGTGTATCACAAAAATAATACAGTCGTAGCCGCAAAGGATAACAAATCATTAAACGATTATGTTGATTTGTTTGTAAATTTTAAATTGAAAGTCAGAGAAGCCGAGGACTTAGGTTTGGATACCGCAAAATCGTTCAAAGACGAATTGGCTGGTTATCGCAAACAGTTGTCGCAACCTTATTTAACGGACAAAGATGTAAATGAAAAGTTGTTAAAAGAAACATATAACCGTTTACAACTTGATATTAAAGCATCGCACATTTTAGTGAAATGCAATGAAAATGCTTTACCTAAAGATACTTTGGAAGCATACAATAAAATAATGAAGATTCGCGCGCGGATTTTAAAAGGCGAAGATTTTAATAAAGTAGCTTCCGAAAAAGGTATTTCCGATGACCCTTCTGCAAAAGAGAATGGTGGCGATTTAGGCTATTTCACTGCTTTACAAATGGTTTATCCTTTTGAAACTGCTGCATACACAACTAAAGTGGGTGAAATATCAATGCCTGTCAGAACACGTTTCGGATATCACATCATTAAAGTTTACGATACCAGAAAAGCGCGCGGCGAAGTTTTGGTAGCCCATATAATGGTTAAAACGCCCGCTAAGATGAGCAAAGAAGATTCATTAACTTCTGCTACAAAAATAAATGAGATTTATAATAAATTAAAATCAGGAGAAAAATTTGAAGATATGGCGAGGCAGTTTTCAGATGATAAACCTTCAGCAAAAAAAGGAGGAGAGTTGCCTTGGTTCGGCATCAATAAAATGCCTGTTGAATTTGAGGAAGCCGCTTTCACATTGCAAAATAAAGGAGATTATTCTTCACCGATAAAAACACAATATGGCTGGCATATTATTAAATTACTTGATAAAAAAGAATTATCTTCATTTGATGCAATGAAAAATGAATTAAAAGTAAAAGTAACAAAAGACTCTCGTTCCCAAGCAGGTCGCGCTTCGTTAATTGCAAAAATAAAAACCGAATACGCATTTAAGGAAAACCTGAAAATGCGAGATGAGTTTTATAAAATTATAGATTCCACTTTGTTTGAAGGACGCTGGGATATAGCAAAAGCAGCAGCATTAAAAAAACCAATGTTTAATTTTAATGATAAAATTTATAGTCAAAAAGATTTTGCAAATTACATTTCTAATCATCAAAGTAAACGTACAAAATCAGATATAAAAATGGTAGTTAATAATTTGTATAAACAATTTGTTGATGAATCGGCAATCGCTTATGAAGAATCAAGATTAGATGAAAAATATCCGGAGTTTAAAGCCTTGATGCAAGAATATCGTGATGGTATCTTATTGTTTGAATTAACTGACCAAAAAGTATGGTCGAAAGCAACAAAAGATAGTGTTGGTTCAAAAGAGTTTTATGAAAAAAATAAAAATAATTATTTATGGGATGAACGTGCTGATGCCACTATATACAGCTGTTCTGATGTAAAAATTGCAAAACAAGTTCATAACTTATTGAAAAATAATAAATCGGAAAAAGATATTTTAGCAGAAGTAAATCAAAAATCACAACTAAATTTACAAGTTGAAAGTCGCGTGTTTAACAAAGGAGAAAATGAATGGGTTGATAAAAATTGGGCTCCGGGAATATCTGCAGATATTGTTTCTGAAAAAGATAAAAAAATTGTAATCGTATTCGTAAGTAAATTATTAAAACCGGAACCTAAATCCTATTTAGATTCAAAAGGACTTGTTACTGCCGATTATCAAAACTATTTAGAAAAAGAATGGCTTACACAATTAAAAGAAAAGTATAAAGTAATTATTGATAAAAATATTCTTGCAACCGTAAAATAAAGCCCAAACCCCTCTCTTAATCTCTCCCCAAAGGGGAGAGGCAAAACGCAAAAAAACGAAAAATGATAATAAGCAACATCTCTCCTATCGCCTCTTCCCTTTGGGGAGAGATTAAGAGAGGGGTCGCTTTTGTTTTGTTTTGTTTTTTTCTTTCATGTAATATAAAAGGTGATAAAGTTCCCAACAGAACAGCCATTGCTCGTGCTAATGATGACTATTTATATTTAGATAATATTCGAGAAATTGTTCCGGTTGGTACTTCATCAAAAGATAGTTTAGAGTTAATAAACAAACATATTGATAATTGGTTACGCGAGACGTTAGTAATTCAAAAAGCGGAGGATAATCTTACAGACGAACAAAAAAATGTTGAAGCGCAATTGCAGGATTATCGCAATTCGCTCATCACCTATATTTACGAAAAAGAATTAGTAAAACAAAAGTTGGATACTGTCATTACAAATGAAGAAATTGAAAAATATTATGATAACAATCAAGGTAATTTTGAATTGAAAGATAACATTATTAAAGTAATATATGTTAAAGTAAATAAAAAAGCACCCGGCATTAATGACTTGAGAAAATGGTATAAATCGGACAACATCAAGGACAGAGAACACCTTGCAGATTATTGTCATCAATTCGCTGAAAATTTTTATTTGAATGATAATTCATGGCTCTTGTTTGACGATTTATTAAAAGAAATACCAATTGAAACTTACAATAAAGAATTATTTTTACAAAACAATAGATTGGTGGAAGTAAATGATTCAATCAATCTTTATTTTTTAAATATAAAAGGATTTAAAATACGCAACAGTCGTTCTCCTCTGAGTTTTGAAACGGAGAATATTAAAAATATAATTTTGAATAAACGCAAATTGCAACTTATTACTAAAATGAAAGAAGATATTTATAATGACGCTGCAAATACCAATAAAATTGAAATTTATAAGCCTCGCCCCTAAAGGGAGGCAGGATTGAAAAAAATGAAGCAAAATAAAATAACAACGAATAAATCATATTCTCTCTTTAGGGTCGGGATTCTTCTCCTTTGCCTTTTTTTTATTATTCATTTAAAGGCTCAGGAAATAGTGATTGACCGTGTTATCGCAGTAATTGGAGTTAACCCAGTTTTGCAATCTGAACTCGAAGCGAAATACCAACAAATGGTTGCTGCTCAAGAGGTGATTAATGAAAGTTCTCGCTGTAAATTGTTAGAAGAACTTTTATATCAAAAATTATTATTAACGCAAGCACAAAAAGATAGTTTAAATGTTCCTGAAGCTCAAGTAGAACAAGAGCTAGATAGACGTATGAATTATTATATCCAACAGTTTGGCAGTGAAGAACGCTTTACTGCATTTTACGGTAAATCTGTTGATGATTTTAAAAATGATTTAAAAGATAATGTGCACAATATATTGTTATCCCAACAAATGCAAAGTAAAATTACGGGAGACATAACTGTTACGCCTAATGATGTTAAGACTTATTTTAATGGTATCCCTGAAGATTCTATACCATTGATTAATGAAGAAGTAGAAGTAGGACAAATTGTGAAGAAACCAAAAGTTTCTGCACAAGCAAAAAAAGAAGCCAAAGAAAAAATTGAAAATATTCGTAAACGAATTATGAAAGGCGAAAGTACTTTTACTGCACTGGCAGCTTTGTATTCCGAAGACCCCGGATCTGCAAGTAAAGGTGGTTTTTATGAACATATACAACGTGGACAATTTGTTCCTGAGTGGGATGCTTGGGCTTTTAAACTAAAACCAAATGAAATAAGCGATGTGTTTGAAACAGTTTATGGTTATTTTATTGTCCAGTTAATTGAACGTAGAGGGAATGAAGTGGATGCGCGCAGTTTGCTCATCTCACCAAAAATTGACGTGAATGGAATGTTAAAAGCAAAACTATCATTGGATACCATCTATTCGCTTCTTTCTTCTGATACTCTCACACTTAATGAGGCTGCTGCAAAATATTCAGATGATGATGATAGCAAAAACAATGGAGGTTTGATTGTAAATCCATACTCTGGAAATACGCGTTTTCAAATGGATGAATTAGGACAAATGGATCAAACGGTAGCTTTTGCAATTGATAAGTTAAAAATTGGCGCTTATACGAAGCCTATGCCTATGACCGGACGCGATAGCAAGCAAGCATATCGTATCGTATATTTGAAAACACGAACATTGCCACACCGCGCTAATTTAACAGATGATTATCAGAGAATGCAGGCATTAGCATTGGCAAAAAAACAACAGGAAGCAATACATACATGGATCAAAAAAAAGTCGGTTGATACTTTCGTTCACATTACAGATGATTATAAAAAATGCCCATTCAGTAATAAATGGATAAACTAAAAAAATAAAAATGTATAAATCAGATGTAGAAGCCATAGATGCCTTTGTAGCTAAATACAAAGAGTTGAGTGCTGAAATAAGTAAAATAATTATTGGGCAAAATGATGCAGTTAAAGATGTATTGATTTCCATCTTTAGCCAAGGACATTGTCTATTAATCGGAGTTCCCGGTTTAGCCAAAACATTATTGGTAACTACCATTTCAGATACTTTGGGTCTGACTTATAATCGTATTCAGTTTACTCCGGATTTAATGCCTTCTGATATTATAGGATCAGAAATACTTGGAGAAGATCGCCATTTTAAATTCATCAAAGGACCCTTGTTTGCCAATATTATTTTGGCTGATGAAATAAATCGTACACCACCAAAAACACAAGCAGCCTTATTAGAAGCGATGCAGGAACGAAGCATCACAACAGGAGGTAAACGATATGAATTGGGTAATCCTTTTTTTGTATTGGCAACACAAAATCCGATAGAGCAGGAGGGAACCTACCCATTGCCTGAAGCCCAGTTAGACCGTTTCATGTTTAATGTTTGGTTGGATTATCCAAAATTTGAAGATGAATTATTGGTTGTAAAAAATACTACTTCGGACAAAAAAGTGGAATTAAAAAAAATATTAAGTGCCGAAGAAATAATTTATTTTCAGGATTTGGTTCGCAGAATTCCTATCGCCGATAATGTATTGGAGTATGCTGTGAAATTAGCCGCTAAAAGCCGTCCGAATACAGAGCAAGCGGCTGAAATAGCTAACAATTATTTATCCTGGGGCGCAGGACCAAGAGCTTCGCAATTTTTAGTTATCGGCGCTAAATGCCATGCACTTATAAAAGGAAAATACTCACCTGATATTGAAGATGTAAAAGCCGTTGCAGGCGCTATTTTGCGTCATCGTATTGTTAGGAACTACAAAGCGGAAGCAGAAGGTGTTAGTGTAGATAAAATTATTGCTGAGTTGTTGAAGTAGAATGTCTCCGTTTTAATTTTTGTATATTTGTTTACCAATAATTAAAATATGCATCCGGCAATTTCTCAAAATATAAATGCAATACAATCTTTATTTAAGCAATACGGAGTTGTATCTGCTTCTCTGTTTGGCAGCACTGCTGGTGATAAATACACCGATAAAAGTGATTTCGATTTTTTAATAAAATTCAATCCTGATTTAGATCACGACACTTACGCGAATAATTATTTTAACTTATTGTATGCTTTGCAGAACTTATTGAAAAGAGAAGTTGATTTAGTTGCGGAAGAAACCGTTGTAAATCCTTATTTTGCTCAATCAATTAATTCAAATAAAATTGCTTTGTTATGACTGTTGAGGAATTAAAACTTTTGACAGATATTAAAAATGCAATTGATGGAATTAATGAGCATTTGCAAGGGAAACGTGATTTCTTACTATACCAACAGAACAAAACAATAAGAAGAGCGGTTGAACGAGAGTTAGAAATTATTGGAGAGGCAGTTAGTAAATTGAATAAAATAAATTCTCAAATCCCTATTTCCTATAAGCGCTTAATAATTGATTTAAGAAATAAAGTCATTCACGCCTATGATAACGTAAATGATATTGTTATTTGGAAAGTTGTAACAAAAGATATTCCTGTTTTATTAGAAGAGGTAAAAAGTTTATTACCACAAGCCTAAAACATATCATAAGAAAGAATACTTTTGAAAACAGTTGGATTATAAAAGCCGTTGCAGGCGCTATTTCAATGTCATTAAGTTAAGGATTAATTTCTGAATATCGAATAATGAATATTGAATGTCGAACTTAGAAGTGGGCTACTCACTTTATAATTCATTATTCGGTGTTCGATATTCGACATTATTTTTTCCTTAACTTAATGACATTGGGCGCTATTTTGCGTCATCGTATTGTTAGGAACTACAAAGCGGAAGCAGAAGGTG
>ODAK010008552.1_pt1 | contig 10228 bp, 7 predicted proteins | sample 1539591 | NCBI WGS metagenome assembly ODAK01 (sample SAMEA3539303, study PRJEB22396) | soil metagenome | biome: tundra; feature: field; material: soil | place: USA | collected 2010-05 | depth 0.15 m | reverse complement strand
GCGGATAGTGCTGGATATGGACTCGACCGAGATCCCGGTGTACGGTCAGCAGGAGCATAACGCGTACAACGGTCACTTCGAGTCCACCTGCTATCACCCGCTATTGTTGTTCAATCGGGAAGGCGACTGTCTGGTGGCAAAGCTGCGCCCCGGCAACGTACATAGTGCCGACGACTGGGAAGAACTGTCGCTTCCCGAGATTGAACGGCAGCAGAAGCTGGGCAAGGAAGTTGTGTTTCGCGCCGACGCCGCCTTCGCCAAGCCGGAGATTTACGAAGCGCTGGAAAGCCGGGGCGTAAAGTATGCCATCCGCATCCCGGCCAATGAGAACCTGGAACGGGATGTGGCGGAACTGCTGCGGCGTCCGGCTGGGCGTCCCAGCCACAAACCGATCGTGTGGTACAAGAGCTTTCTCTACAGGGCCGCCAGTTGGACGACGGCACGGCGAGTAGTGGCGAAGGTTGAGCATCATGCCGGGGAGTTGTTCCCGCGCATCGGGTTCATCGTGATCAATCTGGAGACGCAGAGCCGGGCGGTGGTGCGGTTCTACAACAAGCGGGGGACGGCGGAGCAATGGATCAAGGAAGGCAAGCAAGCGGTGAAGATGACGCGGCTGAGCTGTCATCGATTCCGGTCCAACGAAGTTCGGCTGTGGCTCAGCCTGATCGCCTACAACTTGGGAAACCTGTGGCGGAGGTTGGCGTTGCCGGAGAAGATCGGAACGTGGTCATTAACCAGCCTGCAGCAACGGCTGGTGAAGACGGATGGACGGCTGATCAAGCATGCCCGCTACTACTGGCTGCTGCTGGCGGAGAGCCATCTGACGTGGCGCCTGTTTGGAAGCATGCTGCGGCGGATGGAGGCATTGCCGCTACCAGCTGGGTCGGCGCGGCGGGAAAGCGAAACTAGTCTGGACGGCAGAGGGGAGTTGACGGGGGATGTGTTCGAGCAAGTCCTTCGAAATGGGGGAAATCTCGGTTTTTTTGTCCCGGAGGCGGCCCAGCCGGGCACGCCCGAGGCTTTGGGATGGAAACGGATGCAAAAGATCGCGAGCGGAGGCAAATGGAGGTATATTGGTTCGCAGCCGAAAGGCAAAACGGAAATTCCGGCTCAAATCGAATCCTTCGAGATTCGCTGGAAATCGCCCATATCCGCCTCGCTAAACGCGGCCGCTGTCCTTATACTCTCGCATCTTCCGCGACAAGGCATTCGACAACGCGTCCCACTTTTCCACTCCCCCGACTGCGGCTATCACACTCACCCGATAACTGCGCTACACTAACTCTCGCGCTGATGCAAACGATCGGGCAGGCCAGTTTTGAGGAGGTTTGGATGTCAAACAAAGAACAGTACGCACAGAGGCGCATGTCTGCTTTCGATGCGGTCCACAACGTAAAAACCGGGGAGACGATCATGGTTCCAGCCGGAGTTGGTGAGCCTCCGACGCTCCTAACTGCACTCTCGGAACAGCGCCGGGACTTCCACGACGTCAAGGTTTCCCAGGTTCTGCCTATTCGAGAGTATGGGTATTTTGATCCGGAAACAGTTGAGAACGTCCGGCATGTGGCCTATTTTTTCAGCGGTCCTTCGCGGACAGGCGGTCAAGAGGGCTGGATCGACTTCATCCCTGCATGTTTTTGGGAACTGCCCACACTCATCAATCGCAATCTGATCCCGGCCGACGTTGTCTTCAGCATGGCCTCGCCTATGGGGGAACACGGCTATTTCTCTCTCGGTCTTGCTGCCGACTACACCATGGCGGCGATCCAAAAAGCGCGGGCCATCGTTTTGGAAGTTAATCCAAACGTCCCCTTCGCCTACGGCAACTGCCACGTGCGCATCTCTCAGGTTACCGCTCTCGTGGAAAGCGAAGAGCCCGTGATGGAAGTGGGATTGCCAAGAATCGGACCTGTGCAGGAAGCAATCGGCAAGTACGTGGCCGACATGATTCCCGACGGCGCAACCCTGCAGATTGGCTATGGAGGCATTCCGGACGCCGTGGTCATGCAACTCATCGACAAACATGACCTCGGCATTCACACCGAAATGGTCGGTGACGGCATCATGTGCCTGGTCGAGGCCGGCGTTGTCACTAACCGCAAGAAGAACTACAACCCTGACAAGATGGTGGCCACATTCGCTCTGGGTTCAAAAAAGCTATACCAATTCATGGACCGCAATCCAGCCCTGGAAATGCACCCGGTCGATTTCACCAATGACCCCGCCCTTGCGGGCAAGAATGACAACCTGATCGCCATCAACGGCACAATGCAGGTGGATCTCATCGGCCAGTGCGGATCCGAGAGCCTTGGCTGCGTACCTTACTCTGGCACTGGCGGTCAAGCCGACTTCGTTCACGCCGCAAACCGATCCAATGGCGGAAAGGCCATTATCGTCCTGCCATCAACGGCGAAGAACGACACCATTTCACGCATTGTTCCGACCCTTACCCCGGGCACACATGTGACGACTACCAAGAACGATGTCAATTATGTGGTCACCGAATTCGGACGTGCCCAATTGCGAGGCAAGACTGCAAAGCAAAGAGCGCTGGAACTAATCAACATCGCTCACCCGAACTTCCGCCAGGAACTGACCGAGCAGGCTAGGCGCATGAAGATCGCTTGAGACAAGGAGTCCGTTGTACAGCGAAGATTGGTCCGCCCGGCAAAATCTGTGCTAGAGCTAGTTGCATAAATGCCTCAACGTGATGAGGATGCAAGCAAAATGAAAGGGTCCTTGGAATACGGTGAGGATGCGGTCGTAGCGCACTTGGAGGCGGCGGAAATTCTGCAGCCAGGCGTTGGTGCGCTCGATTTTCCAGCGCTTGCGGTAGCGTCGCAGCTTACGTTTGTCCTCAAAGCGACGCTTGCGAACGTTCTTTCGGTAGGGAACGATCAACTCCGTACCCTGTCGTTTCAATCTCCCGCGCAGCGGATCGGAGTCATAGCCCCGGTCGGCAATGACGCGCCGCAGGTGGGAGCGTGGGCGTCCGCGTCCCGGCCGCGGCACTCTTACTTGCCTCAGCGTGCTCTCCGCGAGCCGGCATTCGGCAATCTGCGATAAAGGGAAGAATCCTGACTAACGGTAGCTTCAAGGAAGACACACAGATAACCGAACGAATTGGACACCTTCCCTAGGTCAACTCACAAGCGCTTGCGGAGTAAAGGTCCAACCCGCTCCGCCATCGCATTCGCGCCAAGCCCATCACAACCCACGCTCGCGCACCTATTGTTGCAAATGGACCGGTTCAAGGTCACAATCCAGCCGCATCTAAATCTGCCCGGTCTGGCATCCCATGGTCCTCTGATGCGCACTGAAAGAACAACACACTCTCCAGATCCACCTTAAGAACCAAACCGACGTAATAGGTCTGTTCCGCAATCCCGGCCTCCTTGCAGGCCGCCGGGGAAGTCTCGCCGTTGGCCATCGCCACCTCAATTTGCCGCAGCACGTTCACGATCTGCTCCGGCGCATGCTTCCTGCCTCGTGCCATTTCAAGCTCCTTCCATACCAGTTTGTCTCACTACCGCTGGTACAGAATTTGCCGGGCACTCCACACCCAAACATGGTAGCTGGTTGAACCAGGCCGAAATCGAGATCAGCCTGTTCAGCCGTGAGTGCCTGGGGCTCCGCAGTATTCCATCGCTCCGAGATCTGAGCCGCGAAGCGCAAGCATGGAACCGGAAAATGAATCGCGATCAAGTCGTCATCAACTGGAAGTTCACACGCAAAAAGGCACGCCAGAAGTTCGACTACAAAAGGAACAAATTCAGGTTGTCAGAGACCTAGAGAGTGATTAGCTAGTGGAGTTTGTGGCGATGATCCGGAGGAACGCCTTACTGGAGAAAACCCTTACAGGTGCGGGTAAATTTTGAGTTGCCGAGAGGAAAAACGGAAATTCCGGCTAAAGCCTTTCCGGTGACATGTATCACGGCAGACCATCCCATCCAACCGGATAATCAATGTGGCACTTGGAGGTTAGGGGTGAGGGAGGCCGCAGAGGCTTCATGTTCCGTCTCTTCAGGCCGCGGATAGATGGGCTCCAAAATACCCTACCCTCAGAAAAACTGAGTGGAAGCGGAGGCGCGATGTACAGGATTGTGGAAGCCAGTACCGCCGGCCTCAACATCCGGCAGTTTACGATCAAGGCGCCGCGCATCGCGCGCAAGCAGCGGCCGGGGCAGTTCGTCATCCTGCGCCTCCACGATCAGGGCGAGCGCATTCCGCTCACCATCAAGAGTGCCGATCCGGCGACCGGAACCATCACAATCGTCGTGCAGGCCGTGGGCAAGACCACTACGCTGCTCAATTGCCTTGAGGCGGGCGACTCGATTCTCGACGTGGTTGGCCCGCTTGGCAATCCCTCCGAGATAAAGGATTACGGTACGGTCGTGATCCTGGCCGGCAGCGTCGGTACGGCCATGGCGCTGCCCACGGCCAAAGCGCTTAAGAAAGCCGGCAATCACATCATCTTTGTTGAAGGCGCGCGCAGCAAGGAAATGGTGGTCTTTGAAGACGAGGTGCGCGCGGCGAGCCATGAGGCGTACATCCTGACCGATGACGGCAGCTACGGCGAACAGGGTCTGGTGACGAAAAGGCTCGAGGAGTTGCTCGCCGCCGGGCGCAAGCTCGATTTTGTGCTCGCCGTGGGCCCGGTGCCCATGATGCGAGCCGTGGCGCGGATCACTGCGCCGCTCGGCATCAAGACCATGGTCAGCCTGAACTCCATCATGGTGGACGGAACGGGCATGTGTGGCGGCTGCCGCGTACTGCTCGGCAGTGAGAGCAAGTTCGCTTGCGTGGATGGGCCGGAGTTCGACGCCTCGCTGGTGAACTTTGAGGTGCTGATGCAGCGCAACGCGATGTATCGGAGTCAGGAGTGCCAATCGCTGAAAGCCTTTGAGCAGCACAGGCAGGAGGAGCTGGCGCAAATGCGCGCCGCGGCCGCTACGAGGGAAAAAGAAACGGCACAGTTGCGCGCAAGGCTCGATGCGCAAGGGGAGAAGCACTATGCCTGACGCCAATCCGCTTCCCCTCAAAGAGCGGATAAAGATTCCGCGCGTGGCCATGCCGGAACTTGAGCCAGAGGTGCGGGCGCACTGCTTCGCCGAGGTGAACCAGGGCCTCAGCGCGGAGAGCGCCGAGGAAGAATCCTCGCGCTGCCTCGCCTGCAACCGGCCGGCCTGCGTCGGTCGCTGCCCCGTGGACGTCCAGATAAGGGAAGTTGTGGCGCTGATTTACGCGGGCGATTTTCTGGCCGCGGCGGCGAAGATGCGCGAGGATAACGCACTGCCCGCCATTACCGGGCGCGTCTGCCCGCAGGAGAACCAGTGCGAAGGCAGCTGCGTGTTGGGCAAAAAGAGCCAGCCGGTGGCCATCGGCAACCTGGAGCGGTTCATCGCCGACCACGAGCGCACCAGCGGCCAGCTTGGCCTGCCGGCGATCGCCCCGCCTACGGGCAAGTGCGTGGCCATTGTAGGCAGCGGCCCGGCAGGGCTCTCGGCTGCCGGCGACCTCATTCAAAAAGGCCACCGCGTGCGCGTCTTTGAGGCGCTGCACGAGCTGGGCGGCGTGCTGATCTACGGCATTCCGGAGTTCCGGCTGCCCAAGTCGATCGTGAAGGAGGAAGTGGACAACCTGCGCCGCATGGGCGTGGAGTTCGAAACCAACGTAGTGGTAGGCAAGAGCGTCGCGCTCGACGAGCTGATGCGCGTGGAAGGATGCGACGCGATCTTCATCGCCACCGGCGCGGGCCTGCCGGTGTTTCTCGGCGTGTCCGGCGAGCACTTGAACGGCGTCTACTCGGCCAACGAGTTTCTCACCCGCGTCAACCTGATGCGCGCCTGGCAGTTCCCGCAGTTCGACGAGCCGATCTACGACTGCCGCGACCGCGATGTGATTGTGGTCGGCGGGGGCAACACGGCCATGGACGCGGTGCGCACGGCGCGGCGCCTCGGCGCGCGCTCGGCAACGCTGGTCTACCGGCGGTCGGGGGCGGAGATGCCGGCGCGGGCCGAGGAAGTGAAGCACGCGCGCCAGGAGAGCATCGAATTCCGCATGTTGACCAACCCGGTCGAATTTTTGGGAGACGAAAACGGCTGGCTGACCGGGGCGCGCTGTGTGCGCATGGAGCTGGGCGAGCCCGATGCCGACGGACGCCGGCGCCCGGTTGCAATCGCAGGATCGGAGTTTGTTTTGCCGGCCAATGTGGCCATCATCGGCGTAGGGACGACGGCGAATCCGCTCATCCAGAGCACCACGCCCGACCTGAAGACCAACGCCAAGAACTACATCGTGGCCGATCCCCAAACCATGCGCACGTCGAAGCGCGGCGTCTTTGCCGGCGGCGATATTGTCACCGGCAGCGCCACGGTGATCCTCGCCATGGGCGCCGGGCGCAAGGCGGCGAAGGGAATCGATGAGTATCTGCGCAGTGGGGAGTGGGCGTAGGGACTACTCCCCAGCCCTCAAGAAATGGGCGGCAAGAGCTCACGCCCTCGCCACCGCCCGTCCCTGGGTTGTCTTGAAAGTACTTCAGTCTTGCCAAACCCTGAATCACGCTCAATCGCCAGAGCTGCTCCCCGGCTGGTTCCTCCTGGTTGATTGGCAAACCGTACCTTACTGCCGGTTGCGCCGGGTTGCTTCGTCCTGCCGCTCCCGGCCTACCGGAACCTTACAGGGGGCTGTTTGCTCGATAGGGCGAGGTATATGACCGTAGCGGTCCGTATGCCTCGCCCCACCTTCCGCCTTGTTTCCCTTAATTTGCCGCTGGATATTATCGTATAGCCACGTATCCGACCATATAGGACGGGCACCGACGGCTTAAAATCCGCAGCCTTTAATTAGGCATGGAGGTTCAAGTCTCCCCTACATTCTGGTCTTGGTGATTATTGGTAAATCCTTACCATGAACTGAGCCTCCGCTGGTATGACACTTTGGACAGATGGCCATTTCTACTCCCCTTTCACCGCATTGGCGGTACACATATTTGTGAACAGGTTGATGTACTTCTCGGTGGCGAAGCTGTGAATTTGCATCAAGAGCTACCCGCGCAATCTCCTTCAGTTGCTCAAGCGGGGTCTACTACTGTCAGGAGGTTCAAAGTTCCTCTCCTGCACCATGCCCTCCCTCCGTGTTAGTTCAGGACGAACGTCTCTCCGTCCATTAGTGTCGTTACGTTCTCGAAATTGCTTCTGAAACCCTCTGCGTCTTCGGTATGAATCGGAACCAGCATTTTCGGCTTCAATGCCTCAGCCAGTTTTTGCAGGTCCTTCAATGGCGCATGCCCGCTCGTATGCGCGTAGACAAAGTTGACCTCTGGGTCATCCCGGTAGGCGGAGATTCTGTCACTGCCGAAGTAGTCAGAGTGGTTTCCGTCGAGATAGCCGAGCCACTGCGAGTAAATCACATTGACGGGGGCGGCTGCGTTCTTGAATTCATCGATGAAGTGAAAGCTGGACATCTTGCCGAAGTAGAGAAACGATTCGGGAGCTTCGTGTAGTTCCTCGCGCTTGACCCTGTGGCGATAGAATCGCTTTCTGAAATCTCCGAAGTAGTCTGGGTTGGCCTTGAGCCTTTCGTCCTGACTGTGAGTGGCAAACACTCTCATAGCAGGCCGGCCCATGTTGGGCGTGCTTTGACTGACCTGCAGGAGCTGTTCGAGCACCCACGCGGTGTAAATGTCGATCACTAGGAGCTTGCCGGCTTTCTTGCAAGCCAGATAGGTGGAGACGATGCGGTCGATGTTCTGCGAGGACGACAGCAGGAACGAGATGTTCTTCTGCTGTTGGATCGTCTCAAGGATCTTGTCTTCGACTGACTTCTCGTCAGGGAAGAGGTCGTTGTTGCGATGCAGCATGGTGCCTTCGAGGAAGAGGACATCGATGTCGCGAATCGGGCGCTTCACGAGATTCTCGAAGAGTATTCCCTTTCGGCCGTGCGAGCGAAGATCGCCGCTGTAGAACAGGCGCTTGCCTTCAGCTTCGATGAGAAAGGCGTAGGCATCGGCGGCGGAGTGGTCGACGAGATAGGGAGTGATGGTGAAATCGCCGATGGTAAACGGCTGCCAGGCTTTGAAGTCGTGAAAGTCGAGCGCATATCTGTCTCTGCCGAGGAACACCTGCGTGGCATCGATCAGGCTGCGGGCCAGCTTGCCGATGTAGACCGGAGTGCCGGGCGACAGTGAGGCCATGAGGCCGAAGTGGTCCTGGTGAGGATGGCTGACCAGAAGGGCGTCCACGGAAAGACGCGAAAGATCTACGGGCTTGCTGTCCGCGCTGAGGGGAAGTCCGGCATCGAGAAGGATGCTGGTTTTTCCGGATGAGAGCTGAATGCAGGTTCCGCCAATTTCTTGGCTGCCCTTATGAATGGTGACTTTCACTGGTGCCCAATTTGCCCAAACACTTTCTCGCTTCGGCGGGACAGCCCTCGCGCAATTCAGTCTCTTCACTCTGTGCCGGCCATTGTAGCCTGCTTTGCATGTCCTGCTCTGTATTCAAAAACACAGGCGAGGAATTTACAGTTTTCAGAAAATAACGGTGGAAAACATCGTTCAGATTGAGAGAGAGCTAGGCCGTGCGTATATTCGCTTCACTTCTTCGTGGTTCCGCGGGCGGGGAAAATGCTCAAGCCCGATCGGACGATTTGTAATGGGAAGTCGGCTAGTATCAAGCGATCCAACAGCCGGAATTTCGATTGTTGACTTCAGGGCAATACACTCATCGACGCGTTGGTGTGTATTGTCGGCTAAGTTCGTGTGAACCGACCCTTTCCGCCAAATGCCCAGAAGAATGGGCACCTGGCGGTTCTTTACTGACGCAGGAACAGACTGAGTGGGCTAACTCCGCCTCAGTGCAGAAGCAGTCGCCAGGCGAAGCCGCCAGGCGGTGTAGCTGAGGATCTCGTGCGCAATGCGCTCGGCTTCTGCGGTGCCGCCTCCGATGGAGACGCGTGTCCTGGGTGAAGTGAGTACATTAAGGCCATCGGCGGCGCAGATTTCGTGTATTCGAAACAGGTGGGTGCCGTCGCTTACGACGACCAGGCGGCGCAGATTGTTGGCATGGGCGATGACGGCAATGCGGTGGGCCTGTTCTTCGGTGTTTCGGCTTTCGGTTTCGGCAATAATGGCGCTCTCAGGGATGCCCAGGCTCATCAGGTAATCGCGGCCGACCGCACCCTCGGAGTACTCATCTTTGTTGGCACCGCCCAGAGTGATGATGAGCGGTGCGATGCCGCGATCGTAAAGTTCGCGCGCGTGGTCGAGACGTGCGCGGAAAACCGGGGAGGGCGTTCCATCGTACTCCGCCGCGCCCAGAACGCCGATGGCGTCCGACGGTGCGGTCTGGTCCAAACCGGCATAGTTCTCAATTTGCACGTAGACCCAGCAGGACCATCCCAGAAACCCCAGAATCAAAGCAAGAAACAGCACAGCAATGGAGCGAAAAGTCCAGTTGCGAAGTTTCGACTTGGGTCGGCCATTCTTGTGCACCAGGGTATCGCTGCGGGGCCACGACGGTCTCGTGGGTGGGGATAGCGCCATCGCACAGAATCTCCCCGCCTTCGGGACAAAGGGAGAGAGCGACGATGGTGGTAGGCTGCGCGTACCTCTGCCTCCATGTTCTGCCTTGGGCCGGAATCTCGATCTTCGGCAGATCAGCCCGAAGTTTACCGCTGATGGGGGGAATTGAATGGTCATTACGATACTTGCGATCGAACAACCGGGCGATTCCGTGCCGTCCTCCGCTCGGCCGCCAATTCGAAAGCATTGCTCCTGGATTTCTCCCTTAGCCCAATCCTTGCCAGCCCAGGGATGTAGAGTCGGAAGCTGAGTCAGGCAAGGTCGCGGTCAGTTGTTGCATCATCGCCATAAGCGGCCAATCAGTTCCCATTCTGAGGTGTGTGAAATATTGCGCGCTGCGAGGCCGATCAGGCTAGATCTTCACCAGCCCGATACTCCGCGTAAGGACGAGAATGCCAGTCTCATTTGCGCCTCTGCAACGCACGATGGATTCCAGGTAGCTGAGGGCCGCCACGAGGCTAACTCTTGCCCCTACGCGGCACTCTAGTTTCAGCAACGGCCGATCCGCACTCAAACAAGAAGTGAACTGACTCTGTTTGAAGGTAAGAAATCCAGCTGAAAAATAATACAACGAGTCTCCCACCTGCGCTACATCAAGCGATTTCACATTTGTTAGATTCAAAAATATTGGCCGCTAATCTCCGCCGA
>ODAK010008551.1_pt1 | contig 10228 bp, 9 predicted proteins | sample 1539591 | NCBI WGS metagenome assembly ODAK01 (sample SAMEA3539303, study PRJEB22396) | soil metagenome | biome: tundra; feature: field; material: soil | place: USA | collected 2010-05 | depth 0.15 m | reverse complement strand
CCGTCGGTAATCTGCACGCTCTTGCCGCTCTCCACCGAATAGATCGAGATGGCCCGCAGGCGATTGGGCAAGTATCTCTCGAACGCAATCCACTTCGCATCGCCGGACCAGTTGAACACGCGGTTGAGGTCGTAGATCGGGTTGGTATCCACCTTGGTCGCCTTGCCGCTCGCAACCTCGACCATCCACAGGTTGTCCATGTTGTCGGTGAAGGCGATGGCCTTGCTGTCCGGCGACCACTTGGGGTCGAAATAGAAGGCCGATTTGCCGGCCAGCACAATCTTTTTGACTTCCCCCGCCCCGCTCTGCGGCTTGATGTGCAGCGCATATTCGCCCGATTCATCGGAGAAGTAGGCGATGGTCTTGCCGTCCGGCGACCAGGCCGGGTTGCGCTCCATGACACCGGGCGTATTGGTCAGATTGCGCACCTCGCCCTTCTCCGCCGGGACCGTGAGCACTTCGCCGTGGGCTTCGAAGACGGCGCGCACGCCGGTGGGCGAGATCCCCGAATTGCGCAGTTCGCGCGAGACGTTCTGGAAGTGCGGCCGCACCTCGGTAAGGTCGGCGGCGATTTCGATGGGGACGGCGTGTTCCTTGCCGCTGGCGATGTCAAAGATATGGATCTGGCCAAACTGCTCGTAAACGATACCGCCCGGCCCCGCGCTGGCCGACATCATGTCCTTACCGGTGTTCTTGATCAGTTCGCTGACCTTCCTGGATTGCGGATCGTAGCTGAACAGCGTCATCGGACCGTTGCGGTCCGAGAGAAAGTAAGTTTTTTCACCGATCCACATGGGATAGACATCGTTGGAATCGGTGCGCGGCACCTTGACCGTAGTCAGGTCGGCAAGATTGACGATCCACAGATAACTGGCCGAACCGCCGCGATAGCGTTTCCAGGCCACGAAGTTGGTGAACCCGGGCGCGAACTGCCCGCCGTCCAGCGGCGCGTAGAGCATGCGTTTGCCATCGGGCGAATAAGCGCCCATGCAGCCCATCGGTAGAGGCAACACTTCGGGAAGGCCGCCTTCGGCCGGCACCGTGTAAAGTTGGGTGTACCGCGACTGGCTGAGGCGGTTGGAACGGAATAGAATGCGCGCGCCGTCGGGGCTCCAGCCCACCACGCGGTCGGTATCGGGGTGATACGTCACACGCTTGGGAACGCCGCCGCTTGCGGGCACCGTGAAGACGTCCACATTGCCGTCGTATTCGCCGGTGAACGCCAGGGTCTTGCCATCCGGGGAAAAGGCGGCATCGCTTTCGAAGCCGGGCCCGGAGGTCAGGCGTGTGGCCGCGCCGCCCTCACGGCTCACGCGCCAAAGATCTCCCGAGTAGGAGAATACGATCTCGGTCTTGTTCATCGCCGGCTTCTGCACCAGGTGGATGGCGCCGGGCGCGGCGAACGCGGTCGAAATGCCGGCGCCACAGAGCGCGGCAAGCGTGAAAAGCTTCATGAGTTTGGTCCTCTCGAAACTCAATTCTACCCGAAGAGGACCCGCCACTCCTGTTAACTGCGCGCGGAACTAAAGCGCCCCGCCGCCCGAGCGATGGGTGCGAGGCTTTGGCTCGGACTGCGCTTGGATCCACTCGTCCGCCTGCTTCTGCGCCTCTTCTTTCTTGATGCCGTAACGTTCCTGCAAGCGGCCCACAAACTGGTCCTTGCTCCCGGCCATGAATTCCAGGTCGTCGTCGGTGAGTTTGCCCCACTGCTTCCTGAGCACGCCCCGCATCTGCTTCCACTTACCTTCCATCTGGTCCCAATTCATGATTTGCTCCTCGCTATTGGCAAGGCACGCACCTTTCCAGAGTATTCTTGAGCACAAACAGGCCCCAAGTATTGCGTTATCATAGCCGCCGGGATCCTCCGTGGGCTAGGTGGCGCCGGCACTCGTGCCGGCCGCGTCCCGACTCCTCGGGACGCTTGCGGGGCGTGCTGCAAAGCGCGTCCCGAGGAGTCGGGACGCAGCAGCCTGAGAGGCTGCGCCACGCCAGTGGCTGAGAAGTTGCTTTTGCGTGGTCCTTTAGCTTCCTTATGCCGCGTAGGTCGCGATCCACCAGGTGTTGCCGGAGGAGTCTTTCACTCCGGCGGTGCGCTCGTTGTAGGGCTTGTCTTCCGGCGGCGAGATTTCCTCCGCGCCCGCTTCCAGGGCGCGTCCGTAGGCGGCATCCACGTCGGGCACGTACACATAGATCGACGCAGGGGCGGCACTTGCCGGAGGAGGATCGCCCACCTCGAGCACCACTACCGAGTCGCCGATTGCCGCCTCCACGTGGAAACAGCTCAGCCCGTATGCCAGGCGCTCCAGTTCCACCGCGCCGAACACCTGCTGGACGAACTCGAGTAAATCGACATTGCCATAGAGATAGGGGCGAACCATCCCCACGCCGTGGCGCACGTAACTGGCCCCGGCTGTGGCGGCTTCCACCAGTTCCTCGTCGGAAATCTGCGAGTTCAAAACGTCGCGCGCATCCTCCCGGGTGGACACCGGCACCAGCACCGCGAGACCGCCCGCCCCCGGTTGCGCCCGGATTCCCGCCGCGAGCAGCGTCTCGCGCGCCAGTGTGGCCTGCTCCCGAGACTTGTACGTCTCCACCACGACGAACTCTTCGGCTTCGTCGTGCGTCTCCGGCGTGCGCGCCGACGCCCGTGCCGGCGCCGCCGCTTTCAGTTGCCGACGGGCCAGTTCTTCCTCGTAGCAGGCGCATGCCAACGGCACCAGCTCCCGTCGGTCGACGTCGAGCAGTGCCTCGTCGCTCAAGCCGGCGTACTGGCGCCGGAAATCCTCCACACTCACTTTCATCGCGTGCCTCCCGAATCGGCTGGTCTCGAAACTGGTGTACCATGCGGCAGCGGGCGGCGCTACAATCGTGCTTGCCGTGCTGCGCTTTTGGATACTGATTCTGGTCGCGTCCGCCGCGCCCGCGCAGGCGCTTTACGAGCTATCCGGGCGCATCAGCCCCGAAGGACTTGCGTCGGTGACGCTGTTCGGCGCCACCAAACCCTTCAGCACTTCCACCTTGACCGACGGGAGCGGACGCTTCACCTTCAAGAAACTCGAGGCAGCGACTTATACGCTGTCGGTCTTCCAACCCGGACGCGGCGAGGCGCGCCAGACCATCGAGGTGGGGCCCAGTCTGGCCGACGCGCACAACCGCATCCAGCTCACCATTACCCTGCGGGACGCCGATTTCGACCCCACCAGCGACCGGCGGCGGCACTCCGTCACGGCGCGCGAACTCGCCATCCCGGAGAGCGCGCTGCGCGACTACGTGGACGCGCAACACGATCTGGAGAAGCGCGACGTGGATGCCGCCGAGAAGCACCTGGAGCATGCCGTGCAACTTGCGCCGCAGTTCGCCGGCGCATGGAACACGCTGGGCACCATCGCCTATCAGACGCGGCGCTTCCCGCTGGCTGAGCAGCGTTTCCGCCAGTCGCTGAAGCAGGACCCCGCGGCGTACGAACCGCTGGTCAATCTGGGCGGCGTACTCGTCACCCTCCACAAACTGGATGAAGCGCTGGAGGTCAACGTCCACGCCACCATGACCCGTCCCAACGACGCGCTGGCCAACTCGCAGCTCGGCATGACCTATTTCGAGCTCGGACAGTTCGATTCCGCGGTGAAGTATCTGGAGAGGGCGCGCCAGCTCGATCCGGCGCACTTCTCGCATCCCCAGCTGTACCTCGCGGAGATCCATTTGAGGCGCGGCGAGAAGGCCGAAGCCGCGCGCGTGCTGGAGGACTTCCTGCAACATCACCCGGATTACCCGCAGGCGGAAATCATGCGCCGGAACATTGTCGAATTGCGACAATAGAAGCTCGCGTGCGCCTTCCAATCGACGATCTGCTCCCCGCCCTTGCGCAGCATCTGCGCGCCGGCAATCACCTGGTGCTGGAAGCGCCGCCCGGCGCCGGCAAGACCACGCGCGTGCCGCCCGCGCTGCTGGCGCTCGATGCGCGCGAGGTGCTGGTGCTGGAACCGCGCCGTCTGGCCGCGCGCCTGGCCGCCCGTTACGTGGCGGCCGCGCGCGGCGAGGCGGTGGGTGAGACGGTGGGATATCAGGTGCGCTTCGAGGAGGTGGCGGGACCGCGCACGCGCCTGCGTTTCCTGACCGAGGGCGTGCTCACGCGGCGCCTGCTCAGCGACCCGGATCTGCAACGCGTGGGCTGCGTGGTGCTCGACGAATTCCATGAGCGGCACCTGGAAGGCGACCTGGCGCTCGCCCTGCTCCGCCGGTTGCAGCGCACCCGGCGGCCGGATCTCAAGATCGTCGTCATGTCGGCGACGCTGGATGCGGCGCCCATCGCGCAATATCTGGCGGGGGAGGGAAGAGCGGTCCTGCCCGTTCTCCGGTCGGCGGGGCGGCAGCATCCGCTGGAGATCGAGTACACGCCGCATTCCGCCGCGCCGCTGGAAGAGCAGGTGGCGGCCGCGCTGGAACGTCTGGCGGCCCGCGGGCTCGACGGACACGTGCTGGTGTTCCTCCCGGGGTCGTTCGAGATCCGGCGCGCGCAGCACGCCTGCGCCGCTCTGGCGCGCCGTTTCGGATGGCAACTCCTGCCGCTCTACGGGGATCAATCGCCGGAAGAGCAGGATCGCGCGGTGGCGCCGTGCGGCGGAACCAAGATCATTCTCTCCACCAACGTGGCGGAAAGCTCCATCACCATAGATGGCGTCGGCGCGGTGGTCGATAGCGGCCTGGCGCGCGTGGCCAGCCACTCGCCGTGGTCCGGGCTGCCGGCGCTTCAGGTGGCGCGCGTCAGCCAGGCGAGCGCCAACCAGCGCGCCGGACGCGCTGGACGGACCGGACCGGGGCGCGCCATCCGGCTATACCCGCTGGAAGATTTCGTGCGGCGGCCCGCGCAGGACGTGCCGCAGATCCTGCGCGACGATCTGGCGCCCACCGCGCTGCTCTTGCAGGCCATGAACCTGGACCTGGCGTCGCTCGATTGGCTGGACGCGCCGCCCGCCGCCGCCATCGCTCAGGCGAACGAGTTGCTGCGCCAGCTCGGCGCCACCGGCGGCACGGCGCGGGAAATGGCGCGCTATCCACTGCACCCGCGATTGAGCCGCCTGCTGGTGGAAGCGCGTCGACGCGGCGTGGCTCGCGACGGCTGCGCGGTGGCCGCGCTGCTCAGCGCCGGGGAGCGTCTGCCGGCCGCGGCGCCGCACGCCTCGCGCTCGGACCTGTTGGTGCTGCTGGAAGCGGAGTGGTCACCTTACGCCGCGCGCCTGTTTCGCCAGTTGGGCGGGGCTCTTGACCATGCCGCGCGCGACAACGGCGCCGCGGCGGAACGTGAAGATGCCCTCTTACTGAGCATCCTGACCGCCTTTCCCGACCGCGTGGCGCGGCGCCGTCAGGGCGCGGAACTGCAACTGGCGAGCGGCGCAGCCGCGCAGCAGGCGCCCAACAGCACGGTGACCGGCGCGGACCTCTTGGTGGCCGTGGAAGCCGAAGACCGCAAGGATCAAAAGGCGCCACTGGTGCGTCTGGCGAGCGCCATCGAGCCCGAGTGGCTCCTCGACCTGTTTCCGGAACGTCTGCGCGAAGTCTCCACGCTCCAATGGAATCGCGCCGGCGAGCGAGTGGAAGCGGTCACGTCGCTGATGTACGACCAGATCGCCATCGAAACGCGCCGCACGCCGCCGGATGCGGAGCAGGCCGGCATTTTCCTGGCGCACAAAGCGGTGGAGGCGGGGTTGGCGCGCTTCGCCGATATGGACGAAATCGCCGCCTTCCAATCGCGCGTGAATTTTGCGGCGCGGCATGGCGCGGGGATGCCGCTCGATGCCGCCGCCATCGAAACCGCGCTCGCGTCGCTCGCCACCGGACTCAAGAGCTTCGCCGAGCTGGAATCCGCCACCCGCGGCGCCGGACTGCTGCGCGCCATCGAGCGGCAGATGCCGCCATCCGCCCGCCGGCTGCTGGAAGAGATCGCGCCGGCGTCCATCCGCCTGCCGCGCGGACGCCAGGTGCCGGTTCACTACGAGCCGGACCAGCCGCCCTGGATCGCCTCCCGAATGCAGGATTTCTTCGGCATGCGCGAAACGCCCGCCGTGGGCCGCGGCGCGGTCCCCGTCGTGGTGCGATTGCTGGCGCCCAACCAGCGCCCGGTGCAGATGACCAGCGACCTCGCCGGCTTCTGGCAACGCCTGTACCCGCAGGTGCGCAAGGAACTCTCGCGCCGCTACCCCAAGCACGCGTGGCCGGAAAATCCGCTGGGGTAGGGCGCAGGCAGGAACATAGCGAGTCTTAGAGAAGCGAGTCTTATAGATAGGTGGGCATCAACTGCAACTCCGGCACCACCGCGCGCGCCGGCAATTTCGCCACTGCCAGGATAGCTTCGGCCACGTCGCCCGGCTGCAACGCCTTGGCGAGCGTCTCCGCCGGAGGTTTCACCGGCCGGTTCTCCAGAATCTCGGTATCCACCAGCCCCGGACAGATCACGCAGGTGCGGATGCCGTTCTCTTTCTCCTCCACGCGGACGGCGTGCGCCAGCCCCAGCAAGCCGCGCTTCGACGCCTGGTAGGCGGCGCCCGAAACATCCGGCACGATGCCCGATATCGAGGCCACATAAATCAGGTGCCCCGCGCCGCGCTGCCGCATGGCGGGAAGAGCCGCCTGCGTCGCGTAGTAGGCGCCGCTCAGGTTGACCGAGATCATCATGTCCCATATGGCGGGTGTCAGGCGCGTAAGGGCGCGATCCTTGACATTGGTCCCGGTGTTGTACACCAGGATGTCGATTTCGCCCAGCCGGTCGCGCGTGTGCTTGACCAGCCCTTCCATGTCTTCCACGCTGGAGGCATCGGCCACGGCGATCTCGATGGCGGCGTTTTCCGCTGCCAGTTCCTGTTGCAGGGCGCGCAGGCGGTCCTTGCGCCGCGCCGCCGCCATCACGCGCGCCCCTTCTCGGGCAAACAGAATCGCCGTCTCGCGCCCGATGCCGCTGGAGGCGCCGATTACAAGTACCACCTGGTTCGTCAGTTTCACAGCCATGCCTCAAATTGTAACTCGTGTGGCATAAGGCTCCGCCTTGTGCATCCGAGCGTCAGCTCGGACGCGGGCACCGGCATGGTCGCCCGCATCCGGCCACCACCGCCGGGGTAAGATGAAGCCGATGGGGTTCTATCTCTGGGTGGACGAGCAGTTAGCCTGGGCGCAGGGCACTTACGAATACCGCCCGATGGGCGGCGCCGTGATTTCCAAGAGCGATCTCTTCCGGCGCCGCGATTTCAGCGCGCGCCGCCCGCCCCGGCCGCCGCGGACTGCCCGGTTCGCCGGGCAGTTCGCCAGCCTGGGGCATTTGAATCAGCACTTGCAGAACGCGCGCAGGCGCTGATACCGCCTGGTGGGCGGCGCGGAACGCACCTGCCTTTATTTCAGCCGCAGCTTCACTACTAACCCGGCGTGGTCGCTGGCGAACGGCGCCGATGTGCCCGTCCGCTCCGCCGTAACTACGGCGGGAGTGTCGCCGAAAGAGAGTTGCAGCGTGCCGCCGGCGAAAATGAGATCGATTCGCTCGTTCGGGGTCGCCGGCCCTCCGTTCTGATCCTCGCCGAACAGCGGCCAGGTGTAGCCCGGATCGCCCGGGTGGGCGGATGTCCAGGCATCCAGAAACCCCGCGTTCACGATCCGCCGCGCCGTGCCGGTATCTTCCGGTCCGGGCTCGGCGTTGGCGTTGAAATCGCCGGCCAGCACGATCGGCATGCCGGTCAGATAGAGATTCGCCAGCAGTTCCTCCGCTTGCGCCCGCTGCACCTGGTCTGCCTGCGAGATGCCGGCAATCGGCGACTGCAAATGCGTGTTGACGAAGCGGAATTTCGAGCCGTTGGCTACCACATCGACCGCCATCCACCCGCTCGGCACCGCCAGTTGGCCGAGGATCGGATTGCCAAAAGTGAAGGCGGACTTGTAGCGGTGGGTCTGTGCGTTGAAAAGATCGAACTGCGATTGCGGCAGATCGAGGCGCGCCAGGATGACGTCGCGGTCGGTCATGCGCAGATCGATGCCGGCGGTAGGCACCGGCGCTTCGGCATCCAGCTCCGATTGAACGGCGATGACGCCGTAGTGCAGGTTGCGCTTGCCCAACTCGGCGAGGATCATGTCCAGCTGGTCGTACAGGATAGTCGTCGCCGGCGGACTCATGATGACGCCCGTCCGCCACAGCGTGACTTCCTGAAGCGCGATCAGATCCGGCATCGCGGAGCCAATCTCGGCCGCCAGGCGTGCCGCGCGCTGCTGGAAATTGCTGGCCTGGACTTCGGCCAGGGTGGCGGCCATGCCTTGAACGAAGGAGCTTTCGTCGGTGCCCGCAAAGAGGTAGCCGAGATCGGTTCCGGCATCCACATTGCGAGTCATGACGGTTACGGTTGCAGTTGAGCTATCCGCCCCGAAGCCGGTGAAACACCAGCCGGAGAGCAGCAAAGCGGTTATGCCAAGGCGCACGGCGGCTGCCTTGGACACACGAACGATGTGAGACATATGAACCTCCTATTGGTTAGGTTTGGACTGCCGCCAAGTGGCGGCTTGGGAATCTCGGGCGCGTGCTCAGGGGTGGCGCGCGGCGACTATGGCACGATTTCGATTGTCTCCCAGCGCTTGTCGAGGGCGTTGCCGGCCAGGTATCCGCCGGCGATTCCGGCTGCCGATACTGTGGCCGCCATGGCGTGGCCGCCGGCGGAATTACCGCCCACGCAACCGCTCCAACCGCAGCCATCGACGCCATCGGCGGCCAAGCCGGCTAGTCCGGCCCCAAGCAGTGTGCCGAGAGCCGTGAACAGCAACCGGAATCCCTTGCCCTTGGTCTGGATTTCGAGCCGCTGCAACTTCTCGCGGGGCACTCGCCGCGTGCCTTTGGAGTACGAGATCGGGTCACTGGTTTTCCGGACGTCGATGACCAGCGCATCGGCTTCGACTGTGCCCGCCTTGCCGGTGATGGCGCCTCCCGGCAGGAAGATCCTCACGGTATGGCCGGTCACCATGGAAAGCTCCCGCCATTGGACATGCATCACCTCGGCTTGCGCCGCCATGGGGAAGACCGACAGGACCGACGCGGCAAGGGCAATCGTGCCCATCCGCCTCATTGAATCTGTCTGGTTCAACATCTTCTTGCTCCTTTCGCTGAATCGCCTCTACGGCACGATTTCGATGACAGTCCAACGCTTGTCCAGCGCATTGCCGGCAAAGTAGCCACCGGCAATGCCCGCGGCGGAGATCCCGACCGCCGCGGCGACGCCGCCGATGGAATGGCCATGGGAGCAATAGCTGCTCCAGAAATCGCAGTGATCGATTCCGTACATGGAGGTGGCGATGCCCACCGGGACTGCCACAATTCCAGCGCCGATGGTCCCGCCTACCCGGAAAAACTTGCCTTTGGTCTCGATTTCGATTCTGTGCAGTCTCTCGCGAGGCAATCGCGTCTCGCCTTTGGGGTACTCGCGCCGATCACTGGTTTTCCGGACGTCCACCACCAGCGCATCGGCTTCCACCGCGCCTGCCTTGCCGGTGATGCTGCCTCCCGGCAGGAAGATCCTTACCGTATGGCCGGTCACCATCGACAACTCCCTCCATTGGACATGCATCACATCTCTTGCTTCCGTCGCCAGGGGAAGGAGCGCCAGAATCGCTGCCGCCAGGGCCAGCGTCCGCACCCGTCGCATTGAGTCTGTTACGTTCCGCATTTTCGTGCTCCTTTTCTTGCAGTGAGTCAGCCGTCAGGGACGGCGGAGGTCGGCCGGTTCCCCGGCCCGGGCCGTGCAACATAGCAGCAGGAATGCCGGCGTGAATTTCATATCTTCCGCTCTCACCTGGAATTGCGACAACGGGCTCTGAAGTGGCTCACGGCGGCAAAAAAATCTCTGGCAGCGCGGGGGCGTGGTATTCTGACTGTGGAAATAGCGGTGTTTCAGGGGAATTTATATGAATTCATCGCCCAAGGACCCCCGGCTTCCGGAACAGGGAGAGACACCCGAGGTCCTGGTTACCCTCCTCTACCAGGAACTCCGCAGGCTCGCCGCGGGCTGTCTGCGCCGCGAGCGGCCAAACCACACCCTCCAACCGACCGCGCTCGTCAACGAGGCCTGGCTCCGCATGGCCGCCCAGAGCCAGCCCGGCTGGAACGGCAAGGTTCAGTTTCTGGCCGTCGCCTCCCACCTGATGCGCGAGATCCTCATCGACTATGCGCGCACCCGCAACCGGGCCAAGCGCGGCGGCGGGTTGACGCCCA
>ODAK010008549.1_pt1 | contig 10229 bp, 7 predicted proteins | sample 1539591 | NCBI WGS metagenome assembly ODAK01 (sample SAMEA3539303, study PRJEB22396) | soil metagenome | biome: tundra; feature: field; material: soil | place: USA | collected 2010-05 | depth 0.15 m | reverse complement strand
CGTCGCGCTCGCCTGTGCATGGTTGCACCTGAGGCTATATGTCGATACGGCCTAGGACTGTGCGCATTGCACTTCCCAGTTCTCATATTCGCTTATTGGTGAACCAGTTGCTTCGGAAATCTTCGAAGCAACGCGTTGCGCGACTCGCTCCCACCCGCCGAGTGCCTGGTGGTATCTCTGGTAGACTCGTGTCCTTTGAAGGGTGACGTCCTCTTCGAGACAAGAGCGCATGGCACAAGCGAAGCCCTCTGCATCTCCTGAATCGACAAGGTACCCCATATCTTTAGTTACCACTTCAGGTATCCCGCACACTCGGGACGCGATCACTGGTGTACCTGCCTGAAACGCCTCCATGATTACATGAGGTGACGCGTCAAAGCGCGAGCCCACCAATAATGCCCGAGCGTTGCTAATCAACTCCTGCGCCTCTTCGCCGGAAACGGTGTGGGGTATCAGCCTGAGACCGGGCCTCGGCCTGACTTCAAAACCTCGTGGGTCGCCGACCAGTACAACAGATCCGCTTGGATGGCTTCGGTGCACATACTCTGCGGCGGCGGCAAGAACATCCATGCCCTTGCAACTCCACCCACTTCCAACGCTTACAAAGTAGTCTCCGTTTGCAGGCGCCAGGGTTGGCACCACACAAGCGTGGAGAGGGCCCCAGCCGATTACACTGACGTTCTCGGAGGGAACGTTGTGGACATCTCTTATCTTGTCTGCGGCCCATTGGGAAAGAGTAAATACATGCTCCGCCTCTCTATATACCCTCCGCTGACGTGCCAGATAAGACTTTGACCATCTCTTCGGCACCCACTCTTCGGGATAGGTACTGTCCTTGGGGTCAAACGGCCCGTCGCTAATAATAAAGTAAGGCAGTTTGCGAGTCGGGCGATCGGTCGCGCCCCAGTAAAGGACAGTGCTAATGTCCATATGTCTGGCTAGAAGGCGTTCACAGCTTCTCTGCAGACCCCAGGATTGAAACGGAGAAAAGTGGGAATCCATCCTCGTGCGATGAATACCAGCTCGAATTGAAGATCCGAGAGACATCACCTTCGCAATTGATCCTGCTTTTGCTACTCCCAAATCAACGAAGCGCGCCTCCCGATCACAAAGCAGCCTGAAAAGAGATTGCGCCCGCGCATTTTTTGCTACGAGTCCAATCATGTTTCGCCCTTTCTCCATTAGAATCCAGACTTCCTGGGTCTTAGCGAATTGGCCCGGAGAACATCGCGAACAGAATAATAAGCCGGATTCGGAGCGAAGTTGACATCACTCAAGCCGAGATGGTGCCCTCGACCGTCAACGATTTCTTTGACCCTGCGGTCTGGATTCTGGTCAACGATGATGCATTCGAGATTTGGGTAGGCCTGCGAGGCAAGCGACTCAAAAAGGTTCTCCAGTTCCCTGGTGCGACCGAGCGTGGCAACGATAAGCGAAAAAGTGAGCATTCAGTTACGCTTTTGCACGGTTCATATGCATGAAGCCTCGGAATAGGTTTGCACAATGAACTCCGGTCAGGGCACTAGACATTTGATCTGGCAAATAGATGGTTTGAGGCGAATTCGTTGTCACGGAGGTCGTCTGACCAGGAGAACTCAATTTCTGCCTGCCTGCGATGCGGGCTCGGAGAGAGGAGCCCGCGATGCAGAGCAGCCGAACTAATATAGATATCTTCATTTTCTTTGACTGCGGATAACAAATTCGACTTGCTTTAGTGACTATGAAGAAAAACTAATCGAAAAAACGGTACTTGTCTGTACCACAAATTGTGTACGATGACATTTGACGTAACAGATAGAGCTCGAAAACGGCGCAATGGCCATTGGTTTTGCAAGTACTTCTGAGAGGATTTCTCTTTACAGGTCGACACAGTTTCATGGGACTGTAATTATCTAGGAAGAAACGTTTCATTGGTGAGGTTTAGGAGAATGAATGGCGCCGGAAGACCTGGAAATCTCGTGGTGGGCGGGTCTTTCCGATGACGCCAAGCATTCAAGGCAACACCAACGAGGACCGAATCAGGCGAATCCTCGATGCCTCCCTCGAGATCTTCACTGAGTTTTCATTCCAGGACTCGACCACGGGTGAAATCGCAAGCCGTTCACGAATGTCCAAGCGCGACCTCTACGCGCTATTCCCAAACAAACAGGCCATGTTAATGGGGGTCGTCATGCGTGAAATGCAGAGTCAGGAGCAGCGTTTCCGCGAAACGATGGCCAGCACAGCGAAGTTGCGGAGCTTACGTAGCAAGCTCGAACTGATCGGCATCGCCCTCGTCGAAGACATGCTCTCTCCTTCAATGGGGGTAGTCAGACGGCTGGTGATCTTGGAGAGCTTAAAACAGCCGTTTTTGGGAAACCTCTTCTTCGAAGGCGGCGTAGCGCAGCATTGCAAGCAACTGAGCAACCTGCTCGCATCACACCAAACGAAGAATGTATCGATGCAACCACCGGATTTGGAATCGGCGGCTGAGCATTACTTTTCGATGGTTATGTTCTTTCCGTCGGCCATGGCTGAGATTGGCATGCGTGGGAAATGGACCGAAGGGGCGATAAAGAAGCACGCCTCTCTAGCTACAGAGCAATTTCTAAAAGCCAATCCCTCCTTTGATTAATCGCACCATAAGTGCGACGAGCCGAAACCTCACATTCCTATCACCGATCCCTTTCGGCGCGGCCTTGTCCCTTCACTCGAGTGCCCCCTCAACGCAGGAAGGTCATGGAACCCAAGCGGACCTGAACGAGTTGTCGATGACGCTACCGGAGAAGCAGGTGGAATCGACGAACCGGCTTTGGGTACCCTAAGAGCTCGTTAGGGGACCGCATGTCAGGAGATCTCGAAACCTGCCCATCGAGCCACCTAAGCCCAGCCTAAGCCTTGAGTTAGACCCTCGGAAGCGCACGGCTAGTTGACGAAGACAGCTTCCGACAAATCGCCGAGTATCAAACCCGCAGGCTTCCCTCGGCCAGGATAAGCCGGCAGCCTCATGGACGCCTTGATGCGGCCGGAAATCAGGGGCCGGCAAGGGCAGGAGGAATCCCGGACACCAGCCGACTTCATATTACTGATTCGCTGGCATGTATCTGGAACAGCTGAATGCTCGGAGCTGATCTCGATTGTCCCTAAGCCGGTTTTGCTTCGAGTATCCCGACGTTCCGAACCATCAGAGTGTCGCCTCCAACCGGGTATACCCCGGTCAGGATGAAGCCCGCTGCCTCAAGAAGCGTTCTCCATTCGCGCTCGCTACGCTCTCTACCGCCGGTGACAGCAAGCATGTTGAGGTCGCTCATCAAGTGGCCTTCCAGTTGTGGATCTGCATGCGAGACGAGCGGAGGAAGGATGAATTCAACGATCAACAAACTGCCGTTCTGCGGAATTACCGCGCGGCAGTTCTTGAGAATAGTAACAGCATCCCCGTCCTGACGCCCGTGCAGTACATGTTTGAGCATGTATACATCGGCGCCCGCCGGGACCGATTGCGTCAGATCTGCGGCAATCAGTTCGCATCGGGAGGAAGGATCTTCATCCGCGAAGCGAGATTTGGCTGCATCCACGCTGGATTCGAGGTCCACAAGCATGCCTCGCAAATGCGGGTTGAGTCCAAGCACTGCAAGAATGAGCGACCCACCGCCGCCGCCGAGGTCGGCGACCACCTTCGCGCGGGAAAAATCCCACGCTTCAGCGATAGGCGCGTAATCTTCTGCCGGAGCCGTACCCATCACCGCGCGAAAAATAGAATCAGCTTCGGCATCCTGCGACCACCGGGAAGGTATTTTCGGATCGCGGACCTGAGAGGCCGGCTTACCGGTCCGAACACAGTCGGTGAGCAGGGACCAGTCGTCGGCAAGCAGATCCGCCCAGAAGATGACGGCTGACCAGGCGGACTGAGGCACATCCCTCCGCAGCGGTTTGCCAAAAGGAGTCAGCCGAAAGTGTTCGGGCGTCGTCTCCTCCGTCACGCCGATGCTGGCGAGAGCGCGAAGCAGGCGGTACAGCGCATTGGCATCTGCCTGACATTTTTCGGCCAGGAAGCCAACGCTACGCACATCGTCTCCAAGTGCATCGGCAACGCCGAGACGTGCAGCCGCGCAAAGCACGCGGCTGCGGGAATACGCCATTGCCATTTCGACGAGCCCTGTATTTGTTGTCACATTGCCGATGCCGCTGTTATGTTGGGCCATAAGACACCTCAAATCCAATGTACTCATCGCGGAAGAGCCCTGCCCAGCAGTGAATTCGGATTAGTACCCTGAACGTTCTTCCCAGCGGGGACCATAGATGACGGACCGATCTGGGGATTCGCGTCGGAATGCCGACTTGTGGGTACCAATGCCGCGCTTCGCATAATGCTTGAGTTGTTCCGAAATTTACTGAGCAGGTATGCGCATGGTTTCGATCAGGCTTGCCGAGGTGCGGGATGCAGCCGCAATAGCGCACGTGCACGTCCAGAGCTGGCTGACAACATATAACGGGCTGGTTCCAGAGGAATACCTGGCCTCTTTGAATGAGGCCGAACGCGTTCCCCTTTGGCAGGAACGGCTTACCCGGGACATCAGCGTTTTTGTAGCTGAAATTGGCAGCAAGATAGTCGGGTTCGCCGGTGGTGGTCCCATTCGTGAACCACTCGCCGCCTACGACGCAGAGCTCTACACAATCTACCTGCTCGAAGAGGTACAAGGCCGTGGCATTGGAAAGGATCTTTTGAGCGCTGTTGCCGAGGCTCTGGTTCGGAAAGATCACACGAGCATGCTCGTGTGGGTGCTTGAACAGAATCCGGCCGTCCGCTTTTACGAGAAGACGGGTGCCGAACACCTCATGAGCAAGCAGATTGAGATCGGGGGTGTTTCCCTGTCCGAACTCGGTCTAGGATGGCCCGATTTGCGGCGCTGGATCTCGTCCACTAACGCCCTGCCAACTGATTAGTCCTCGGAAACGCCCCAGGCTTCGGGAGACTCTTCGACGCCAACCATGCGGCAGGGCGCCGAATTTCAGTCGCCATGCCGACTCCCAAGGAACAAATACTGTTCCTTTTCATCCTGTCTGGCCAAAGGCTAGTTGCACGCTTGACGGGACCGATCGCGCCAAAGAGACTCAAAGTCATTGGCTGGAAAGTGTGCTGTTGTGTTTCTTGAGGGACTAAAGCGGAACCTAGCCACACGCAGTTTCTGAAAAACTGTTTCCATCAAGCGAGAAACCGCGCTGCATTCACAATGAATCTCTCGTACAGTAAAGGTTGCATGCCGCGGACGGCCTGGAAGAGTACTTTTCCCTTCCCGAGACGCGCCGTAAACGTCGCTGCCGCCAGGTTCTCATCGTGATCGCGGCCGTATCCTGCGATGACCTCAACTCCAGGGCCATCGACCATCAGGCCGGAGGAATGTTCAAAGGCGACCTGGTACTCCCACTTCATCACCTGGTTCGACGGGAGTCCCGCATACGCAGGGTGATCTCTCACGAACACCCACGTCCCCATCCAGCAACCCCGGCTTTCGCCCACCAGGCCCGCGTACTGAAACGCGCCGACCTCCTTGAGAACACTAGCCACCTGATCCGCGCCATTCGGAGTCTGAGCGAGCACCAGCAAGGGCAGTCCAGCCTGGACCGCGGACATGAGCTCTTTGAGATGTGCAGACCGCTCCGGCCAGTGAGGGTCTCTATCATCTGCTAGGAGAATCGCGAGGTCACAGGATGAGTTGGCGTGGAACTCCTCGATGTCGATGGAACTGTGAGTCAGGAAGCGGGTAAGGGTTTTGGAATCTCCCAGCAGCCCGGCGCGCAGAACTCGGGGAATCCTAGGAGAAGGATCGACGACGAAGATGCGCGTGGTTCCCTCGGCCTTTTCGCCGCCCTCGAGCGTAAATCGCAGCGTGTAGTATCCCTCCGCGGTGAGCACCGGACCGGCAACCGCCTCTGCGATCAGCCAGGAAAACTGGTTCTCGACGAATGCCGGAGCCGGAAAGCTCTTGAGCGCAGTCGTCTTTCCATCAGGGCCGGTGATTGAGAGCGCAAGCGTCCCGGTGATGGCACGATGCGTCTCGTTGAGCAGGAAGAGATCGAGCCCGAAGGCGCTAGCGGTTGCATGCACCACGCCGCGCGGCTGCACCACGGGCCGCAGCGGTTCCAGGGCCGCACGAATCGGCGCTGGGTCACCCTTGAAGTTGCGCTGGTTGTCTACCAGACCGCTGTGACTGTCGATGGGCTGATCTTCCCATCCATTGATGACAAGGAAATCGCTGGCATCGTCAGTCCGGATGATCTGCAGGATGCGTCCCCACGTCTCATACAGCTTGTTTCCAGCGTCAGCAAACAGATCGGCAGCTGTGGGAAACGCGGAACGAAAATTCCATTTGTCGAGAAAGCTCTCGTAGGCGGCCAGAATGCGCTCATGTTCAGCGCGGTCAAAGCTGTGGCCGCCGCCCTGGCCGATGGACTGAAGTTTGAGTGCATGATTGTCGGGCGCGGCCCATCCCAGCATCTCGCCCTGCATGGAGATCTCGCGCCGGTTCCCCGTGAGTTGCGTAAAGTTACGCGGGTCTGTGTAGAGGCTGTCCTGCCACACGCCGGGGCCGCCCACGGTGTGAGTGTCTGCCCAGCCGGAGTAGCCGGTTCCATCTTCCACGTGGACGGCGTCGTTCCAGGGCAGAAAGAAGGCCTGATTTCTGGGCTCTATGCCGGAGTGCAACACGATGGTGCGGCTGGGATCGGCCTTGTGCATCGCGTGGAGCATATGGAAGATGCGCGCATTGTGCAGGTCGGGGCAACGCTCGTTCTGCAGGTCGTAGACCACCAGTGAGGGATGGCTGCGATGGTCGCGGATCATGCGCAGAATGCGGAATTCCATGTAGCGCTGGCTCCAACTCGTCGCCTCCCCGCCGTTGCCGGTAGTATCGATCGGCGGAGGCGTGGCCGGGGCGCGATCCATGAAGACGCGTTCGGTACGATCCTGAAACGAAAGGCAGCCTCCGCCCGGCTCCATGTAGCGCAGCAGGCCCAATTCGTCGTCCTGGGCGAACTCCTCGTGCTTGCCTATGTTGCGGTGGTATTGCAGCGCGTTGAGCCCGAGCGCCTTCGCGGCCAGGTCCCCCTTGCGCGCCAGCGCCGGCGTTGGCCACAGGCCGTTGAAGCCCCATGTGCCGAACTCAATCGCGGAGTACATGCGCACGCGCTTGCCGTTGAGCATCAACATGGCGTCGCTTCCGATGCCAACAGGCTCGAACCAGCGGAATCCGAAGGAGACTTCGCGCCGGTCGTGCGCCTGGACCTCTTCTTCGAGCGAGACCAGTTCGGCCCGCATGCGATAGAGCGCCGGGCTCTCGACCGACCAAAGCATTGCCGCCGGATGACGGAGCGCAGCCTCCACGGTGGCGCTGGACTCCGCGGGCACGCTTGTCTCCACCGTTTGAGTTACAAGCACGGCGTCCGTCTCGCGTTCGAGCACGGTGAAACGCACCCGCGCCCGCACCGCATGCAGAAGCCTGTTCCTCACCTCAGCATGGGCGTTCACTTCCGTTACGCGCGGTGTATTGAGTACCCACAGGTCGTCAAGAAAGACGCGGTCGTGCACGCGCAGGCTGATGCCGCGGTCGAGGCCGCCAAAGCCGCGGCCAGCGTGGAATTCCTGTGCGCCCCAGTGCAGCTTGTTGAAGTCACGCCAGTCGTAGACGCCGCCGGGGTTGGTAATGCGCAGCGCTAGCGTGTTGGCGCCGGGCCGGAGCAGGCGCGTGATGTCGCACTCGCAGGAGGTTTCGGCAATCATGTCGTAGCCGGCAAGTTGCTGGTTGGCGAAGACCTCAACACGCTGACGGTAGCCGCGAATGTGCAGCGTCACCTGCCTGCCGTGGCTTGGGGCGGGCAGCTCGAAGCTGCGCCAGAACCAGGAAACGCCGCGATAGGCGCCGTTGATCAACTTCTGGTCTATCTCGGCATACTCGTATTCGTTTTTGGTGTAAGGGCGCGCGCCGAAGCGGCCCCAGTAATACTGCTCGACCGAGGCGGGCAGCGTCACGGGGATCCCCTGCTGCGCGTTCAGCGCCTGCCAACCGCTGGTGGGCGGATGTATCGGCAGCCGCGCCAGATCGACCTCATCGGGAAGGTAGAGCGCATCGTCCTGCCAGGCGGCCTCAGTGTCCGGCCACATGCGCCATCCGTCGTCAGAGAGCGGAATGGTGAAACCTGTTTCAGGCGCGGCAAGTAGCCGCTCCGTGCCCAGGGCCGCAGCGGCAGCCGCCACGGAGCTTAGTTGGAAGAAGCGGCGGCGTGTCAACTTGCGATGCGTCTTCATGCGAACCTAGCCTCGAATAGGATGGGCGCTACCCGCGACGGGGAGCATCGGCAGTTCAATATTTTCCGTAGAGTTTGGCGCACTCAATGAGTTTGTCGATGTTTGCGGGTGGTGAGGTACCGGGCAGCGCGCAGCCGGGACCCAGAATGAATCCGCCGCCGGGGGCGAGAACTTCAAGAGCCTCGCGGCAGGCAGTTTCCACCTCTGCCACCGTGCCGCGCTGCAACACGCCGCTGGGATCGATGGGGCCCAGCAGCGTGGTCTTGCCGGCGGTGGCGCGCTTGGCGGCTGCCTTGTCGCACTTGTAGTCAAACTCCAGAATCCGCGCGCCCGTCTCCACCATTCCGCTGATGATGCGCGTGGTGTTGCCGCAGGTGTGGTAGGCCACCGCAAAGTCGTCGCTCTGCAGCGCGCTCACCACCTTCTTGCCGTAGGGCAGGCAGTACTTCGCAAACATCTTCGGCGAAATCACATCCGGCGAACAGAGCGCCTCGCCCAGCGAGGTGGCGGGGCAGCCCATCTCTTTGAAGATGCGTGCATAGAGGATGTAGGCATCGCTTGCATACTCCAGCAGCTCGAAGATCAGGTCATCGCTCTCGCCCATCGCCATTGCCGTCATCAGCGTCTCCGGCCCAGCGATCATACAGGCCAGGTCGAAGGGGCCCTGGTCGGCGCGGCCCAGAATGTATACCTCACTGCCGATGTGATTGAGAAGAAACCGTGTGGCATCGAGCACCGCCTTCGAGAGCGGCGAGTTCCACGGATCCGGCATGCGCAGACTCGCAACCTCTTCGAGGCTCTTGAGCAGGGGTTTTTCGATCAGCGGCGCACCGCCCTTGATGTAGCTCACCTCGCACCCGCATGCCTCGGCCAGCGCTGCCGTGCCGTTTTCCACCAGCAGCATGTCATGTCCGAAGCGCTTCCAGGCGGCCAGTTGCGCTCTGCCCAGCAACTGGCCATCCTGGTAAATCTTTTCTGGCGGTAGTTCAATGTCCGCAACCGTCATCATGAAGTTGTGCAGGTCTATCGGTACCCGGTCGTGAGGTGCAAGGCGGATAGTCGCGAGACACCGTTCGAGCGAGGTCATCTCTTCGCACACTTTCGTTCCTCTTTCCAACTTGGTCGTCCTCGCATTGAAATGAGAACAACCCGATTCTCTCAATGAATCGCAATCTCTTGCAATCAGGATGTCGTCCGCAATAGTCGCCTCAAACTCCCGCACCACATCATTTCACCATTGCTGGAGATTTTCCACGTCACCTTGTCTTGCCACTCTTCCGTGACATCAAAAGGAAACCGGGTTGCTTCCGTACAACTTGGACTCTTCCTTCTTCCCGACATCTCTGGATCCGTCTCTTAACGGTTGGAAAAGGGACTGCCAAATTCCCTGTTAGAGAATTCTTCAATTTTTTCCGCTATGTCGAGGTAGCGTCCCCATCAAACTCAGGAAAGCCCCTGAAAGATTCGCCGCAGCAGCCCAGCAGTATTTAACCCGAGGAATACTCTCCCCCCGCATCCCCTCATGAATCATTGCAAACGATTCGTGAGCGAGAGTTGTTGCGGTTCTGCAAGAATTCTGTTTAAGAGATCGCTCCCCGTAACTTCCTCATAGCGGGAGGTCAGGCGCTCCTTAAGCCTAAACAGTCGACGGTTCGCCTGTCGGATCAACTGTCCATATGTAGCGATTTCGACCCTGGCTCTCGATCCAATATCTCTGCGAGGCTCCAGAGACAAAGAGTGGCCAACTGCGAACGCGCGAAGATATCGCTCTCCCTCGATGAGGCCACTGGTAAGAAAGTCCTCCACGTAGTTAGTCGCCTGATTCACATGATCTCTCGTGATCTCTGTGCGGATTACTAACGATAAACGCCCTAGGGGTCAATTTCCCGGCACCTACCGCGGTCGAGAGATCGCGAAACGCTGGCCGACTTGGCGAACACTTTGCTCC
>ODAK010008548.1_pt1 | contig 10230 bp, 11 predicted proteins | sample 1539591 | NCBI WGS metagenome assembly ODAK01 (sample SAMEA3539303, study PRJEB22396) | soil metagenome | biome: tundra; feature: field; material: soil | place: USA | collected 2010-05 | depth 0.15 m | reverse complement strand
GCGTCCGCACAGCTCGCTCGCCTACAGGACGCCGGAAGAGTTCCGGCAAGCAGGCCATGCAAATGTGGAAAGCACAGAACGCTTCCCACATTTACACAGCCTCGACGGCGGCTGCGAGTTAATCTCGAAGCCAAACCAAAACCGGGAAACTCCGGTTATCAATGGTTGAGAAATCGGGGGCAGGTCATTCCCACAGGTGAAGAAGGGCGGATTTATGGACGACATAAACGTTGAAGAAGAATTGCAAAAGGTCCATAAGGATATGGAAGACGCCGAAGACGACCTAGAGGCAACGGGATTTTCTGTAGCTCAGTGGATGCTAATCAAGCAGTACATATTGTCTGCCATCCATCAGCAACAACTGATTGACTTATGGTCAACCCAGATGATGAAGGTCGGTTAAAAGGGGTGTTGCTTTTGCTTTAGGGACTCTCGCACGTGCGAGAGAAGCGAGTTTTCTGCTCTCGTTCAAAGAGTTCTTCATAATTTGGTAAAGTGTTTCAATTGTCGTTGTCTCTCCAATAGAAAACCCTCCGTTATTAGTCCCTTAAACCTTGGCCCGTGAAGTGCTTGCGTCTCTAGGATAGTATGTGCTCATGCCTGAAAACTATGTTGTAGATCACAAGATGTGTCCGAAATGTCCAGACGTGGCAATGAATAAGCTAAACACTGTGGCCACCCTTCCAACCTACATTGGTAAAAATGAAAAATCTTCGGATACCTCGACTCCCGTCATCTCTGTTACTGACGCGTGGACAGTTGAGGTGTACTCTTGTCCGATTTGTCGCTTTGTTGAGTTGTATGCTGACTAGGAGTTGAACCATCCTGCCACTTCTTTAAAAGCATCGCTCTCCATTCCGGATTAGCGTCTAGCATCGCGTGTGTAACAGGAATTTCCATAACCACCAACAAGAAAACCCGCCATTATGGGGCGGGCTTCTTTTCCTTTTCAATTTTTGACTTTCGTCGCTGTCGTTTCTTCGCTGCCTTGCTCTTTGGCTTAGGCCGATAGGCCAAAACCTTGTCTACAATCTGATTCAAACTCTCGGGTACTTCTATTCTCTTCATGCCGTCAACCTCGCATACGTGAGGCGCTTGCCATCGACTGCATCAATGAAGCTATCTAACCGTGTCAGCGTGTGGTTAACCACTGCTCCAGCATTCAACCTGAAAGAAACTTCGCTCACATAGCGGTCAAGGTGCTTGACGCTGACCTGATGCCATGTTCCGTAAATGCTGCGCTTCAAGACTGCCCAGACGCTTTCAATGCCGTTGGTTGAGACCGGGCCTCGTGCGTATTCGCCGCCAAGATGATTGACCGTATCGTGCTTGAAGAAGACGCCATTCAATCCTGTATAGGCTATGGCTTCGTCGGTCATGAGCGTAGAACCCAACTGCACATTGTCGTAAATCGCGTTCTGTAGGGTTTCCTTGTCCGTGTTCTCAATCGTCATAGCGATTGTCCTACCGCCACGCTCACGGAGACCCATGACGGCTTTCTTGCCTACTGCTCCACGTCCCATCTTCAGTTTCTTGGACTCGTGCTTGTTGGCTTCCTTACCGCCGACAAAGCACTCATCTACTTCAACGACGCCAGAGAGTTTATCCATCTTCCCGGCGCAAGCCTCACGCAACCGTTGCAGCATGAACCATGCCGACTTCTGAGTAACGCCGATCTCTTTGGCGAGTTGCAGACTGGAGATACCCTTACGGGCTGTAACCACGAGATACATGGCATAAATCCATTTGTGCAAGGGAACGTGCGACCGTTCAAAGATGGTTCCGGTGCGAACGGTGAAGTCTAGTTTGCATTTGTTGCAGCGATAGAAGCCACCCTTACGGGTTGTGATTCGGTCCTGACCAGCGCACGTTGGGCAGGTGACACCGTTGGGCCACAACCGCGCCTCAAGGTAGAGGCGAGCGGTTTCCGCGTCGGGTATCAGTGCGAAGAGTTGGAAGGTGCTTATCGTGCTCTGGCTCATGAACCATGAGTACTTAATTACCTTAAGGGAGTCAAGTACTATTTTGGCTTTTATCTCATTATTTTTATAGAACTTGGAGTAGGATCAAGAAGACGGCACAGCCTCATACCAGGCCGTCAGAAAAGGAGTCACTAAATGACTCAAGCAACCTCAATTCCACCAACGTTCGTGGAAGACTACTTAAAAACCATACTGTCGTCTGACGCTCTTGCAAAGCTTGAAAAATTCAGGAGGAGAATGGAAGCAGTCGAGAAGATAAGCAACATTCCAAGTGTTGTCCACCTTCTTGCCCCGACTTCCTAAGACTCTAATCAGGGGTATCCATCTTTCGCGAGGCGGATGCCCCAAACTCTTTAGAACTGATCTAAGGGAATCAAATATATAGCTCCCAACGAATTCGCCCCGCCACCGCTCCTTTTTCGTGCCTTACCGAATTGCGTGCAACCTCCAGGCACCGCCTTCCAGCACAAAATCTGCCTGGCGCTTGGTGCTCAACGTGTTTCCTGGATTGTGCGCAATCCTCTGCAATGGCTCGGGAACGCCGTTCAAGACGACGCCTTCAATGAAATAAGCGGTCTTCGAGGTCGCGGCGCCCGGGATCGTCTCGTCCTGGACGCTGCTGATGTCGTGAGCCTTAAGGTGATTTACTGCAAGGGTTTGCAGGCGCACAGAAAAGTGCGTATCGCTGGGGCTGTCAGGCCGCCACTCAATCACTTGGCCCCCGCCCGTCAGCTTCAATAGCTTCTTGCCGTCCGGAGTCAGGACAAAATCACCCCAGTACCGGTTGGGATAGTCCTTGATTTTCGTCCAGTATTTTGCCGCCAGACCCTCACGCATGCCAAGGTCATCAACCACCACGGTCGCGCCTTCTGCCGGAGCCTGATCATAGTTAGCCTGAATCATTTGCAGCGCCTGCGTCTGAGTCAAATCGGGCATCGACGAGCAGCCACCCAAAAACAGTCCAGCGCTCAACAGGGCTGCCGCCCCAAGTCCAAACATGTGCATCGTGCTTTTCACATTTCCCCCTCTGCCGCTTCAGTTCAAGGTCCATCGACCCGCAATTTTTCTCCTACTTTCTGCTTTTGTCTATAGAATTGCCTGTGACAACGCGCACACTCATTGAAGCGACACCTTTAAAGCCGCATTTTCAATGACTTATTGAAATGGTCTGTCTTCTTTTCGCCGGAATCCGCAGTTAATTGTCGCCAGCCACGCGATTCAAAAGAAAATCCAGAAAACCCCGCTCATTCGACTGCAGGCACACCTCGGCATTGGTGGTTCCTTCCGTCTTGCGGGTGAACCCCTTGTCATCCACCGTAATGTGCATCGGTTGCGTCTCGCACAATTCCGGGTGAATCGCGTAGGCGACCGCAACGGGGTCAAATAGCGTGGGCGCCGCCGGGTGACCCGCGCTCAACGCCATCCACTGGTGATAAAGCAGGGTCACCTGGTCGGTGAGCGCGGAGCCGTGCGAGAAGATGGCTTCCCGCTCTCGAGTCTCCAAATGTATTTGGGTTGAATCGAGCGGCATCATGAACACCGGAACGCCGGCCGCAAATAAAGCCTGGCCTCCCGCCGGGTCTCGATTGATGTTCCACTCCGCGTCCGCAGGCCGATGCGCGCCCGTGTGAGCGTCGTCGTAACCTCGATCAATGCTTCCGCCCATCATCACCACACGCTTCAGCTTTTTAAAAGTCGTCGGATCCCGCTTGATTGCTTCCTGCACATTGAACAGCGGGCCTATCGCAATGAGCGTGATCTGACCGGGATGAAGCCTGATCTGCTTGAGCAGAAAATCCACTCCGTCTGCATGCCTTCTGCCCTCAGCCATCTGCCGCGCGTAGGCCGCCTGCGTCATCACGTTGTCGGTCTTGGTCTCAACGCCTGCAAGTACGGGAATATCGCTCCGCCCCACTGATTGAAGCAAGCGGTCAACCAGACGCGCACGCAACTCCGTATCGCCAAATGCCGTGGTCACGCCCAGAATGCGCAGTTCTGGACTTTTCAAGGCCAGTGCCAGCGCGAAGGCATCGTCGATGTCATCGCCGATATCGGTATCGATGATGACGAGTTGAGTATTCGCGTTGATTTGCGGCTTTGCGTCTAAGGAGTGGTTCGCGGAAGAAACTTGAGTGTTCCCCGTCACTGTCGTAAAGGCCGCCAGCAAAATCAATGCAGGAAAAAAGCGCGCACTATTCATGCCCACTACTCTAACCGGCTCAGTGCTCGCTTTGCATGCCTGATCGTCGCCATGTTCGTTCTTCGGCGAACTACTCAATTTCGAATACAGCGCGGGAACAGCATGCGAAATCGCCGATCCAATCGACCGTGTGGATCACTCTCTGCACGACGCCCTACGGGTGATTCCCCAGCGCCGCGATGATCTTGTCGGTGTCGTAAACGCATCCGCCCCAGACGCCGCCGCTAGCCTGAACCAGCGCAGCCCATAGCCGCGTGTCGTCGGGCAATGCGGGATGAGGACGCAGGTCTGCACGGGGCGTCCGCTCTGCCAGCAGACGCGCTCCTTCTTCTGCACTGAACTCGGCACCGCCCTCGCCGACCAGGTGAACCGACCCGTTCATCTTTTCGCGATCAATCACAATCTCGATCTGATCACCCTCGAGTACCTTGCCAATCGGCCCCCCGGCAAGCGCTTCCGGCGAAATGTGTCCGACACACGCGCCCGTCGAAACACCGCTGAAACGCGCGTCTGTAAGCACCGCGACATGCTTGCAATGCGGAATCTGTTTGAGCGCAGAAGTGACTTGATAAATCTCCTGCATGCCGGCGCCTTTGGGTCCGCCGCAGATGAGCACAACCACGTCGCCCTTACCCACGTTGCCGCTCTTGATCGCTGCGACGGCCGCTGCCTCGGTGATGAAAACCCGCGCCGGCCCGCGATGCCGGTACACGCCATCGTCGTCCACGAGCGATGGATCAATCGCGGTGCTCTTGATGACTGCGCCTTCCGGCGCCAGGTTGCCAATCGGAAAGCAAACGGTCGCCGTGAGCCCGCGTGACCGCGCCGTATCGGGGGACATGATCACGTCGTCTGCATCTATCCCATCCAATTCCTTCAATCTGCAGCGCACTTCGCGGCGGCGTTCACTGTCGCGCCACCAATCGAGGCATGTATCGAGTGTCTCGCCGCTCACGGTCTTCACTGCAGTGTTGAGCAGGCCCGCTGAGCGCAACCGGAGCATCACCTCGGGCACGCCGCCCGCCAGAAACACTTGTACCGTGGCAAAATTGCGCGGCCCATTTGGCAGCGCATCCACCAAACGCGGAACATGACGATTCACATCCGTCCATTCATCAACAGTCGGCCGCTTCAGCCCCGCAGAAAATGCAACGGCGGGCAGATGCAGCAGCAGATTGGTAGACCCGCCAAACGCCGCATGCAGCACCATTGCATTGCGAATTGCGGCCCCGGTCAATACATCTGCAACGCCCATGCGCGATGCATGCATGCGCAGCAATGCCCGCGCCGAACGCCTCGAAGCGTCGAGCCATATGGGCTGCCCCGAAGGCGCGAGTGCGGTGTGCGGCAAAGCCAATCCTAATGCTTCGGCGATGACCTGCGCAGTCGCCGCCGTGCCTAAAAACTGGCAGCCACCGCCCGGCGAAGCGCATGCGCGACAACCGACTTCTGCGGCGTATTCAAGCGTGATCTGTTCCTGTGCAAAGCGCGCTCCGATGGTCTGCACCTTGCCCGCGTCTTCGCCCGACTCAGGCAGCAGCGTTACCCCGCCCGGTACCAGCACCGCCGGCAGTTTGCCCGACGAGGCCAGCGCCATCATCATTGCCGGCAAACCCTTGTCGCACGTCGCCACGCCCAGCACGCCTTTGCTCGTGGGCAGAGACCGCATGAGCCGCCGCAGCACCATCGCCGCATCGTTGCGAAACGGCAGTGAGTCCATCATGCCCGCGGTGCCCTGTGTTCGGCCATCACAGGGATCGGTGCAGGCACCCGCAAACGGAATGGCTCTCAGCGCTTTGAATTCGCGCGCCGCCTCGGCCACGAGCAGGCCTACTTCCCAATGTCCAGTGTGGAATCCAAGTGCGATGGCGCGGCCATCTTCGGCACGCAACCCGCCGTGCGTGCTCAAAATTAGAAATTCAGGGTCGAGGAGACGAGAGGTTTCCCAGCCCATGCCCGCATTCTGGCTGAGCCCAAACAGATTCCCCGAGGGCTCGGCGAGCAGCATTTCGCCCGACAGCGGCAGCGTGCCCTCTGGACCTGCGGCATGCGTTGCGACGCCGCGAAAGCTGGCTTCGGGCGACTCCAAAACCGACGCAAGTGAAATCTCAGCGATGGCCGAACTCCTTCGACCCGGTGTAGAGGCTCGCAACCTTTGCTTCACGCGCCTGTTGCTGGGTGCCCCATCCTTTCCGCGCTCTTCGCGAAAAGGATGGGGGCCACGCACTACGTACTTCGTTAATTCGCGTCCGCCGTCGCCACAGCGACCAGCGAATCCGCACACCCGTAAAACAGCAGCCAATGTTTATGGAAGTACACCAGCCCCTCGGCAAACGTCGTGCCTGCTGCGTATTGGCCGGTTTTCTCGTACGGCAGTTCCGGCTTCAAAACAGGTTTATCCAATTGCTTCAAAAAGTGCGCTGGATTGAGTCCATCAAACAGCGCCTCGCCTGCCGCATAGGCGTTTGGTCCCAAATCTGGATCGCCGCCGCTGGTAGCATTTTTGCCGTTGTAGAGGACCACGATTCCGGCCTTCGTGACAACCGGCGGCGGCCCGGTCTCAGGGAAGGTGCTGTCAAAGTGTCCGGCTCTCGGTTGCAATAACTCAACCGGCTTACCATCCGCGCCCTCTACAGGATTCCAATGAATCAGATCTCCTGAAGTTGCCAGTCGAATTGACCCTTCTCCCCAATACATCCAGTAGTGGCCGTCTATCTTCGCGGCGATCACGCGACCTTTTTTGAGCCGTGTCAGGATTCCTGCCGATTTGTACTTGAGGTCTGCATACTTGCCATTCGCAGCGGTAAAAAACGCCGGCCCATGTTTGACCCAATGCTTCAGGTCCGTCGACGTCGCGATGCCTACTGAATACGTGGTGCGATTCCATTGCGTATAGGTCAGCACGTATGTGCCGTCTTCGCTTTCGACGATGCGCGGATCTTCAACGCCGCCGGGCCACTCGCGCGCCTTCTGATCATCGTCTGCGGGATAAAACACCGGCGCCGCGGAGCGTTTGAAGTGAATGCCATCGGAGCTTTCCGCCATCCCCAGCCTCGAAGTGTGGCCGCCTATTTCCATCGCGCCCGAGTTATCCTCAGCGCGATACAGCACATAGACCTTGCCATGGCGCACAATAGCCGCGGGATTGAACGTGTGCAGAGCTTCCCAATGTGCAGGCGTCTTCAGAATCGGATCGGTAAAAGTAGACTCCGGACGCGGCGTCACTACCGGATTGCCCTCGGCCGGCCGTGTAAATGGGCCAATCACCCACGGCTCAAGATTCTGCGCATGCAATGTCGGCGCACAAAATAGAGCGCACAATACAAGCTTGCCAACGAATTTCATATCGATTCAAACCCCGCCTTGCTTACGCTGCGAATCTAAGTCATTGCCGGTCCGGTTGTATAGCGCGTGCAGACCACAAGCGCTTTCATTTGCCTGATTCATCGCCTGCAATCTGATAGAAACTCAATGCCGCATCGCCTTGTTCGAGCAACCGCATGCGCTCCAGTTTTCCATACCGCACGTCGAGTTTCTCTTTGCGCCGATGCTCGGCAACAATCAGCGCTCCATCGTCAAGCACGTGCTCAGCCGCGCCACCGAGCAACGCAAGCACCGTCGCATATTCACCCGCCGCGTCGTACGGCGGATCGAGAAACACGATGCCAAACTGCTGCTCTGCCTTAGCGCGTGCGCGTCGCAGGAACTCCCCAACGCTGCCTGCCTGAATGCGAAATCCCTCGCGCAATCCCAGCTTTTCAAGGTTTCCGCGCAGCACCTTGAGCGCCGTCGGAGCCCGCTCGACAAACGTCACCTCGCGGGCACCACGGCTGAGAGCCTCAATTCCCACTGCGCCCGACCCCGCATATAAATCGAGAAAAACCGCGCCTTGAATGCGAGGCGCAAACACGTTAAAAAGCGTCTCGCGCAGCCGGTCGCTCGTGGGCCGCGTGGCCAGCCCAGCGGGAGCCTGCAACACGCGCGAACGAAGCGATCCTGCGATGATGCGCATCGCAAACCAGCATACCGGAAAGCGCGCTTTAGCCCGACCCTCTACAATTTGTGTATGAGGGGCTGGTCAATTCCGCTGGGGCGATGGATGGGCGTCGAAATGCGCGTCCACGCATTTTTCCCTTTGCTGGCCCTCGTGTGCCTTATGCTCAGCAAGTCAGAGGGCTGGTGGCGCGGCCTGGGACTCTTCTTCGTCCTGGTCGCTGCGGTCATGGTTCGCGAGACAGCGCGCCTAATCGTTGCAGCATGGCTTGGCCTTCGCCTCCGCGCGGTTTTATTGCTGCCCATCGGCGGTCTGTTTGCCTACGCCAACCCGGAAAGCCAAGAAAATGCGAATCAAGGTGTCGGGCAATTTGCCATGGCGCTGGCAGGCCCGTTTGCTAACGGCGTCACTGCATTGATGTTGGCTGCCGCTTTTATCGGCGCGGGCGGCGATGTCAAACTCTTGCCGCATCCGTGGATCACCGCTGCCTGGCTGTTGCGCAGCATGGTATGGATGCAGGCCGGACTCGCTGTGCTGCATCTCCTTCCTGCCTACCCGCTCGACGCCGGCCGCCTGCTTCGTGGCAGCTTCGCCCGTAACCATGGCATTTCGCCTGCGGGCCGCGCGGCTACTGGACTGGGTCAATTGCTCGCGGGCATCGCCATGATCGGCGGCATGCTCATGCACAGTTACTGGTTGAGCATCGCCGGCTTCTTCATCATGATCGCCGCGCAGGTCGAGGATCAGGGCGTTTTCTTTCAGTCCGTGGTCGACACCGTGCGCATGCGCGAGGTGATGCTTACCGACTTCGCAACCCTCTCCCCGTCTGACACGCTGGCAGACGCACTGGTGCGCTGTGTTCACTCGCTGCAAGAAGATTTTCCCGTTGTGCGCGGACCGCAACTGGTCGGCATCGTTTCGCGCCAGCGCATCGTCGATGCTCTGCGCAACGATGGCAACGGCTACGTGCAATCGGTGATGTCGCGCGCCTTCCAGGTGGCTCGCCCCGAGGACACATTGGGAGCTATCATTCGCCGCATCTCCGCCGGCCATGGGCTCTCGCTGATTCCTGTCACTGAGAGCGGTCGCGTCGTCGGAATCGTCAGCGTGCAAAACCTGATGAGTTCCATGTCGCTCTTGTCAGAGCAGCGGCGCCTCGAGCACCAGGAAGCCGGAGAGTAGCGACCGCATGTCGGCGCACGACCCCACGGAACCCGGTTCTTCACCACTCGCGCCCGGCCTCTACCTCGTCGCAACGCCCATCGGCAATCTCGGTGACATTACCCTGCGCGCGCTCGAAGTGCTCAAGGGCGTCGACCGCATCGCTTGCGAAGACACGCGGCAGACACAAAAGCTGCTCAACCACTTCGCCATCAGGACGCCCACGATCAGTTGTCATCAGCATAATGAACGCCGGCGCGCCGATGAGTTGATCGCATCGCTCAAAGCCGGCGCACGTATTGCTGTTGTTTCCGACGCAGGCATGCCGGGCATCAGCGATCCCGGCGGCTGGCTGGCCGCAGAAGCCATCGCTGCGGGCGTGCCTGTCATCCCCATACCGGGCGCCAACGCGGCCCTCAGCGCGCTGGTCGCCTCCGGTCTACCTACCGGCGAATTCCACTTCATCGGCTTCCTGCCTGAGAAGGCCGGCGCTCGCCGAACACGTCTTGAATCTCTCGCCGCGCAACCACGCGAATCCGCACTCACGCTTGTTTTCTACGAGGCACCACATCGCATTGCCGATACGCTGGCTGATCTTGAATCCGTGTTTGGCTCCGCATTGCGCGTCGTCGCCGCCCGCGAAATCACCAAGCTGCACGAAGAATTTCTGCGCGGCACCGTCGCCGATGTTCGCCACAATCTAAGTGAACGCGATCGCATCCGCGGCGAGTTCACCCTGCTCATTGAAGCGCCTCCTCAATCGAACGCGCAACCAATCGGTGGCACTACAGAAAGGCTTGTCGACCGCGTGGCCCGCCTGCAATCTGAACTGAACCTCGACGAGAAAGAAGCCCTCAAGCGCATCGCCCGCGAATCAGGCCACTCGAAAAGCG
>ODAK010008547.1_pt1 | contig 10231 bp, 2 predicted proteins | sample 1539591 | NCBI WGS metagenome assembly ODAK01 (sample SAMEA3539303, study PRJEB22396) | soil metagenome | biome: tundra; feature: field; material: soil | place: USA | collected 2010-05 | depth 0.15 m | reverse complement strand
AATAGGGGCGAGAATTGGCTGAAGGCGCAACGTCAGTGGTAACTCGCGAGTCGAATGTATCGAATGCGACAGCGAGGTGTGCGGCGGTATTGGGGGCATTCTCTTTTCGCGCCCAGCGAAGCCTTGGAAGGCTCATCCCGCCCGGCAGGCTCAACGACTCCAACATCCAACGGTCGTCTTCGGCTAGAATGCCCGCTCCAGTCCTCCGCTTTTCTCTGGCTTCCGCGATGAACCGTCCAGCAACCACTCGCTGCTCCTCAGAGGGATACATCTCCAACACGAAAGCTGGCCCAGAAAGGTGCTGGCCATCCTCGATATCACCGTCCTCCATGTCCTGGAGATTCCGCTGAACGTGCCCCAGAGACCTTGCCACAGTTAAGCCGTCGCCTGCCCGAAGTGCGTGTATCTGCAGAAATCGAGAGTCATTATGACATCTTACATACTTAAGAATCTCTTCTCCGAGAATGTGAGAGCTTTGGCGGCCAACAGTTGGCGCGGAGTCAGTTGTTTCACTGTCCCCCAAAGCCCTCGCCAAGATCGCTATTGATGCCTTAGGTTCCTTGTCGTTGTCAGTGACCATGCCAACTGAATGGAATCCGAGCGTGTCGGCGAAGACAAAGGTGCCACCTGGGGCAACACCGGGCAAAAAAGGCGGGAACATTGCACCGTCAAGAACTGAGAATTCATCGCGAATATCCTTCGGAGCCAAATGGTTATCGCAAGCTGCATGAAGGACCAAATTATCATACGCGACATGCCAAGCTACCCGAAGCGGATGATTTGGAAGAACAATCAGGCCAATCGTTCTTCCTGACAGTGACTGGACTTCGACGGTGTTCGCGAGGGCCAGAGGCGGGGCCGTGTCTTCGAGAAGAGCGCCCCATGCAAGAAGATACTCCTTGATTACACCATCAAAATGTTTTGCGGTCTGGTCGTAGATTTGACCGCACCCACCGCGTGAAGCGAAACGCTCGGAGAGTCGGCGACTCGCAGCAACTACCCGCTCCCAGATCGTTGTTGAGCCCCTGGATGACTGAGGGTCAAACGGGATGAACTCTACATTGTGCGCGCGCTCTCCTGATGCCCGCACTCGAACTCGCCACCGCCCGATACCCCCACCGTGTTGAGCCCATTGCTGCTCTACCTCCCTGATAAGGGGAGGCGAATAGACACGGAAGCTTTTGCTGCGCTGCGAGGTTCGCAAAAGCAGATAGCCCTTGCTGTCTACGGAAAGCGGTTCAATCGAAGAGGACAGTGTGCTAATATTCTCACGGTCCTCTAACTCAATAAGACCATCGCTTAACGTTCTGACCTTACGACCGACACCAGCCGGTTCGCGTTCATCCCGCTGTCCGAATCGGATCTGAAATTCCTCGCTCTCTTGCGGAACAATATCATTTGTTCCAACGACGGAAACGAGCACTTTCGCCGAAATCAAAGCATCATCGTTTAGCATCGCGAAATCATCATTGCTGAAGCGACATTTCTCTTCCTTCTTCGCGCTGTGGACAACTTCTCGAGATGTGATTTCCTCTTCCATGTCCGTGACTACAGCGACGCGATAGGTGACAGTGCCCTTGTCAATGCTGTCGGGCTGCGCTTTCCAGCGGACCTCGAGCTTCGAGTAGTTGCCGGTTTTGTCGGCGTCGGGATCGAGCACAAACTCGGGAGGGCTTTCTTGGTCGTCCTGTTCGATGAGCCCCGACCATTTGGCAAGTTTTCCCGTATTCAGGTACCAGGGAACCAGCATGATGGCCTTGATTGCCTCTGCCGTGATTTCGACCAGCAACTCACCGATGCAGAGGTGCTGTCGCTCTTGAAGTTGTTCCAATGCAATCTGGAGCGGCATGATGGCTGCGTCGCGCAAAAAGCGCTCAAGGTCTGTCTTCTGCTCTTTGGTCGGATCAAGCAGTTTAAGCGCAGCAATTCGTTGACCTGGCGTCTGCCCGGCAGCGACGGGGCCTAGGAGTCGCTCGACAAAGTTCCTGGAAAGATCGAGTGCGGCGGCTCGCTCATGCTTGTCTTTTTCAAGAATCGGCCACAGCCCGAGAAGATAAAGTAGTTCACCTGGAAACCGCCGCTCTGACGCAACACGAATGAGAAAGTCGTACACCGTCCAAGGTGGAATGGCATTCCTCTGGCCCCTTCCTTTCGCCTTCTTTACGGCCTGCTCAGCGAACCGTCGCTCATCGCTGGACCGATTCCGCGTCACCTCGTGCGCTGCCAGGCTGATTGCTTCCTTGAAGAGATTGCCTTCGTCTACTTCCCGGGCGGCACTGTAAATGCCGTCCATCCCCGCGCCCGCACGAGCCGTATCTACCAGTAGCAATACGGGTTCATTTTTGGCCTCGCGCAGCTCAACCGCCTCGTCTGCTGATATCGATCGGGTGGCGGCGGTGTTGCGGTCTGCTACACGCCGAACGGTCCACCCATTTGGGGCAAATCGGTCGTCAGCAGACAACTCTTCAACTACAGCAGAAGATAGACAGCGAATGAATGCCATTGCGCCTCGTTCTGGAACGCCGAGTATTCGTTCGCAAGCGCGGCTAAGGAGTGTCGCGTGCATTTCATTCCAGGCCATGATTGTCCTCCTGACGCTCAAATCGAGGTCGCAGATGTTTCATCGCTTCGGCGTCGTTCACGCCAACCAACAGTCCTAGATCGCGCAATCGTCGCTCGAGAGTCGATCGGTTGGCACGGAGTTGTTCATTAGAGATCACTAATCCAGGTGGTGATACATCGACACAGAATCCGTAACGCTTACGTAACATCTCTAGGAAATCTTGAAACGCCATCGGATTGACACCTGGCTTATTCCCGGTTCTAAGGACATGGCGGTGAACAAGGTAATCAAGAACTGAATCCGTAAATACAAAAGATCGCAGGTCGCGCTTGGTCGAGTCACCTGGACCCTTGCGGATCACAGCACGCTTAGTGGCCAGACCATGGGGCCTGTTCAACAGCGAGGCAGAATCCAACAGCGACATGACGTTGCTCTGGGTGTTCTTTCTTCCTTGCAATAATGTCAGAGCTTCGGCCAACCGCCTGACAGGACTGGGTTGCGTCTCATCGCTCTGTAGGATGGCTGTTGCTTCCGGGTACTCTTCAGCAAGACGATCTGCCAACGCCTGCGCCTTCCGTTCAAGTTCGTATAGGATTGCCTCGGCTTCTGATCGTCGCTTGAAAAGCACATCCCCGAGCAAATCGAGCCATTGGGTTGCATATGGTCTCGTGGGAGTGTCAATCTTCTTTAGCTTTGGGTCATTCCTGGCACTATTGTCAAGTAATCGAAGAACCATAAGAACGGCCGGTATGTATTCTACACGTCGGAAATAGTCATCGAGCGACTGCTCGGCCAAGCCACGCAATCTTGGATCAATACCGTTGGAGCAGTCGACAAACAGCGATGCCGGGCGCTGATCGGCTTTGTTGGGCACTGAGCCGCTCTTGGACCATTCAAATAAAATTTCGATAGTGCTTGTGACAATCGTCGTTAGTCCAACCGAGATACATGACTCAAGCAGCACCACGAAGGCATGTCTCGGAATTACATCGGCGTACCCACGAATAAAATGTCGAATGTCATCCGAGAAGTCGCGTGAAGCTTGCTCTGCTATCGGGCGCTGATTAGAGATCTTATCCCCCTTGCTTTCCTTGCCGCGAAGCTTGTCCGGTGGTTGGCCTAGCTGTTGCGCAAGACGGATCATCAGGAGCTGATCGAGACCCACTTGGACCTCTTCCTGAAATCGATCAGCCCGACGATCGCCCAGTTGGCCTTCTCGCACCACTCCTTGATGGAATGCCTTCAACAACACGTTATCTTCAAACCCACGGCCAACGGCGAACCATGTTTTGTCGCCTTCCTGATTCGGCTCTACATACTGTCCCTGTTGATCTGCCAACAAGGCCACAATCATCTCAGGAACAAATCGAAGATTAGCCACTCCATCAGGCAGGTCGATCCAACCTGCCATGTAATGTGCCGGTGCTACCCGCTGCACCTGTTCAAGGCGTCCCAATGCGCGATTCCGATTCTCGAGGCAAAAGCAAAGCAGCAAGTCGCCGAGAATCGCGTGTGTCACTTCGTCATCGAATCCCCGGAATGACTCAACACCCGCAAGCACTTCCGCTACACGCTCCGTGGTAGCAGCTTGTCTACGTTCTCGCGGGGTACCCGTCGCGCCTCCAAATGTCTCGATGAATTTGCCCTTTCCTCGTCTGACGCCGAATCGAAACATGTAAAACACTGCTGGCAGCATGGCGGCAACATCGAAATCCTGCACCGAAATCGGGAGCGCGTGCTCGTAATTGCTTGTCCACAGTTCACGAGTCATTGACCGACCAAGAACCTCGTCTACGATTGCCCTAGCGGCAGTGGGGCTAGTGGAGTTACTCATCTTTGAACTCCCGTCGATAAAGGTGCGATGGTAAGGCGTTGTTGTGCTGTACTCCCGGCGTCTGGCAACTCTGACGCGAGACGGTAGATTCGTTCATCAGCCATCGGATTCCAAACGAACAGTTCTTGGGCGTCTTCCTGGACGAGACGCTGAACGAAGATGGATAGATTTGCGAACGTGTCGTCTGTAGACACGTCACCCAACTGATAGCCATCAGCAAGCTCAAGCAGTAGATGAAAGAGCTCCGCACCAAGTCGTAACGTTTCTTCCCTTCCACTGCGATAGCGGTATACCAAGACGGCCTGCCGGTGTAGTTGCTCAATCCCTTCTGACCGAGGCGGCAAGACGGGCTCCAGCCGGAATGAGGAAAGCGGCTTTTCAACCCAGAATGCAGTTTCAGTTGGCGTGCGAGGCGTTACGCGGAGCGGAACGACGTTTGGACGATCGAAAGCTTTCGGCGGTAAATCCTCTAGCCGGGAGATGCCTTGGCAGAGACGCTGACAAATCTCAGTACGTCGCGAGTCATCTGACAAAGGCAGGTCACGGAAGAGCCGCAAATGGCGGCCGCGAGCTAAATCGAGCGATTCGGGATCGCCGGTGATCTGCTGGATATCATCCCGCGTCCACTCGAAGAAGGCACGTCGTCGGGCGGATTCGACAGGTAAATCCGGATATCTCGGTGCGGAGGGTGGATTGTCGGCTATTGGTTGACTCGTGAGGTGTCGATCGATCTGAGGATGAGCCTCAAGAGCTGGATCGAATCTAACAAGCTCGCGAAGCACCTCTCCCTGTCGCGAGGGGGATACCGCTTGAAAGGCGCGGTCCCAGTACGGCGGCGGCGTACTCTCTGACGCGGCGTGGTAGTCGTCGCAGAAATTCACACCAAAGAGAATGTAAACAAGTGCAGCGCGAAGCTCACGAACTGTGATGTGCGTTTCACCGCGAAGATGGACTGCCTGGAATGCCTCGAACAATCTTTCCCTTGCTCGCCTCCGGACATCCATTCCGTCTCGCACGGGAAACCCTTCGGGACCAAAAAGGCGAGCCGCACGGAAAACTTCGCACCGTTCCTGAGCGGAGCAGTTCTGGCAGGGACTCCAGATACTTTTTGCATTAACTCCACCGTAGAGATGGTCGAGTAGACGGTTGAGGAAGTCGGTGGTGATCGACTGAGACTCAGCGGATACGTCACCTACTAGAGTCCGTTGATTGAGACTTATAAATCGGATGAAAGAAGTCTCAGTCGCAGATTCATGTTGCAGCAGGTCGAAAAGCGCCTCTGTGAGCCGCGATTGCTTTCGGCCATTCCGTTCTTCGTAGCCTTCCATCCATTCAAGAAGCCTGCCGTCGTTGATTGCGAGAAGATGGACGATGTCCTCAGTCGGTTCACCTTGCTGAAATGGCAATAGAAACTCATCGAGCAGTTCATCGGCCGATCGTCCCTTCCATGCGGCAGAACCGTCAAGGTTCATTCGCACCGTAAGGCCATCGTTGAGCTTGCCTTTAAGTATCCGATCCGCAGACGAATGCTTTCCTAGGCCTAACTGCTGAGCCAAATGCTGAAGCAACGCGGTTTTGCCATCGCCCGCGTTACCGCACAAGATCACAAGCCGAACTCGACGGTCACGAATTTCCCGCAGCAGAGTTTCCTCAAGTAGGGTCTCCACATACGTGTCTGCGGCAAATTGACTGTCTAAACCACGGGTTTCCTGATTTCCTCCAGGCCAACCCGGATAAGATTGCAGCACGTCGCGTAACCAACTTATTCGTTGCTCTTTCCACTCAGAACCAGGTGCAATGGCAGCAGGAAGAACCTCTAGCGAAACTGATTTCGATTTTGCATCTGCGTCTTGCGGCTTTAGACTGTCTGTCACTTCGTCTACCGATGCAAATCGCTTCTGCGGATCGGGCTGGGTCGCCCTATCGAGAAACTTTGCGACCGTAGGAAAATCCTCGCGGTTAAGGCCGTCCCAATTAATGCCTCGTTGCTTATCGAACTGCCCAGCATGGCGGAAGGGCTCTCGCTCAAAGAGAACGTGGAAGATACTGGCAGCAAGCGCGTAGATGTCGTCGGATGGGCCAGCGGGCTTGTGCTCATGAGCGGATGGAGAGCAGTACAAAACGGTACCTGGACCGGATGCGTTCTCCCCAATCTTCGTAACAAAGTCAAAATCTGTCAGGACCAAGTTGCCACCTGACACAATCAGGTTGCGCGGACTAACGTCACCATGAACTAAGCCATTCCGGTGGAGGACGTCCAGCGACTGGCACACGTCTTTAACCCATCGAAGTGCTAAGTCGCCGCTGTTAGCTTCCTGAAGGTCATCGGCCAATAATGGAACCACGCCGGTGAACTCAGCGAGTGGAGTACCCTCAACCCATGTCATTAGAGAAAGGAAGCTGTTCTCCTGCCATTCCTTGGCGACCTCGAATATAGCCGAGAGACCGGGATGGCGCCCCAAGTGAGACCGAGCCAAGCTGTACGCTCTCAGGGTTTGCTTTCCGCGATCGCCGTCATGCACAACCTTCGCCACATAAGTTCCGAGGTCCTCCTTTGTAGATCGGTCAACCTCGACCACTTTGAAAACCGTGCCGACGCCGCCACTACCCAGGCGGTTCACGATTCGGTAGTCGTGATCGTTAAATGAGACGACCTGTCCTTCCGTCCAATATCGCGCGGGAGGAGCGGCCGGTCTGGGCTGTGAGATTCCCAGAACCTGCGATAGAGCCTGATCGAGATTCTGAAGCGTTGCCCTAAGATTGGGGTCTTCGGCAGTTCCTGTAGCTAAGATTTCGAGCATTTGTCGGGCGAGGTCGTTGTCTGATTCGTCAAAGAGCACGGATAGCGATGCACAGAGGGAGTACACGTCCGACCGGCAATCGGCAGCGGCCAAACCCATGGCCGCAACCTCGGGGGCAACGGTGCCACGATCCTGGTCGGCGATTGAGGTTCCTGATGCCACGCTAATGTCAGAGGGAATTTTGGTTCGATCAAACCCAGAGAGTATCAGGGAGTTATCGTGCTTGACCAGAATGGTGCGAGGAGTGATGTTTCGATGCACAAGCGCTTCTTCACCCTGGGATATGTGGTGAAAATGAGCCAGCGCTTGGACGGCGTTGCGAGCGAATGCACTCCGGTCGGCGAGTGTCCATGTTACGTCATCTGAACGTGCGGCGATTGAAGGTGCTGCAGGGTCAACCACCGTGAAGAAGAACATTTCACCTGGATACCCAGGAGCATCTTGGAAGGAGTCCAAAACTCGCGGTGCCCATGGGTATAGCTGTAGTTTGTGCAAGGTGTCGAATTCACGCCGTGCTCGAACGCTAGCGTTCTTATCCTCGCTGGCAGACAAGTCGTACAGATGTAGTACGACCCGGTCTCGGCGTGTGGGATGGCTACCTCGATAGATTCGATGGAAGCGTTTGTCACACTCCGATTGGAGTTCAAGGTTGACGTAGCCCGCGAGCCGACGGACGTCGCCGGCAATCACAATTCGGCTTCGAGGTTCCAGGATCTGGCTCAATCGTCTGACATTCTGTGGCGAAAGAGCGACCGGACCATCGAATCCCAGCGCCTCCTTCCAGCCATTCAGGTTGTGAAACTTGACTCCACGGATTGCTTCGCCAGCCAGCCGTTTCAACTTGGATGGTTCCTGCGTCAATAGAAAAGTACCAGCCACATGCGGGAGAGTTTGAAGCTCCTTTCGAAGAGTGGTGCCGACCTTACGCGCCTTGCTCGTAACAAGTTCCGCCTCCCGGTCAACGTTGTATTTGTTTTCATTAATCCAATCTGCGGTCCAGTGCTTCACCTCGATAACGCGGATACCGGGGGGGCCAATCGCGATGATGTCGATTTCATCCGATTGCATGCGATGCGTAACGGAGAATGCAAGGTTGGCCAGCAGAATCCACTCGTCGTTGCCGGGCTCAGACTGAAGTCGTAGCTTCAAGTGCTCGATTGCCTTGCGCTCACTTTCGTTGGCCATCGGCCCACATTGAATAACTGTTACCTTCATGCTCATTCCTTGCCTAAAGCGGCATATGATTTCCTCACCCTTTCAACGCCTACGTTTTCAGGCATGAAACGACCGCATCATTGTGGAACCGCCAATGCCGACCGACTTTGGTCTTCCAGACGGCGCTCGATGTTTAGGGAACGCTCAAACTGCATTGCGGGTCCTTCTGTTTTGCTTGAGGTAGTGTCCATCGGTCAGTGATAGACTTTTCGAGGCCCGTTGTCCATACCCAGGAAGACTTTACGAAACCGACTTGGGGATCTGGCAATTTCTGGTCGCTTTTCTGCATCTTTCCTTCTGAAAACCGGAACAGAAAAGAAGGAAGGGGGTGGGGGTCTGGAGGCAGGACCTGGGGCCTCTGGTCCCGCCCCCGGATGGCTTCAAGCGACGGATGGAGATTCACGCATGAATTGAGGACTTACGGCAGGGTCGGTTCCTGGTCCTTGCGTTGCCGCTCTATCGCAAGTCGTTCCTGGTAGGTCATTTGTGGTTTTCCGGATGAAGTCTCCAGCGATGCGGGTTGCAGGGCTGCGCCTGTTTGTGGTGTGGCATCGGAGTCGGTCGGTTGATTCAAAGGAGATGTGGCCTCTGTCCGGCGGCGGATGCGGGCAGTGACGGGCTCTTCGGCGGTGGACTGCTTCTGCCGGACGCGCTGCGGCGTGGCCTCGATGGTGTGCGAGGATTTCAGGGCCTTGATCTTCTCGGCCAGATCGGAAGTGCTCGGCCCTTCCTCGTTTTCTGGCTGATGAGTGGCGCCGGACAGCCCGGCCTTGAGCTGGTCACGCAAACTGGTCAGTTCGGATAGATAGGCGTCGTGCGGGAATGGCTTGCCCAGGCGGGCCTGATAATCGCGAAGCTGGGATTCGGCGATAGCGAGGTCTTGGCGGACGCGGACGCATTCGGAGCCGTAGGCACCGGCGAGGCGTTCGAGAGCGTTCAGGACGGCGCGGGGGCCGTGATGGTCGCGTGAGAGCGTGTCGAGCCGTGTCGTCGCTCCTTCGAGATACACTTCCGGTGACCACTGCGGATTAAGGACCATACCGAAACGCAAGCCCCGGTATGTGCCCAGCGGCACGCGGGTTTTCTCGCGGATGTTCGTGGGCAATGTGTCGAGTTGAGCGGCAAGTGCGGCCCCAACATCCTCGCGGGCGGGACGACGCTTGCCGATGATAATCGGGTCGGCGGCATGAGCGGTGGAAGTGGCCTGGTCCGCCGTCAAGTTCGATAAACGCTGGGACAGGCTGGCAATGGTCCCTGGCAAATCTCGCACGCTGCGGCGTGCGACGTATTGTTCGTCCAGGTGGTTCTTTTTGAGTAAGGTGAGCCGTTGCAACTCGGCGTCGGCCTCGGCGAGCGTGAGGACTGCCGGGTTGCCGGAGGCAATCGCCTTGACCTCGGCGTAGGAGAGTTCCTGGCCGCCGATGTCCTCGGCCCGACGGGCTGCGTTGTCGCCGGTGATGACCTGGGAAATAAAACGCGCCTTGGTCTCCAGGGCTTGCCACATGTAACTATCGAAGGAACCGGTAGTTACGTAACGGTAGATCGCCACCTCTTCGTTCGTGTTCCCCTGGCGCAGGATGCGCCCCTCGCGTTGTTCTACCTCGGCCGGCTTCCACGGGGCGTCAAGGTGATGCAATGCGACGAGGCGTTTCTGGACGTTGGTGCCAGTGCCCATCTTCTGGGTACTGCCGATCAGAACGCGGACTGAACCATTCCTGACCTTCTCGAAGAGGGCCTGTTTCTTGGCGTCAGAGTCGGCGTCCCCCATAGCGGCGATCTGCTCGGCCGGAACGCCGGCAGCGATTAGTTTTTTGATGA
>ODAK010008543.1_pt1 | contig 10236 bp, 20 predicted proteins | sample 1539591 | NCBI WGS metagenome assembly ODAK01 (sample SAMEA3539303, study PRJEB22396) | soil metagenome | biome: tundra; feature: field; material: soil | place: USA | collected 2010-05 | depth 0.15 m | reverse complement strand
TCGAGATCCGTACCCATCTGCGGCTGATGGACATTATCGACCCCACCGACAAGACGGTCGATGCGCTGATGAAGCTCGACCTGCCGGCGGGAGTGGACGTTGAGATTAAGTTGTAAGTGTTGAGTGCTGGGTGTTGAGTGAGGTTTCAACTTAACACTCAGAATTAAATACTCAGCACTAGAATGGAATTGCCAGTCAATTGCAACTGGCGCCTTACCCGAGGCATTAATGCCGAGGGTTGGTTAAACAAAAGGTGAAGAAAATGAGTTTAGGATTAGTCGGTCGCAAGATCGGCATGACGCGCGTGTTCACCGACGACGGCGATTCGATCCCAGTGACCGTGGTCGACGTGTCGAACAATCGCGTGACCCAGATCAAGACGCCTCAAACCGATGGCTACTGCGCCGTCCAGGTCGCTTACGGCAAGCGCCGCGCGCGCCGCGTTGACAAGGCCGCCGCCGGTCATTACGCCAAAGCCGCCGTCGAAGCCGGCTCGGTGCTGAAGGAATTCCGCGTTACGCCCGAGCAGGTCGCCAGCCTCAAGATTGGCGGAGTGATCGGCGTCGACGTGTTCCAGGTCGGCCAGAAAGTCGACGTTGCCGGCACCTCGATCGGCAAGGGTTTTGCCGGCGTTATCAAGCGCCACCACTTTTCATCCAACCGCGCAAGCCACGGCAACTCGGTGTCGCATAACAAGCCGGGTTCGATCGGCATGGCGCAGGACCCTGGCCGTGTGTTTCCCGGCAAGCGGATGGCAGGTCACCTTGGTAACATGAAACGCACCACTCAGAACCTCGTGATCGTGCGCATCGATGCCGAGCGCCAGCTGCTGCTGATCCGCGGCGCAATTCCCGGCGCTAGGAACGGCGATGTCACCGTCTACCCGGCGGTTAAGGGCGGCAAGACGTCCGGCAAGCCGGCTGCGGCCAAGGCAGGTGCATGATGGAACTCAAACTGATCGACCAACAAGGGCAGTCAACTGCCAATGTCGCAGCAGCGGACGCGGTATTCGGACGCGATTACAACGAAGCGTTGATACACCAGGTGGTGACGTCGTACCTCGCCAACGCGCGCAGCGGCACCCGCATGCAGAAAGACCGCGGCGAGGTAAAGCACTCGACCAAGAAACCGTGGCGCCAGAAAGGCACCGGCCGCGCGCGCGCCGGCATGACCTCGAGCCCGCTGTGGCGCGGCGGCGGCAGGATTTTCCCGAACCGGCCGGATGAGAACTTCAGCTACAAGCTGAACAAGAAAATGTACCGCGCCGGTGTGTGCTCGATCCTGTCGCAGCTCGCGCGCGAAGGGCGGCTGGCGGTGGTCGACAACTTCACCCTCGAAGCGCCGAAAACCAAGCTGCTGGCACAGAAAGTTAAAAGCATGGGTTTTGACAACGTGCTGATTATCACCGACAGCGTTGATGAGAACCTGCTGCTGTCGGCGCGCAATCTGCCCAGCGTCAGCATCGTCGCGGTCGCGCATGCGGACCCGGTGAGCCTGATCCGTCATGCCAAGGTGCTGCTGACCAAGAACGCGATGGCCAAATTCGAGGAGCTGCTGAAATGAGTAGCGCCGCAACCGGCACCAAAAATACCGAGCGCCTGATGAAGGTGCTGCTCGCCCCGGTGGTGTCCGAAAAGAGCACGTTCATCGGCGAGAAGAACAACCAGTATGCGTTCCGCGTCACCTCGGATGCGACCAAGCCGGAGATCAAGGCCGCGGTCGAGCTGATGTTCAGCACCAAGGACAGGAAAATCGAGGTCCTGTCGGTGCAAGTCGCCAACGTCAAGGGCAAGGAAAAACGCTTCGGCCGCTTCATGGGCCGCCGCAACAACTGGAAGAAGGCTTACGTATCTCTCAAGCCCGGCCAGGAGATCAACTTCGCGGCAGGGGAGACCAAGTAATGGCACTCGTTAAAGTCAAGCCGACATCGCCGGGCCGCCGCGCGGTTGTCAAGGTGGTGAACCCGGATCTGCACAAGGGCCGGCCGCATGATGCGCTCATCGAGCGCCAGACCAAGAACGCCGGCCGCAACAACTACGGCCGTGTGACCACACGTCATCAGGGCGGCGGCCACAAGCAGCACTATCGCGTGATCGACTTCAAGCGTAACAAGGACGGCATCGTTGCCAGGGTCGAACGCCTCGAACACGATCCGAACCGCAGTGCCAACATCGCGTTGCTGTGCTACGCCGACGGCGAGCGTCGTTACATAATCGCGCCCAAGGGCGTGACCGCCGGCATGCAGCTGCAGAGCGGCCCCGACGCGCCGATCAAGGCCGGTAACGCACTGCCGCTCAGGAACATCCCGGTTGGCACCACCATCCACTGCGTAGAGATGCTGCCGGGCAAGGGCGCGCAGCTGGCACGCGCCGCCGGCACTTCGGTGCAGCTGCTGGCGCGCGAAGGCGATTACGCACAACTGCGGCTGCGTTCCGGCGAAATCCGCAAAGTTCACGTTAACTGCCGCGGGACGATCGGCGACGTCGGCAATGAGGAAAATTCGCTGCGCTCGATCGGCAAGGCCGGCGCGCAGCGCTGGCGCGGCATCCGCCCGACGGTGCGTGGTGTTGCGATGAACCCGATCGACCACCCGCATGGCGGCGGCGAAGGCAAGACCGCTGCGGGACGAGACCCAGTCAGCCCGTGGGGCACGCTCACCAAGGGCTATCGTACGCGCAAGAACAAGCGTACCAACAGCATGATCGTGCGCCGTCGGCACGCCAAAGTCAGCGCCGCATAACGAGGTAAACCATGGCACGTTCAATCAAAAAAGGCCCGTTCGTCGACTACCACCTGATGGCCAAGGTCGAAGCGGCGCGCGCATCCAACGACAAGCGTCCGATCAAGACCTGGTCGCGGCGCTCGACCATACTGCCTGATTTCGTCGGGCTTACGATCGCGGTACACAACGGCAAGCAGCACGTTCCGGTCTACATAACCGAAAACATGGTCGGCCACAAGCTCGGCGAGTTTTCCCACACCCGGATTTTCAAGGGCCACTCCAAGGCAGGCAGCGTGGCGGCAGCTGCTACAGCCGACAAAAAATCGAGCGTCGGTGCGCCGGCGGCCGCTGCCGCGCCGGCTGCGCAGGCCAAAAAATGAAGGATGCGGTAATGGAAACTACGGCAAAACTTAACGGCGTACGGCTGTCGGCCCAGAAAGGCCGGCTGATCGCGGACCAGATCCGCGGTCTGCAGGTCGAGAAGGCGCTTAGCCTTCTCAACTTCAGCCCGAAGAAGGGCGCGGTAATCATCCGCAAGGTGCTCGAGTCGGCGATCGCCAATGCTGAGCACAACGATGGCGCCGATATCGATGAATTGAAGGTGACGCGCATTTACGTTGAAAAAGGACCGGTGCTGAAGCGCTTTTCCGCGCGCGCCAAAGGCCGCGGTGTGCGCATCCTCAAGCACAGCTGCCACATTCACCTGACCGTCGGCGACGGAAGGAAATAGTCATGGGACAAAAAATACATCCGATCGGGTTCCGGCTTTCGGTGCTGCGCAACTGGTCGTCGAAGTGGTATGCGAACAGCAAAAACTTTCCGGGCATGCTGCAGGAAGACATCAAAGTGCGCGATTTCCTGAAACAGAAGCTCGCGCACGCCGCGGTCGGCAAGATCATAATCGAGCGCCCGACCAAGAACGCCAAGATCACCATTTACAGCGCGCGTCCAGGGGTGGTGATCGGCAAGAAAGGCGAAGACATCGAGTCGCTCAAAGGGCAGTTGCAGAAGATGCTCGGAGTACCGGTACATATCAACATCGAGGAGATCCGCAAGCCCGAGGTCGATGCGCAACTGATCGCCGATTCGATTGCGCAGCAATTGCAGAAGCGCATCATGTTCCGCCGCGCGATGAAGCGCGCCATCACCAACGCCATGCGGCTTGGCGCGCAGGGCATCAAGATCATGAGCGCGGGACGGCTGAACGGCATCGAGATCGCGCGCACCGAATGGTATCGCGAAGGGCGCGTGCCGTTGCATACGCTGCGTGCCGATATCGATTATGGCTTCTCGGAAGCCAAGACCACCTATGGCGTGATCGGCATCAAGGTGTGGGTGTTCAAGGGTGAAATCATCAGCAAGCACGAGCAGCCGCTGGCGGCGCCGGCCGTTGCGCCTGAGGCGGCGCCCGCGCCCGACGCGCCGGCCGCGCCGAAGAAGGCCGCGCCCAAAAAGAGAAGGTCAGGAGTGAAACATGCTGCAGCCAGCTAGAAGGAAATACCGCAAGGAGCAGAAGGGGCGCAACAAGGGCATTGCGACCCGCGGCAACAAGGTGAGCTTTGGCGAATATGGCCTGAAAGCGATCACGCGCGGCCGTTTGACGGCGCGTCAGATCGAAGCCGCACGCCGTGCCATGACGCGCCACATCAAGCGTGGCGGCCGCATCTGGATCCGCATTTTCCCGGACAAACCGATTTCGCAGAAGCCGGCCGAGGTGCGCATGGGCAATGGCAAGGGCAACCCCGAGTACTGGGTCGCCGAAATCGTGCCCGGCAAGGTGCTGTATGAAATGGACGGAGTCGATGAGGTGTCTGCTCGCGAAGCGTTCCGGTTGGCGTCCGCCAAACTGCCGCTGCTGACTACATTCGTTCACCGCATGGTTGGAGGTTGAGCCGTGAAAGCCAGCGATTTGAGAACCAAGAACCCGGCTGAGTTGCAGCAGGAGTTGAACGACCTGCTGAAGGCGCAGTTTGGCCTGCGCATGCAGGTTGCGACCCAGCAGCTCGCCAACAACAGCCAGATCAAGAAAGTGCGCCGCGACATTGCGCGCGTGCGCACTTTGCTTAACGAAAAGGCACGCCAATCATGACTGAATCGAGCAGCAACAAGCGTACGCTGACCGGCCGCGTCGTCAGCGACAAGATGAACAAGACGGTGACGGTGCTGGTCGAGCGCCGCGTCAAGCACCCGCTCTATGGCAAGATAGTTACGCGCTCGAAGAAATACCACGTACATGACGAAAAGAACGAGTTCAAGGCAGGCGATACAGTGTTGATCGAGGAGTGCCGGCCGCTCGCGAAGACCAAGGCGTGGCGCGTGAGCCGGCTGATCGAGAAGGCGCGGGCGGTTTGAACGCCGCGACAGCATAAAACGCTTGAAATAGATCGGGATTTTCAGTAAAATTTAACGTTATTGTTGCGCCGCGCCTAGGTTGGGCATTGCCGGCGCGTACGACCTGACCCTGACGGGTTCCAAGACTGACCGCCGGCATGCTGCCGGGCGGATCAAGTTGGAAAAAGCTGCAGCTATTAATCGAGAGCAAAAATGATACAGATGCAATCCATTCTGGATGTTGCTGACAACACCGGCGCGCGCGCGGTGATGTGCATCAAGGTGCTCGGCGGCTCGAAACGCCGCTATGCCGGCATTGGTGATGTGATCAAGGTCAGCGTAAAGGACGCAGCTCCCCGCGGCCGTGTCAAGAAGGGCGAGATCTACAGCGCGGTGGTGGTGCGCACCGCCAAGGGCATACGCCGCTCCGACGGCTCGATGATCAAGTTCGACAGCAACGCCGCGGTGCTGCTGACGCCGAAGCTGGAGCCGATCGGCACCCGCATTTTTGGTCCGGTGACGCGCGAGTTGCGTACCGAGCGTTTCATGAAGATCGTATCGCTCGCGCCGGAAGTTCTGTAAGAGGGCAAGATGCGCAAGATCAAGAAAGGCGATGACGTGATCGTCATCACAGGCAAGGACAAGGGCAAGCGCGGCACGGTGTTGCGCGTGGTCGATCTCGGGCACGTGCTGGTCGAGGGTGCGAACCGCGTCAAGAAACACCAACGCCCGAACCCGATGAAAAACACTACGGGCGGCATCGTCGACAAGGAAATGCCGCTGCACGTGTCAAACGTCGCGATTTTCAATCCGAGCACGAAAAAAGCCGACCGCATCGGCACCCGACTGCTCGACGACGGCCGCCGCGTGCGGTACTTCAAATCCAACGGCGAAGTGATCGACGCATGAGTATCGCAGACAACCCAGCAAAAGCGGCGGCGCCCGCCTCCCGGCTCCAGGCGCATTACCGCGACACCGTGGTCAAGCAGTTGATGGAACAGTTCGGCTACAAGACCGTGATGCAGGTTCCGCGCATCGAGAAAATCACGCTCAACATGGGCGTTGGCGAAGCGGTCGCGGACAAGAAGATCATGGACAACGCGGTCGCCGACATGACCAAGCTTGCCGGCCAGAAGCCGCTGGTGACCAAGTCGCGCAAGTCGATCGCGGTGTTCAAGATCCGCACCGGCTATCCGGTCGGCTGCAAAGTCACACTGCGCGGCACTCGCATGTACGAGTTCCTCGACCGCCTGGTAACGGTTGCGATCCCCCGCATCCGCGACTTTCGCGGCATCCCGGCCAAGTCGTTCGATGGCCGCGGCAATTTCAATTTCGGCGTCAAGGAACAAATCATTTTCCCCGAGATCGAATACGACAAGATCGATGCCTTGCGCGGCATGAACATCACGATCACCACCACCGCCAGAAGCAACGAGGAAGGCAAAGCGCTGCTGGCGGCATTCAAATTCCCGTTCAGGAACTGACCCATGTCAAAAGTCGCACTGACCAACCGTGACCAGAAGCGCCGCAAGACGGTCAAGAAATTCGCCGCCAGGCGCGCTGAACTGATGGCGATCATCAACGATCAGAAGCTCTCCCCCGAAGATCGCTATGAGGCGCGCTTGAAGCTGCAGAAACTGCCGCGCGATGCGAGCCCGGTACGTTTGCGTAATCGCTGCGCGCTGACCGGCCGGCCGCGCGGCGTGTACCGCAAATTCGGTCTCGGCCGCAGCAAGCTGCGTGATATTGCGATGCGCGGCGAGATTCCCGGCGTGATCAAGGCGAGCTGGTAGCAGGAGAAACTATGAGCATGAGTGATCCGATCGCCGATATGCTGACGCGCATCCGCAATGCGCAGATGTCGGAAAAAGTTTCAGTTACAATTCCCGCGAGCAAACTCAAGGTTGCGCTTGCCAAGGTCCTCAAGGACGAAGGCTATATCGACGACTTCGCGGTGCGCCCGATGGACGGCAAGCCGGTGCTCGAAGTCGGCCTCAAGTACTACGCCGGCCATCCGGTGATCGAGAAGCTGGAGCGCGTGAGCCGTCCCGGCCTGCGCGTTTACAAGCCGAGCGGGGATATTCCGAAGGTGATGAATGGCCTCGGCGTGGCGATAGTTTCAACCTCGAAAGGCGTGATGACCGACCGCAAAGCGCGGGGCTTAGGCATCGGCGGCGAGGTATTGTGCATCGTTGCTTAGAGTTGACGCTGCAGACGAGGAATCGCGATGTCAAGAATAGGTAATTTTCCGGTCGAGCTGCCGATCAATGTCGAAGTCCAGCTGTCGAACAGCGAGATTTCGGTGAAAGGCCCGCTCGGCACACTGACGCAGTCCTTGTCGGCCCAGGTAACGGTCGAAAAGGTCGAGAACCAGCTGCAGGTCAAGGTCGCCAACGACTCGACTGCCGCCAACGCGATGTCTGGCACAGTGCGCGCGCTGGTCGCCAACATGGTGCGCGGCGTAACGAAGGGCTACGAGAAGAAGCTGACGCTGGTCGGCGTCGGCTACCGCGCGCAGGCCCAGGGCGACAAACTGAACCTGACGCTCGGATTTTCGCATCCGGTGGTGCACCAGATGCCGAAGGGCATCAAGGTCGAGACGCCGAGCCAGACCGAGATCTTGATCAAAGGCATCGACAAGCAAGTGGTCGGACAGGTCGCCGCCGAAGTGCGCGCTTACCGCAGCCCCGAGCCGTATAAAGGCAAGGGCGTGCGCTACTCCGACGAAACGGTGGTACTGAAAGAGACCAAGAAGAAGTAGAGGCGAGACATGAAAGACAAGAATGAAGCGCGGCTGCGCCGGGCGCAGCAGACCCGTCACAAAATCGCTGAACTCAAGGTGGTGCGGCTATCGGTGCACCGCTCGAACAGCCATATTTACGCACAGGTGATCGCGCCGAGCGGTGACGAGGTGCTGACCAGCGCCTCGACGCTCGAGCCCGAGGTGCGCAAAAGCGTCAAATGCGGCGGCAACGTCAAGGCGGCAGCCGAGATCGGTAAGCGCATTGCGGAAAAAGCGAAGCAGCTCGGCATCGAAACGGTTGCATTCGATCGCGGCGGCTACCGGTATCACGGCCGTGTCAAGGCGCTGGCGGAAGCCGCGCGCGAATACGGACTCAAGTTCTAATCAGGAAATGATATGGCGAAACTGCAAGCAAACAGGATGTCAGGCGGCGAACAACGTGGCGACGGCCTGCGCGAGAAAATGATCGCGATCAACCGCGTCACCAAAGTGGTGAAGGGCGGCCGCGTAATGGGTTTCGCGGCGCTGGTGGTGGTCGGTGACGGCGATGGTCGCGTTGGCATGGGCAAGGGCAAGGCGCGCGAAGTACCCGTTTCTGTGCAGAAAGCGATGGACGAGGCGCGCAACAAGCTGGTCAAGATTAACCTCAAGAATGGCACGCTGTATCACGCGGTGACCGGCAGGCACGGTTCATCGAGGGTCTATATGCAGCCCGCGTCCGACGGCACGGGCATTATTGCGGGCGGCCCGATGCGCGCGATTTTCGAGGTGATGGGCGTGACCAACGTGCTCGCCAAGATCATTGGCTCGACCAATCCTTACAACGTGGTGCGCGCGACGCTCAACGGCCTGCAAGCGATGAATACGCCGAGCGTAATCGCAGCTAAGCGCGGCAAGACGGTCGAAGAGATCACGGGGTAAGCCATGGCCAAACAGTCGGGTAAAACCATCAAGGTCACGCTGGTCAGAAGCCTGATCGGGACCATGCGGACGCACCGCGCCACGGTGCGCGGCCTGGGTCTGCGCCGTATCAACCACGCGGTCGAAGTGATCGATACGCCTGCCACGCGCGGCATGATCACCAAGGTCGCCTACCTCCTGAAGTGCGAGGGCTAAATGCAACTGAACACGATTAGGCCGGCAGCCGGCGCCAAGCACGCGAAAAAACGCGTCGGCCGCGGCATCGGCAGCGGAACGGGCAAGACCGCCGGCCTCGGTCACAAGGGGCAGAGAGCGCGCGCCGGCGGTTATCACAAAATCGGATTTGAAGGCGGGCAGATGCCGCTGCAACGGCGCCTGCCGAAACGCGGCTTCGTATCGCAGACGCGCGATGACACCGCCGAAGTGAGGCTATCGGATCTCAATAAGCTTACGGCCGACACCATCGACATTCTTGTTTTGAAAGAATTTGGCGTGGTGCCGATACACGCGCTGTCGGCGAAGGTGATCGTGGCCGGCGAGATCAGGCGCAGCGTCACGCTGCACGGCCTGTTGGTGTCGAAAGGCGCCAAGGCGGCGGTCGAAGCGGCCGGTGGCAGGGTCGAAATGCGGGCCGGCGCGGAAGCTGCGCCCGCTGCGAGTGGCAAAAAAGCCGCCCGTAAAGCTGCAGCGGTAGTCAAAGCCAAGGCCAGGGCTGAAACGACCTCCGCGACCATAGCCGAGGAAAAGGCCAAAGCCGAGGCTCTAGCTGAAGCCAAGGGCGAGACCAAAGCCAAGGCTGAGAAAGCGCAGACCAAGGCCAAATCTGAAGCGAAAGCCGAGACCAGGGCCGACACCAAGGCTGAATCCAAAGCCAAGGGTGGTAAACCAAAACCCGCCACGTCCCAGAAAAACAGGAAGGCTGAATAAAGTTGGCTAACCAGGATTCAATGTTCAGCATGCAGGGCAAGATGGGCGACTTGAAGCGTCGCCTGTTGTTCCTGCTTGGCGCGCTGATTGTGTTCCGCATCGGCGCCCACATCCCGGTGCCGGGCATCGATCCCGTCGCGCTCGCTGAGCTGTTCAAGTCGCAGCGCGGCGGCATCCTCGACATGTTCAACATGTTCTCGGGCGGCGCGCTGTCGCGCTTCACGATCTTTGCGCTCGGCATCATGCCTTACATCTCGGCCTCGATCATCATGCAGTTGATGACGGTGGTGTCGCCGACGCTCGAAGCGCTAAAGAAAGAAGGCGAGTCTGGGCGCCGCAAGATCACTCAATACACGCGCTACGGCACAGCTGGGCTCGCGTTGTTTCAGGGCCTGGGTATTGCGATTGCGCTCGAGTCACAGCGTGGCTTGGTGCTCGAGCCCGGGCTTGCGTTCCGCCTCGTGACCATGATCACGCTGGTGACCGGCACCATATTCCTGATGTGGCTCGGCGAGCAGATCACGGAGCGCGGGATCGGCAACGGCATCTCGCTCATCATCTTCGCGGGCATTGCCGCAGGACTGCCGAATGC
>ODAK010008542.1_pt1 | contig 10237 bp, 9 predicted proteins | sample 1539591 | NCBI WGS metagenome assembly ODAK01 (sample SAMEA3539303, study PRJEB22396) | soil metagenome | biome: tundra; feature: field; material: soil | place: USA | collected 2010-05 | depth 0.15 m | reverse complement strand
GAGGCCGAACATCCGCGCCGGCGTGGTGCAGGCGAGCTCCACCCAGCGCGCCAGACTGATCTCGCCGGTGACGACTCCCTGGTAAAGCAGGTCCATGCGGTGCTCCACCGAACCGATGCCGTTGGGGATCTTCGAGAAGTTCCCGAGGCCGAGTTCCTTCTGGTCCTTCATGCAGAAGGGGCAGTGGTCGGTCGAGACGATGGAGAGGTCGTTCGTGCGCAGTGCGTTCCACAGGGCGTCGTGGTGACCTTCCTCGCGCGAACGTAGGGGGGTCGAACACACGTAGGCGGCACCCTCGAAGCCGGCTTTGGACAGGTGCTCCTCCAGGCTCAGGTAAAGGTATTGCGGACAGGTCTCGCCAAAGACGTTGGCACCACGGTCGCGCGCACTGGCGACGGCGGCGACGGCCTCCTTGGCGCTGATATGCACGATGTAGAGCGGGGCCTTGGCGACCTTGGCCAACATGATGGCGCGGTGCGTGGCCTCCTCCTCCATCTCGACGGGTCGGGTGAGCGAGTGGTATTTGGGGTCGGTCTCGCCGCGTGCCAGCGCCTGGGCGACCAATACGTCGATGGCCGGCCCATTCTCGGCGTGCATCATGATCGTGGCGCCGAGTCCCGAAGCCCTTTGCATGGCGCGAAGGATCTGCCCGTCGTCGGAGTAGAACACCCCGGGATACGCCATGAACAGCTTGAAGCTCGTGACACCCTCGTGCTCGGTGAGATAGGACATCGCGTCCAACGCCGCGTCGTCCACACCCCCGATGATCTGGTGGAAGCCGTAGTCGATCGCGCAGTTGCCGTCGGCCTTGGCGTGCCAGGCGGCCAGTCCGTCGCGCACGTCCTCACCGGTGCGCTGAACGGCGAAGTCAACGATCGACGTCGTGCCGCCGAAGGCCGCGGCGATGGTGCCGGTCTCGAAGGTGTCCGAGGCGGCGGTGCCCCCGAAGGGCAGTTCCATGTGGGTATGCACGTCGATGCCGCCGGGCATCACGTACTTGCCAGTGGCGTCGATGACGCGCTCGCAAGTGGCCGCGATATCGGCGAAGTAGCCGGGGTGGCCCAGGGCCGCGACGGTGTCGCCCTCGAGGAGCACGTCGCCGAGACTGGCGCCGCTCGACGAGAGGACGGTACCGCCGGTGATGAGAGTTCTGGCCATCGCTGCCTCCTAATTCTCGGTGAGGGGGCCGTACATGTCGGGACGGCGGTCGCGGTAGAAGGCCCACTGCTCGCGGACCTCCTTCAGCAAGTCCATGTCGAGGTCGCGTACGACGAGCTCCTCGTCGGTGGTGCTCGCCACGTCACCGACGAACTGGCCGCGCGGGCTCACGAAGTAGGTCTGACCGTAGAAGTCGTTGGTGCCGAGTTCCTCGACGCCCACGCGGTTGATCGCGCCGACGTAGTACTCGTTGGCCACCGCGGCGGCGGGCTGCTCGAGTTGCCAGAGGTACGCCGAGAGCCCGCGGCTCGTCGCGGAGGGGTTGAAGACGATCTTGGCGCCGGCCAACCCCAGGGCGCGCCAGCCTTCGGGGAAGTGGCGGTCGTAACAGATGTAGACGCCGATGCGTCCGACCGCGGTGTCGAAGATCGGGTAACCCATGTTGCCGGGGCGGAAGTAGAACTTCTCCCAGAAGCCGCTCACCTGGGGAATGTGAGTCTTGCGGTACTTACCCAAGTACGTACCGTCGGCGTCGATGACTGCGGCGGTGTTGTAGAGCGTGCCCTCCTGGACCTTCTCGTAGACCGGGAGGATGATGACCATGTGCAGTTCCTTGGCGAGCGCCATGAAGCGCTGCACGGTGGAACCCTCGGGCACCGCTTCGGCGTATTCGTAGAAGGAGGTGTCTTGCACCTGACAGAAATACGGACCATAGAAGAGTTCCTGGAAGCAGATCACTTGCGCTCCCTGCGCCGCCGCGTTGCGCGCGTGACTCTCGTGCAGGTCGATCATCGACGCCTTGTCACCGGTCCACTTCGTCTGCACCAGTGCTGCTCGTACGACGTCAGTCATCACCATCTCCTTCTCGCGGACGCCACGTGGAGCCCTTGAACGGGTCAAAGAAACACCATAGACCCGTCATCACGGATCTCTCGACGTCACTATGGATTTCTTATTGAAGAAACCTTGGGGTTGGCGCATTGCGGATGTCGATTCACTCAACATCGGAAGCGGCAGAGATGTTGTTCGCCATCACCGCACGAGCAACCTCTCGAAAATGGTCAATGACGAACTCGTCTACTTGAACATGAGGCGCCGAGCCGTGGCGACGACGGTGGAACCGTCCTTGGGCGAGCGGGTGTACATCACCAATGTGCCGTCACGATGCAGACCATTGGGGAAGTGCAGCGTGACGAGGAAGGGCGCCATCTGGGTACTACCTCCCATGGTTGATGAACTCAGCAGCGCCGTGCGGCGACCGTCCACGTAGAGAGAAATGTTCACCACCGCCTCGAAGGCGAGGCTCGTGCCTTTGAGCGTCAGGGGCGACGAGACGTGTGAGAACGCGATGGGTGAAATGAGATCGATCTGAGCGGTCGTGGCGCTGACGACCCACCACCCCGTCATTCCGTTGAACCGCTCCACGTGCACGTTGGTGACGTCTCTTCGCGCCGCGTAGCGAACGCCGATGACCCCAGTGGTGGCGCTGCGCGACGAGTACGGACCGACCACCGGTGCCCTCATGTGCAACAGTGAGACGGCGAAGCCTCGCGCCGCCGCGACCGGCGACGCGTAGCCCGACATCGTGGGCGCCACGGGCCAGATGGCGCGCGATGAGGGGGCGGAAGCCGAAGTGGTCGATGAGGCGGCGTTGCCTCGCGTGGTCGCCGACGAGGTGGTGGCGACGAAGAGTGCGGGAATCACGACGGCCAGGCCCACCCCGACCCATCTGCGGTGATACATCATGGTGCCTCCTTGTTGAGTACTCCTACCTCCGGACTAGTACGAACTGTGTGGGAAAGTCAGAAGACAATAGGGCCATAGGTCAACGTTGAACGCTCACGGCGCGCCGTCGCTCGCCACGGTAGTGGCGTGGGTGCGACCCGTAGGGTGAGGTGATGTCGAGTGCCAGGTCACTTGATCCGAAGGAGAACGTCATGGGTGTCGCACCGGTGGTGCCGCGAGGATGGAACGAGGCCAGTATTCCTCTGCTCACCGATCGGCGATTCCTGGTGACGGGCGGCACCGGTGGATTGGGGCTCGCGACGGCCAAGACCTTGAGTTCGCTCGGCGCCCACGTGACGATCACCGCGCGCAATCTTCGCAAGGCCCAGGGCGTCGTCGACGCTGGTGCCGCGCGCGAGGTGTTGGAGATGGACCTCATGGACCTGGCGAGCGTGCACCGGGCGGCGTTCCAGATAAGCGAGCCCTACGACGTCGTAATTCTGAACGCGGGGATCATGTGGACGCCCTTCGCCCTCACGGCTGACGGCTTCGAATCGCAGTTGGGGACCAACCACCTGGGACACTTCGCCTTCGCCGGACTGATCAAGGACTACATCAAGCAACGACTGGTGACGGTGTCGAGCCTCTATCACCGTTACGGCAGTTTCGGTGAGGGGTCGATGGACGAGATACGCGAGCGTTGCGAGGGACAGGTTCCCTACGACGCGCGCTCGGCCTACGGCGACTCCAAGTTGGCGAACCTGCTCTTCACCGAGGAGATCGAACGCCGCCGTCACCGGTACGGATGGGAATTCATCGCGGTGGCTGCCCACCCGGGCTGGTCGAATACCAACCTGTTCGACGCCGCAACGTCGACTCGCGGTGTGTTCGGAAAGATGGCGTCGCTCTCGAGTCGGCTAATCGCGCAGAGCGCTTCGAGGGGTGCACTTCCCACGTTGTGTGCGGCCACGTTCCTGGGACTGTGCGGCGGCGAGTACTTCGGACCACGAGGGCCGGGTGAATTGCGCGGTTCGCCGAAGCTGGTGCATCCGGTCGCGAAGGCGAATGATGCGCATCTGGCGGCGAACTTGTGGCAGGTGTCAGAAGTGCTGACCGGCGTGTCCTGGGAGTAGCGCGGACCTAGGCAGTCGTTGACTCGAGATGCTCGAGATGCTCGAGGAGAGAGGCGCGCTCGTGCGCGCTCATGGGAAGACGCAACGCCTGTTCCCACGCCCGGCGCGCGTGCTCGAGGTCACCACTGAGTTCCAAGAGATGCCCTCGCGCGACGTGGAAGCGGTGGTGACGAATGAGCGCCTTTGTGAGAGTCTCTTCGTCGAGAAGTGCGAGTCCTTCTCGGGGCCCACGAGAGAGGCCAATGGCGACGGCTCGATTCATGGCGACGACGGGTGAGGGATGCAACGCGAGCAGTCCGTCATAGAGGGTGGCGATCATCGTCCAATCGGTGTGCTCGGCGTCGCTGGCGCGTGCGTGCACCGCCGCGATGGCGGCTTGGATCTGATACGGCCCGGGTTCGTCGAAACTGCGCGCGCGCGAAAGCAAGGAAAGACCGAGCGTGATCTGGTCGGCGTCCCATTGGGATCGGTCCTGATGCACGAGATCGATCGGCAGACCCGTCGCGTCGAGTCGGGAAAGGCGACGCGCGTCAGTGAGATGCATCAGCGCTGCCAGGCCCCACACCTCGGCGTGGTCGTCGAGGAGTAACACGAGGACGTCGATGAGGCGCAATGCCTCGTCCAGTAAGTCAACGCGAACCGGCGCGGCGCCGGTGGGAGCCAAGTACCCGGTGGTGAAGATCAGGTAGATGGTCGCGAGGACTGTTTCAAGACGCTTGGTGAGATCCTCGTCGGCGGGCACCCGGTAGGCGATGTGGGCCTCGCGGATCTTGCGTTTACCGCGCGTGATCCGTTGGCCCATGGTCGTGTCAGAGACCATGAACGCCGAAGCGATCTCGACAGTGGTGAGGCCGCCGACCACGTGCAGGGTGAGGGCGACCTGGATTTCGGGGGCCAGGGCCGGGTGACAGCAGGTGAAGATCAGTCGCAACCGGTCGTCGGGCACCGGTGCGTCGTCGGATTCGACCTCCCAAGAGAGCGCGCGCTCGAAGAGCAACTTCTCGCGTCGCGAGGCGGCCAAGAGTGACCGGAACCGGTCGATGGCTCGACGCCGCGCGACGGTGACCAGCCATCCCTGGGGGTTGAGCGGCACTCCCGAATGGACCCACTCGCGCGCGGCCTCGACGCAGGCGTCTTGCAACGCGTCCTCGGCGAATTGCAGGTCGCCGACGATGCGCACCACTCGCGCCAAGATCCGGGCGCGGTCACTGCGCAACACGCTCTCGAGTACGTGGCGAGCGTGCGGCGCAGTGTCGTGGGGCATTCGCCGCCTACATGTCCATGACGGGGCGTACTTCGACCGAGCCCCACCGGGCCGAGGGCACCATGCCCGCTGCCATCAGGGCCTGGTCAAGGCTTTCAACGTCAAGGATGTAATACCCCGAGAACCACTCCTTGGTTTCGGCGAAGGGACCATCGGTCAACAGGGTCTCGCCGTTCTTCACGCGCACGGTCGTCGCAGTGTCGGGTGGTGCGAGGGGGTCGCCGCTGAAGGGGGTGCCGTGGCTGGCGAGTTGCGCGGAGAACGCCCCGTAGTCCGCCATCAACTGATCCCACCGGTCGTCGCCGGGGCGCGGGTGGTCTTCTCCGTTTCGAATGATCAACATGTAACGCATAATGCTCCTTTGGATCGCTGGGAAGGTGTTGCACTGAAGTGTCGGAGCGAAGAAGCGGATTTCGACAGGGTGGAGGAAATATCTGCAGCCGCGCGATTCACTGCCACCTTGTTCTAACACCGCCGCGTCCCGGCGTCGAGGGGAAGCTCGAGGTCCTTCCTTTCGTCGCGCTGCTTGAGGAGGTGGCCGGCGCCGCGGGTTGAGAACTTGTCTGGCCGACGACAGCGTCGAGCGAACGGCGAGACCTAGTGGGTGAAGTTCAGCGGTCCGCGAACGCGGCTTAGAGCGACCGTCGTGCGTGGCGATGAACGGAATGCAGGGCCTCGCCGACCACGTCATCCACCGGAAATTCCTGCAATGCGCTGGGTGTGCTTCGCGAGACCGCGAGTCCATCCAAGATGATGGTCAAATAGCGGCGCCAGAGATCAGGCGCCAGCGCGGCGGTCATGTTCCCAAGGAAGCTGATCATCATCTCCATGATGGGGAAGTCGGCGGCCACGACGTCGTCTCGTAGGAATCCGTCGCGTTGCGCGCGCTCCACGAGGAGGCCGATGGCCGGCGTGATGCGACACTTCGCCTGCTTCATGCGGTCCACGGCGTAGGTGGAGCCCACGACCACGTCACGCAGACCGCGGTTGGCGCACTGGCGCTGTAAGGCTTCTTCGAGGAACCAGACCAGCGCTTCCCACGAGTCGCCCTGGCTCGACGCGGCGCTGGCGAGGTTGGCGATATCGTCGACGGCGTCGTCAAAGAGTGCGCCGATGAGCGCGTCCTTGTCGGGGAAACGGCGATAGACCGTACCGACGCCGACACCGGCCGCCGCGGCGACCTCGTCAAGCGTGGCGTCGAGTCCCTGCTCGGCGAACACCTGGGCGGCGGCTTTGAGGATCTTGGCGCGATTGCGTTCGGCATCGGCGCGCAACGGGCGCTCGTGGTGATCGGTCTGGATGGTCATGTGGTACTCCTGCACCCATTGTACAGGGATTTCGAGAAAAGTGGAACGATGCTCTCCACATATCGCTATAGTGGAAATAAGCGGAGTACGCCACTCCAGTTAATGTTGAAGGAGATATGGTCGTGGAAACTACACAGTTTGAAGAGACAGGGACCCCCGTCATGAAGCCAGAGACCGAGAATGACCGGGCGCATCGCCAGCGCTGGTGGATTCTCGCCGTCTTGGCCATCGCGCAGTTGATGGTGATCCTGGACGGCACCATTGTCAACATCGCCCTGCCGACCGCGCAACACGCGCTGCACTTCTCCAATGCGGACCGTCAGTGGATCGTGACCGCGTACTCGTTGGCCTTCGGAAGCCTATTGCTCCTGGGTGGGCGAATCTCGGACTACATCGGCCGTAAGAACGCGCTCATCATCGGGTTGGCGGGCTTCGCCGCCGCTTCGGCCTTCGGCGCAGTGGCCCAGAACTTCACCATGTTGGTCGCCGCGCGCACCATCCAGGGCATGTTTGGCGCTTTGTTGGCACCTGCCGTGCTGGCGTTGTTGACCACGACCTTCACCGATCCGAACGAGCGCGGTAAGGCCTTTGCTATCTACGGCGCCGTGGCTGGTGCCGGTGGTGCGATCGGTCTGATTCTCGGCGGAGTACTCACCACCTACGCTTCGTGGCGCTGGACGCTGCTGGTGAACGTGATCATCGCCGCCGTCGCCATCGGTGGTGCGATGCCCCTATTGAAGCGCGACCGCGGCACGGACCACGACCCCCTCGACATCCAGGGCGTGCTGTCGGTGACGTTGGGGCTCTTCGCCCTGGTGTTCGGCTTCAGCCACGTCGAGACCACGTCCTGGCACGACCACTACACCATCGGATCCTTCGTGGTCGCGGTGGTCCTGCTGGGCTACTTCTTCTTCGTCCAGACCCGCACCAAGTTTCCGCTGCTGCCGCTTCGCGTCATCGCCGACCGCAACCGCGGGGGTTCGCTCCTGGCGATGCTCGTGGCCGGCGTCGGCATGTTCGGAATGTTCCTCTTCCTGACGTATTTCATGCAACTCACCCTGGGCTTCTCGGCGGTGAAGACCGGACTGGCGTTCTTGCCGATGATCTTCGCCCTGATCGTGACGGCACAGATCTCGAACGTCTTGTTACTGCCCAAGGTCGGGCCGCGTCCGTTGATCCCCCTGGGCATGGCCATGGCCGCCGCGGGGCTCTTCTGGCTCTCCGGTGTCACCATCCACTCGAGCTACACGGGGGCAGTCTTGTTGCCGTTGATCGTGATCGGTCTGGCGATGGGTTTCATCTTCGCCCCGTCCTTCAACACCGCCACCCTGGGCGTCGCTCCCCACGACGCGGGTGTCGCGTCGGCGATGGTCAATACCTCACAGCAGATCGGCGGTTCAATCGGTACTGCGTTGTTGAACACCCTGGCCGCCAGCGCTGCAACGTCGTTCATGGTGGGCAAGACCCCCACGGCGCTCAACGAGGGAATGGCCGCTGTGCACAGCTACACCACCGCCTTCATGATCTCGGCGTGGATCTTCCTCGGTGGCGCCGTCGCGGCCGCAATCGTGCTGCGCTCGGGTGCACCCGTGCACGAGACCAGCGACGTGCCGGTGGTCGCGCACTGACCTACTAGAGGTGAAACGACGTCAACATCGACGAGGCGCTGCGCGCACCACCCAGGAGCGGGAGGTGCAGCAGCGCCTCCGTCGTTCTCAGCAGCGAATAGTGCGTGAGTCGTGACGGCACGCGAAGTCCCGCCGGTACCGACGGGGCGACGACGACGGTGGGCACGTGATTGGACGCCGCCTGGTCGTTCTCGTCGAAGGTGATGAAGAGCGCCAACGACTTGGACTGGTACTGGCGGCTCGCCAGGATCATGGGCACGTACTTCTTGAGCCACGCGTCACCGGTTGCCACGGGACAACTGTGCATGTCGTTGCAGATGTTGGGCGAGATCATCGTGAAGGCGGCTGAGAGGTTGAGCGAGGTGGTGAGCGCCACGTCGTTGCGAGAACAGCTCGGCAGGTTCGTGTAGTACACCGCGGGGTTGTGACGCGCCGCGTACTGGCCGCTGGTGACTTTGTCGCACGACGAGGGCATCGACTCGGCGTAGGAGCGCCAGTTGCCCTGGAGTTGGGAGAAGATGTTGGGAACGTTGAGAGGGTGAGAACTCGGCTCGTTGTCGTCAGCGATGCCCTGGGTGGACCCCGAGGGGAGCGCGACGTAGTTGGGCAGACTCGGATGTGAGATGGCGACGTCGTTGGTCGCCAGTGCACATTTCGCCGCCATGGAATTGAGGTAGGTCGCACTGGGCGAGCCCACGACGGAGTAACCGACGTTTTCGAGCATGATCCACACGACGTGGGAGTACGTGACACCCTTCGCGCCCGAGCACGGCGCCGTGGTCGGCGCGTGCGAAACGGCCGCCGCCCCCACGGACGTGGACGTGACCGACGAGAGTCCCAGCGCCACCATCGACGCCATCATCCACGGTGCGAGGCGTGCGATGGTGGAGCGCGACGCTCCCTTCGGTCTTTTGGTGAGTGGGCGACGAAAAATGACCATGGGGGAAATCTTAGGGGGCGTGGCCAGAGACGGCGTTCATCGTTGCGGCGTGCGGGAAGCATTTGGGCGGTAGATTACCTGGTCGAGCGGGCCGAGACGAGTTAACGTGCCTCCCCATTCGAGATGACGCGAGTACCGCCGTCCGATGCGAAGATGGGACCGAAAAGCGCCTCGGCAATCTGGATATTGCGGTGGCAAGGAGGTGGGGACGATGGCGAGCGTGGGCTTCGGTTTCACCCTGACCCAGTTCGTCGTTGCCGTCCTCATCCTCGTGGTCGCCGGCATCAGTGTCGCCGGGGTTGCGAGTTACCAGAGCCGCCAGCCTCCTTCGGGGCTCTCTCGGCTCGGCTCCGCACTGTGCCGGCTCGCTCCCGTCATCGGCCTAGCGGTCGGTTTCGTCGGCCCCGTGGTGGTCAGCGTTTTGTATTCCGTCGTGCCCGCTCACCACGCCAACGGGGTCTTGTTCATCGGCGCACTGGTCGCCAACGCACTCTCGTGGGCCGGTAGAAGAACTGTCGAACGACGGGTGCACTGACGATTGGTTCGTTGGCGCTGAGCCAGTGTCGTCACCGGGTGAATCCTGAGGAGTTGGCCCCACAACCTGCGGTGTTCGCGGAGGGGCTTGCTCTCTAGCGGAAGTCCTCTTGAAGTTTCGCCAACGCGCTCGAACCGGGACACAGCTTGGAGAAGGGGACTTTCGCCAGGGCCGTCTCGGGTGTGTTGTTCATCTCGTGTACGTCGGACGAGGACTCGTTCACGTACAACAGACCCGTGGCGATCTCGCCGCGCTCGTGTCGTTCGCGGATGTACTCCTCGACCTTCTGGCGGTCGTGGGGGTCGTAGCCCTCGGGCACCGAGCGAAATCGCACCACCGAGCCGTCGTGCATGATGATCTCACGCGCGTCGTCCTTGTGATGGGGCATTGAGATCTCCTGTTGCCACGGGACGAAGTCGGTCTCGATCTCCTTGACCTCGTGCTCGCGCATGAAGCGGTAACTCTTGGTCGAGCCCTCGTGGTCGTTGAACGTCACGCAGGGCGAGATGACGTCGATGAGGGCCATGCCCTTGTGTGCGACGGCCGC
>ODAK010008541.1_pt1 | contig 10240 bp, 10 predicted proteins | sample 1539591 | NCBI WGS metagenome assembly ODAK01 (sample SAMEA3539303, study PRJEB22396) | soil metagenome | biome: tundra; feature: field; material: soil | place: USA | collected 2010-05 | depth 0.15 m | reverse complement strand
CAGCAGCAAACGGCCTCGATCATGCGCGCGCTCGCGCCGGATCCGGAAGTGCTGTTTCTCGACGAGCCATTTTCGGCTCTGGATTTTGAGATGACGCTGTTCATTCGGGAGAAGCTGCAGGACGTATTTATGCAGACCGGAACCACGATGATGCTGGTCTCGCACGACCTCGAGGAAGCCGTCTATCTTGCCGATGAAGTGTTGCTTCTCACCAAGCGGCCCACGTCCGTGGCGGAAATCATCCCCTACGGCGATCCAAGGCCGCGCACGGTCGCGACGCTGTCTGAGCGATGTTTCATTGAAACGAAGAAGCGCAGCCTGGAAATTTTCCAGCGGGAGGTGCGGCGGTGATGGTTGCGCGCCAAGCTGCGCCGCTTGGAAAAGACCTTGTCGATCCATGGAAATGGGCCAAAGGACAAGTGAGCAATCGCTCTTCTGCACATTTTTTGATTTCCTCTCCCTTGATGGATGGCGATCATAATCGTCTTGCGCCGGATTACGACCTGTATCGAACTCGGAAGATAGCCGGGGGAGAATAAGGAGGACGAGGTGCAGGCAGCGAGAAAGCCTTCTCACCGTTGGTTCTTCCAGCGGTTTGGAGAACAACACTTCCTTCACACGCGCTGTGCGGCCTTTACAAAGCCTGCTGGTACGCCGCCTTATGCCAGGCGAGACGCCAGGAATAGTGAAGGGCGGTATGCAAGCGCCAGGCGAGATAGAGTCTGCGAGGCATCAGCGGCCTCATTTCTCGGCACCGGAACAATTGATCTCGGGTCGAAGATCTAACCAGGGATCCGTGTCCTTTGCGATCGCATTAGCGGTTGGAGTGCTCTTGGTTGAGTTTCCGCAAGTCGCCCGGCGCACAATAGCGTCGGCCAGATTCCGGACACCGATCGCGTAAACACGGTTGGCCATGACCTGCTCAAAGGTGAGGCGCCGCGAGAGCTCCAATCGCGTGTATGCCCTGCGCAGGACCGACGTGCTGTCAAGACTCGCCATTGGATTGAAGGCCAGCGGAATCTGTTTTCCGGAGCCGGATTGAGTGTGGTGGCGCATAGTGTGGTGGCGCATATTGGTCTGCAGTCTGACTATCGCGTACTGTGCCGCACGCAAGCCTCGAAGCACCGAGCGAACTCATCGGCGGTCTCGACATGGCCGTCGTCGATTGCCTTCACCACAATCCGCTTCCAAGGCTCATGCTGGCCGATTGCCTGTGCCCATGCGGTATTTATTGGAAGCATAGGTCGAAGCTGCGTGATGAGTTCTTCGAAGTGCGAAACCATCTGCGTCATGATCTTCTCCATTCGACGAAAATGCCTTGTGCGCGGATATCACACGCATATCCCGTGCCCGGGAAATTGCGCTTGCGCACCGCAACATAACGCCGAGGGAGACGAATCTAATGTACGGCGCGAAAACCAGCTTGGAACCAGTTCAAATCAAACGATTTAACTATTAGTCGCCGCCGGCTAGATTCCATGCCGCACTTCCATCAAGTTCGGGTATGAACGATCGCTACGCTCCGGAATTGCCGTCGGCGCGGCCGACGCTGCACCAAAACAATGCTGCAATGCACTAAATAGTCGCTTGGCCAGCCCGCGCAAGCGCGGCTTCGGGGTCTTTTTCCCTGTGTGCGCACCGTTGGCACGGCGCTTGCATTAACTCTCCTGTCAATTGTTCAACCAGGAGAATCTCATGTCCTCATCGTCCTCGGCGGCGCAAGTAGTCGGCCTTCGGGCTTCCGTCTCAATTCTGGATAACCGCTGGGTGCAGTTGGCGCTCGGTCTCGTCTGCATGATGGCGATATCGAGCCCGCAATACGTGTGGGCATTGCTGACCAAGCCGATGATGGCAGCGTTCGGCGTCAAGCTTTCGCAGTTGCAGGTCACGTTTTCCATCCTGATCGTATTCCAGACCTTTCTCTCGCCCTTCCAGGGCTATCTGATAGATCGCTTCGGCCCGCGCCTGCTGCTGACGCTCGGCGGCGCTCTCACCGGATTGAGTTGGATCCTCGCATCCCAGGTCAGCGACGTCACCCATCTGTACCTTACCTACGGCCTGCTCGGCGGCATCGGCACCGGCGTCATCTACGTCGGCATCGTCGGCCAGATGGTGCAGTGGTTCCCGGACAAGAGGGGCTTTGCCACGGGCATGGTGGCGGCGGGTTACGGCATGGGCGCGGTGCTGACGACTTTTCCCGTTTCCGACAGCATCGCCGCGCTCGGCTATCAGCAAACCCTGCTGCGTTTCGGATTCATTTTCGGCGCGGTGGCATTGCTGGCCGCCCAGGGCATGCGCCGTCCGCCGGCGAACTGGATGAGGCATGTAGTCGACCAGTCGAAGAGTGCGGACGGCGTTGGCCCGTCGGTGATGCTGCGCTCCCCGGTGTTCTGGCTGATGTTCCTGATGTTCACGCTGATGTCCACCTCGGGACTGATGGTGATTTCGCAGATGGGCGCCTTCGCCAAGGACTTCGGCATCACCGCGGTCGAGGTGTTCGGCATGGCGGCGCTACCGCTCGCCCTGACCATAGACCGGTTCACCAACGGCCTGACCAGGCCGTTCTTCGGCTACGTTTCCGACCGCATCGGCCGCGAGAAGACCATGTTGCTGGCCTTCGGCCTCGAGGGCCTGGCCATGACGCTGTGGCTGCTCACCCGCGACAACGCCATGCTGTTCGTGCTTTTGTCCGGCGTCGTGTTCTTTGGCTGGGGGGAGATCTTCTCGCTCTTCCCGTCGACATTGACCGATACCTTCGGCAAGAAGCATGCGACGACCAACTACGGCTTCCTCTACATGGCTCAGGGAATCGGCTCGATCCTGGGCGGCCCGCTGGCGGCATGGATGCATGAGAGTACGGGTAGTTGGTCGACCGTCTTCGCCTTGGTCATCACCCTCGATTTCGTCACCGCTATTCTCGCCATCGCTGTGCTCAAGCCGATGCGCGGAAAACTTCTGGCTGCGAAAGGATAGGCATGAGCCCGGCTCCGGCGTCCCTGAAGGGCGGAACAAGAAAGCTCGTTCAGTCGATACGCCGGAACTTCGCCAGGGTTCTCATTCAGGCCGCTGCGGCGGGACTCGCCTTTGGCATTGGCCTGAATTCCAGCGATACCGCGCAGCGGGCATCCATCGCCGAGACCCAGGCGCACGCGGTTGAGGCGTTCTCGCTCTCCAGTGTCGCAGGATCGGTCCCCGGCCGGGAAGCGGCCAGAAAAGCTCAAGCCGCCGCTATCATGGAAGCGCAAAGGATGGGCCTCGTCATCGCCATTGCCTCAGTCGGCACCGGCGGAAACCACGGCGGCGACTCGGCTGCAGACCAGCAGGCCTTCGCTCGACTTGCCCAGCGGTTTCCCGAGACACTGAAGGCGGCCGAGGAGGGCGATGCGTTTCGCGAGCGCCTTTCCAAGACTTGGATATCCGGGTCCGAGACACTTGCCGACGGCAGAGCCCCAAACGGGATTTCACAAATTATTTCCGAAGCGCGCGGGCGCGTCGGCGCCTGTGTGGTCGAGATGCACGCTTCCGGCGAGAGCCTGCGCGCGATGCTGATGATGGCCTACGACGAATCAGCCATCGACGCCATTGAGCGCAAGGCGCGCTCGCTTGGCATTTCCGCCGCCGATGTCGCTTTTCTCGTGAGCGCCCACGAGTCGGCACACTGCGTCATCGGCATGGCCCGCAGGGCAGGATTGTTCGACACATCTTGGGCTGATCCCAACTGGAAAGTCCCGTCGTCCTGGGCCGAGGCGCGGTTCGAGGACGACCGAGACAGCCCCGCGCTGGCCAAGGCGGAGGAAAGCGCAGCCGACATGCTCGCGGTACTTTGGGCAGCCGACGTCCTCGGAGCGCGCAAGGCAAGAGAGCTCGGGCGCCTTGCGCTCGACGCCCGCTCCCGTGGAGCCCGATCGAACAACAACGATGGGCTGCACGACTCGTCCCGGCTTCTCGCCAGAATCTTGGCGCGGGGCCAGGGCGATTCGCCTTTTTCGGTGGCCGACCCCGCCCGCCTTGCCTGGGAAACTGCCGCTTTCGAGACGCAAGGCGAAGTCCTCGAACGTGCTGCGCCCCAAAATACCGAGGGCCGTGCACATCGATAACCACCTGCGGGAACCGGTACGGGAAACTGACGTTTTCAGTTGGTCGCGTTCAGGTGGGCGGCGCACGGCTATCGTGCAGTGTCCCGTGGCAGAAGGCACGTGGCGCTCTCGTCTGCGCTGGCAAGCATCGGTCTTCCCATCCTGGCGGAGCCGGTGCAATTTCATCCTGCGCGCAAGCGAGGACACGCTTTGCGCTTGTAGCCGGCATCCCCTTCTTGCGGCTTCGACTGCTAATAGGTTTTGTAGGGCAGAAATTTTCCCGAAAGAACGACGTGGACCCGATCGCCCTTTGGATCAGGCTCGCGTTGAATATCCAGGCTGAAATCGATTGCGCTCATGATGCCGTCGCCGAACTCCTCATGGATCAATTCCTTGATTGTGGTGCCGTAGACGTTGACGATCTCGTACCAGCGGTAGATCAGCGGGTCGGTGGGAACGGCCGTTGGGAGCGAACCCTTGTAAGGCACTACCTGTAGGTGGGCCACCGCTTCGTCCGACAGAGCGAAGATCTTGCCTACGATCTCGGCCTGCTTCTTCGTCAGTTGCATTTGCCCGAGGCACGCGGCGGTCGTCCATTCCTTGCTCTGCCCGATTTTTTTCGCCACGTCGGCCCACTTGATGTTCTTTTTCACTCTTACAGAATAGATCTGCTCAGTCACATCCTCGCGCGTCATCGGTTTCATGGACTTGCTCTCCTTCGAGTGGTTTCGAAAGTTAAATGAATCAGTGCTTGCGATTGGCCGCCAGCGGCGTGACCTTGCCGTTGACGCTGTGCATCTGAGGCTGTGCGGACGACGCGTCGATTTCCAATCCCGGCCGGACCAGCGGCGGCTGTTTCGGGCGATCACCGCCCCTGCCGCTCTGGAACAGCTTCGAGCGATTGACGAGAAAATCCACCAGGTGGTTGCGGATCCGGTAGTACTGTGGATCGTGATGGATGGTGTTGCGCGTGCGGCTGCGTGGCATGGTGTTGGCCACGATTTCGGCGATGACGGCGCCGGGACCGTTGGACATGAGCACGATTCTATCGGCGAGCAAAATGGCTTCGTCCACGTCGTGGGTGATCATGAACACCGTCTGGTGCGTCGCAGAGCAGATCTTGAGCAACTCGTCCTGGATGACGCCGCGGGTAAGCGCATCGAGCGCGCCGAAGGGTTCGTCCAGCAGCAGCATCTTGGGTTGGATGGCGAAGGCGCGCGCGATGCCGACGCGCTGCTTCATGCCGCCGGACAGTTCGCTTGGCTTTCTGTGCTCCGCGCCGGTGAGGCCGACAAGATCGATGTATTTGTGGCAATGCAGGGTTACCTCGGCCCGATTCCAGCCGGGCCAGCGGGATTTCACCGCGAAAGCGATGTTTTTCATCACCGAGAGCCAGGGCATGAGCGCGTGGCCCTGGAACACCACGCCGCGATCCAGGCTCGGCCCGGCGACTTCGCGGTTATCCATCACCACAACGCCCGCGCTGGCCTGATCCAGGCCGGCGAGCACGTTGAGGATGGTGGTCTTGCCGCAGCCGGAATGGCCGACGATGCAGACGAACTCGCCTTTGTCGATACTGAAGCTCACGTCCTCGAACACGGGAAACGGCCTTCCGTCGCGGCCGACATAGCTCTTGGACAGTCCCTGAATATCGAGAAATGCCACGGCGCTGCCTATTCGACGTAGGTCACGAATTTCTGCAGCCGGCCGAATACTAGATCCAGCAACATGCCGACCACGCCGATCGTCAGGATGGCGAAGATCACGTTGGTGAGCGACAGGTTGTTCCACTCGTTCCAGACGAAGTAACCTATGCCCGTGCCTCCTACCAGCATTTCCGCGGCAACGATCACCAGCCAGGCGATGCCCATGGATATGCGCATGCCGGTCATGATGGTCGGGGCCGCGGCCGGCAGGATCACCTGGAAGGCTTTGCGCACAGGATTCACTTCCAGGGTCTTGGCCACGTTCAGCCATTCACGGCGCACGGCCGCGACGCCGAACGCGGTGTTGAGCAGCATCGGCCATACCGAACAGATGAAGATCACGAATATGCCCGAGATCGACGAGTCCTTGATGGTGTAGAGCGCAAGCGGCATCCAGGCGAGCGGCGAAATCGGCTTCAGTACCTGAATGAATGGGTCGAGCGCACGGTAGATCAGCGGCGACATGCCGATGACGAAGCCCAGCGGGATCGCAACGAGAGCGGCGAGCGCAAAACCCAGCCCGACCCGCGCCAGCGAGAACCCGAGCTGGATGCCGATGCCTTTGTCGTTCGGGCCCTTGTCGTAAAAGGGATCGGACAGCTGCCTCAGGGCGGTCTCGCCCATCTGCGCCGGCGTGGGAAAGCCGGTGGTCTTGGCGGCGCCCTTGCCCATCAGCTTGGCATACTCGTCGTTGGCGCCCGCCGCCTGCTCTTTCGGCAGCGTGGCGACGTGCCAGATGCCGAGCAGCACGAGCAGGAACAGAAGCGAAAGAATCCCCGCGCGCAGGGCTTCCGACTTGATTGTCCCGGGCCTGCTGCGAACGAGCGGGCTCGTCCGACCGACGGCCGGGTCCCGGTTTGGCGGTATCCGCCGGGGGAGCGGAGTTCCTGCCCGGAGGCTCATGCCGCTGCCTTCTTGATGGCGAAGGTGGCGAGGTACTTCTCTGGCTGGGCCGGGTCGAATTCCTTGCCCATGACTTTGAATTTTGCGTAGCTCGATGCGGGTGATTTCATATCGAGCTCGGCCATGCGTTTTTTCGCTTCGGTCACGAGGAATACCTGCTCGGCAATCTGCTTGTAATTGACATCGCCCTTGATGTAGCCCCAGCGCTTCATCTGCGTCATGATCCACACGGCCATAGAGTGCCAGGGGAAAGGGTCGAAGTCGACGCGGTCGGGCACGTTCTTGACGTTGCCTAAGCCGTCGGCGAATTTGCCCGTCAGCACCTGCTCGACGACCGTCTCCGGCTGGTTGAGATAGTTGGCCGGTGAGATGACCTTGGCGATGAGGGACCGATTTTTGGGGTCGCGCGCCATGCGCGCGGCGGCGAGCACGGCACGGTAGAGCGCGGCGAACGTGTTGGGATTTTCCTTGATGAACTGGTCGGATACGCCGAAAGCGCAGCAGGGATGGCCGTCCCAGAGTTCTTTCGACAGGATGTGGATGAAGCCGATCTCATCGTAGACGGCGCGTTGGTTGAACGGATCCGGTCCAAGGTAGCCGTCGAGATTGCCGGCGCGCAGGTTGGCCACCATTTCCGGAGGCGGCACGACGCGGATCTGGATATCCTTGTCTGGGTCCAACCCGTGCTCTGACAGGTAGTAGCGCAGCAGGAAGTTGTGCATCGAATAGTCAAATGGCACGGCAAATTTGAAGCCCTTCCATTGTTTCGGATCGCGCTTGTCCTTGTGTTTGACGTGCAGGGTGATGGCTTGACCATTGATGTTCTGGATCGTCGCCACCCGCATCGGCTGCGCCGCCGACCCCACCCCCATCGAGATCGCCAGCGGCATGGGCGAGAGAAAGTGCGACGCGTCGTGTTCTTTATTTAGCATCTTGTCGCGAATCAGCGCCCAGCCGGCGGTCTTGTTGAGGATGACGTTGAGCCCTTCGTTCTTGTAGAAGCCGAGCGGGTCGGCCATGATCAGCGGCGTAGCGCAGGTGATCGGGATGAAACCGATCTTGAGCTCGGTCTTCTCCAGGGACTTCTTCTCCTGCGCCAGGGCCTGCATCGCGTCTATGGGGAGCACGCTGGCGATCGCGGCCATCGCAGTGTTCACGCCCACGGCGCGGATGAACCTGCGCCGCGTCTCGTCGTGCGGGAAAAGCGCTCGCACCATGGTGGATTCGATTACCTGGTTCGACAATATCTCCGGGTCATCGGTCGCCGCGCCTTCCCGCGCATGCGCATGCGCGGATTGGCTGTGACGTTTGCCGCAAGAGCACGCTGGTCCGAGCTTGCGGTCTGGGTCATAGGGGTTGGAAAAGGCTGGCACTAATCACTCCTGCAAAGAAGCGTCCTGCGAGTCACGCTCGCAACAAGCGTGCCAATATCGCCATGGTTTTCGGCGTAGCCTGGAGCGCCTTGACTGGAGCGGCTTTCTACGCGACGCTGGTGATTGCGCAAGCACTAGCGGCGCCAGAAATCGCGCAGCCGACGTTGCGTCGGCATCACGACCGTGCAGGCGCGCACCGCAACGGCGCGCATCGCGTCATTGCGGTGCGCCAGCGCGTCAGTGGAAGCCGCAGGCGTCCATGTGGAGGGCGACGTGGGTGGGGGTTGCGTGGATCACCGGCGCGTCATCCAGCGCCGGTTTGGACGTGCTACGGGAGAGAAGCAGCGCGGACAGCTTTGGCGGGGACAACTTGCTGGAAGCAAGCGTTCAGCGCTGCTTGGATCAGTCCTGCGTCCAGGGCAGACCGGCGGCGCGCCATCCGCCCAGTTTGTTGCGCTGCCCGTTCGGGTCCTTGTCGCCTTCAAAGCCCTGCAATACATTGTAGGCATGGGTGTGGCCGGCCTGGGTCACGGCGAGCGCAGCCTGGTGCGAGCGCGCGCCGCTGCGGCACAGGAACATGGCGATCGCATTCTTGCTGACGAGCGCTTCGAATTCGGCGATGAAATTGAGATTGCGGCTGCCACCTGGCCAGGTATTCCATTCAACCTTAACGCTGCCTGGCACCTTGCCTACCCATTCGAGTTCGGCGCGAGTGCGTACATCCACCAGTCTGGCTTCAGGCAGGCTTTGCATGAGTACATATGCTTCGGCCGGCAGCAATGCCCCGGAGTAAGACAGGTTCATCTGTTGCGCGCGCCCGCGCGCCCTGGCTAGGATTTCGTGCGTGGTTTCCATCAATGGCTGCCCGGCAAGTCTGGTTTTCTGGGAGCCAAAGTATAAGGCATGCGCGTCAGAAGGAAACGGCGCTCCGAACAATGCCTAAACGATTATGCACAAAAGCGGGGCGAAAAACGCCGCTCTGCACCAAATAAGGGCCCTCTCGGTGAGGTTCACAATCCTACTTCGCTTATGGCACAATGCTGTGCTCGCATTTCGCCGGATGGCATGTTTTCTGCTATATGACCCTCCGTTTCGCGCAATCTATTGTCTTTAACCGCTTCCTGAGGAGAAATAAATGGCCATGTCCCCCGCCGACGTATTGAAACAGATCAAGGACAAGGAGGTGAAGTTCGTCGATCTGCGCTTCACCGACACTCGCGGCAAGGAACAGCACGTAACCGTTCCCGCCAAACAGTTCACCATGGAAAAATTCGACGACGGGCACTTCTTCGACGGCTCATCCATCGCCGGCTGGAAGGGCATCGAAGCCTCGGACATGCTGCTGATGCCCGAAGCCGATACCGCGCGCCTGGATCCGTTTACCGACGAAACCATGCTCAACATTACCTGCGACGTGGTCGAACCTGCCGACCATAAGGGCTACGATCGCGACCCGCGCTCGCTCGCCAAGCGCGCCGAGGCCCACCTCAAGTCCACCGGCTTGGGCGACACCGCCTACTTCGGCCCGGAGCCTGAGTTCTTCGTGTTCGATTCCGTCACCTGGAACGTCGACATGTCCGGCTGCTTCGTCAAAATCGATTCCGAAGAAGCCCCTTGGTCTTCCGGTAAAGAGTACGAAGGCGGCAACATGGCGCATCGCGCGCCGGTGAAAGGCGGTTACTTCCCGGTGCCGCCTGCCGATTCGCTGCAGGACATCCGCAACGCCATGTGCCTGGCGATGGAGCAGCAGGGCGTCGAGGTCGAAGTTCATCACCATGAAGTGGCCGCGCCCGGCCAATGCGAAATCGGGACTAAGTTCGAGAAGCTGGTGAAACGCGCCGACTGGATGCAGATCCTCAAATACACGGTTTGGAACGTGGCTCATTCCTATGGCAAGACGGCCACCTTCATGCCCAAGCCCGTGGTTGGCGACAATGGCTCCGGCATGCATGTGCACCAGTCGATCTGGAAGGGCGGCGAGAACATGTTCGCCGGCAACAAGTACGCCGGCCTGTCCGACTTCGCCCTGTACTACATCGGCGGCATCATCAAGCACGCCAAGGCCTTGAATGCCATCACCAACCCGGGCACCAACTCCTATAAGCGCCTAGTGCCCGGTTTCGAGGCGCCGATCAACCTCGCGTATTCGTCACGCAATCGTTCTGCAGCCTGCCGCATTCCG
>ODAK010008540.1_pt1 | contig 10240 bp, 13 predicted proteins | sample 1539591 | NCBI WGS metagenome assembly ODAK01 (sample SAMEA3539303, study PRJEB22396) | soil metagenome | biome: tundra; feature: field; material: soil | place: USA | collected 2010-05 | depth 0.15 m | reverse complement strand
GCGCCCGCCCACCGATCCACCGGCCAAGGAATCCAGTCACATTTGACACGCGCCACAATAGCTTTGGCGTTTTATCGTCGGCATACGCTGGCGGATTTTCGGCGACATGTTTGTATAGCAACCCCAGGGAACAAGCCCCCGTAAACGAGCCGCATCATGTCACCATGCCCTCAACCGGCGAGGCTGTCTCATCGCAAATCCTACTTTGCCCGCAAGAAGAGCAGACGTTTCGGAACCAGCCCGTTTTTTCATGTGTCCAAACCGCAGCGTCTGTCTCCACTGGCGTCAATACCCGCTATCAAACGGATAACAGACGCAGACAGCGTCACCGTGTTCGCAAAGCTGTATTTGTTCAGCTCGTATGCGTTAGCCCCGAGGCATTTCGCAACGTAATCCGCTCCGGCCTGTGAGCGGTCATATTGACGAACATCAACCCGCGCCCCACCGCACTGAATTTTCCAGAGCCATTCAGCTTGATGCAGCAGCGTGCGATAGTTGCGCGTAGCAGTTCCCCCCACCAGACAGTGGAAGTGGAAACGCCCGTTGACTTCGCCCACTTCACCACGCAGTGCAATGAGCAGACGATTATAGGGCACGTCACATTTTTTGACCAATTCCTGCAACCAGCGAAAAGCTAGACCATACGCAATTTGAGGTTTGGGCACATGGCCCGCGAAGGTCGGAGTTGCAAAAAAATCCCACTGGATTCGCGACAGTGTGATACCAAAATCTGTGGCGACCTCGGAACGGCGAAGCGGTTCGCGCCAGTCTCTGTCTATCCGAGGATTTTTAGCCATACGCTTTTACTTCTTGGCTTCAGGGATGATGCTCCCCAGGAGCGTGGCTTTGCCGCCGTTGTCGCCGTGCCGGATTTTGGCCACGCCCACCTGGATCGTCGTGCCGACGGCCTTGCCCCATACCTTGCCCCGTTCCTCATCTTTGGTCCGGTAATACAACATTTCCTCCATGCGATGTTCTGGAGGGTTGCTCATGTCCATGCAAAGCAAATCGTATGATTCGCCCGCCGATTTCCCGTTCTTGGCCGGCCACGTGTTGTGGACCTCCTTGAACACAGTCAGTGTCATTATCATTTTATTTTCTTTCCATTTCTGCCGGGTTAGTTGAATTCCGCATGATGGGCAGAGCGCCGCGCGGAAATTGTTTGGGAGGATTTGAATTCATCGAACCCCCTCCGATGAATTGACGATGGCGAGAATTGCCGCCTTGAGAGCGGGGGGAAGTTTCGGCCAAGATTCCACTACGGAATCCAAGCCGCGAAGCGCCTCGCCTAATTTTTGTGAGGCTATTTGTGAGGGACTATCGGAATTCCCTAGCGATTCAGACGATTTCTGGAGGTTCGAAACCTCCACCGCGCACCATTCCTTGATTTTCGACAGGACACGCCACGCCGCGCCAGACACCGACTTTTCCCCTTTGTTTGCAATGGTTTTTCCGCTCTTTACACCGTTGGAATCTGCGACAGGCAGCGACAGCAAATGACCCTCTGCGCCTAAAATCTGTGCGGCTATTTGGAAGGGTGGAATTGTCAATTTCTGGACCGCGCTCCGCAATGCCAACTGAGACGTGTCGGTGTAGGTCTTCGCCGTCAGGCGCGGGTCGTTATGCCGCATCAATTCCATCGCTTCCCGTTGCGACACCCCGGCACGGTGCAAATTGGTGCAGAACGTATGCCGCAGCGAATGAAAATCCACCACGCGGCCTTGGGTGTCAGTCTTGGTGATCTTTGCCGCTTTCAAATGTTCGGTGAACAGCTCGAAGCGTGGCACGCACCCCTTGAAAACCAAATCGCCGGCTTGGGCATTGGCCGGGCGATATTCTAGCAGCGCCGGCACCAGTTCGGGATGCAGCGGCAGACACGCGAGCTTGTGATTTTTACTGACCGAGGCGCGCACCGTCACCGAGGGTTTCTCGCCATTCAAATTGAAATCGCCCCAGCAGAGTTCTTTCAATTCGCCGTGACGAATGCCCGTCAGCACCGCCGTCAAGTAAACGATGCGTTGCTCGCCGGCCACCGCGAGCAGGGCCGCAAGTTCGGAATCATTATACGCACGCCGGGGACGAACCTGCTGCCCGCGAGCATCGCCCTTTTTGACCGCCAGCAGTGGATTGACCGGAATTCGCCCTTGCTCCACAAGCCAAGTAAAGAAACCTTTTGCGCCTTGCGCTGGCCTCTGCGCCACTCGCCAAATGAATCAGCCGTGGCATCCTGTGGATAAATCCACCCACAATCGGCAATCAGCGTCTTGTTGTAGTGGGACACATGGCTGATGTAATCACGCGCACGGCTTTTGGCTTGCAAATCGCCAAGGAAACCAGCACCACGCCCCATCCCACTCGCGGAACTGGTTTCAAACCCGACACCACCAGGACAAATCGCGCGCGAGCGGGCGTCACCGATTGGCGCAGGTCGTGCCCGCGACCGTGGCATTTCATTTCTGCCGGGTTTCAATTGTTGTGGAAGATGGTTCGATTGAAGTTGCAATCTGGCGCGGAAAATGGAATTGGTTTAGCATTGAAAATATGAGTGCGAAAGAAATTCTCCTCGACGTGGCGGAAAAGCTGCCCCCCGACGCCACCTTGACGGACGCCATCTACGAACTCGAATTCCGCCAAGCTGTGGAGGAAGGATTAGCCGAATTGGATCGCGGTGAGGGCATTCCCATTGAACAGGTCAAAGCGCAGATCGCTTCATGGGCGGGCAAGTAATCATCGCCCCGTCGGCCCGCTCCGATTTGGCGGACATTGTCTGCTACATTGCCCAGCACAATTCGGACGCCGCCGCCCGGCTCGGTTATGAATTGATCACCCGCGCCGAAAGTCTGGCGCAATTCCATGAACTCGGCCGCATGGTGCCGGAATTCCGCCAGCACGACTTGCGGGAAATCATTTGCCGCTCGTATCGAATCATCTACCGGCTGAAACGTGACGACAAACGGATTCAAATTGTCCGTTTCTGGCACGGCGCTCGTGGATTCCCGCATATTCCAAGCGCAGCGTGATTGGTCAAAACTGAATACCCCACGAGGCGGCTCATCGCGTGGTGAATCCATGATACGTCAACGCCTCGCCGCGCACGAACCGCCACAACTGCCGCGCCTGCACCTCCAGCATCCGGCGATACGCCATTTTGTAGCTGAATTCCGGGTGGCTCACTTCCGCGTCCAGCCGGCGAAACCACGCCTCCCAAAATGGCCGGCGTCCCCGGTCGTTCAAAAAAGTTCCGTTTGCGCTGCGGATGAAATCTTCCGGGCCAAGTTCACCGCGATTGATGAGGCTGATCGCCACGCTGTCGGCCACCAGTGGACGAAATTCCTCCATCAAATCCAGCGCCAAAGCAGGGCGGCCATAGCGCGGCTGGTGCATGAAACCAAGAAACGGATCAAGCCCGACGGAATGACAGACGCCCGTGAGTTCCTTCGCCAGCATCGAATAGCCGAGTGACAGCAGCGCGTTCACCGGGTCGCGCGGCGGACGGCGATTGCGCCCGCGCCAGTCAAATTTCCAGTCGTCGCGCTGTTTCAACATGGACTCGAACTGCTCGAAATAAAGCGCCGCCGCGCCGCCTTCAATGCCAAGCAACGAAGTCAAATCGCGTGCCGATTCGGTCGCGTCACGAAAGCCGGACATCAAACTCAACACACGCTCCGGTGCTTCGCCGTTACGCATGAGCATCACGCGCTGGTTGTGAATTTTGGCGCGGATGACTTCGCGGGCGAGTTGCAAGCGCACGCCGGGCAGTTCAAACAGCCGATATTGTCCGCGCCGGGCGTCAACGCCGCTGGCGGGCAATCCGCGCAGCAAACCGATGAACCGGCCCGCCGGTGAGAAATAGGAAACATCAATGCCCAGTTCCAAACACGTCTCCGCCGCCTGCGCCGTGATTTACACCGCGCCGTAACAATAAATCGCCCGCACCTGCTGGCCAGGAATTTTGCACGCGTCCTCGCCCTTGATGCTGACGATCAATTCATCACCGCGCTGGCCAATCTGCGCGCCTGCCGTTTGCACCACCAGCACCTCGCCGTCGTCGCCGTCGGGTCGGGGCGGTTGCAACATGGTGGGAGGGGTGGCACGGGCCGCTGGCCCGTCCGTCGCGGCGACTCGCCGCGATGATTCCCCCTCTCCCGTTTCGTCCGGCGGGTCGCCGGACGAGACAGGCGGGTCGCCTGTGCTACCCCGGCATTCCGCTGCAAAATCCAGCGCGGCAAGAATCTGGTCGCGCACCGCGTCCTCGGATTGCGCGACGAAACCGAATTGCATTTGCGCATCCGTTTCCACCGGCTTGCGCCGTTTCGCCCACCAAAGCGATTCGTTCGGCAGGCAAATTGGATATGCGGAGCAATACAAACAGCGCGCGTCATTTTTCAACGGCGGCGGGCAGCTTCCGCTGCTGGCAACTCGCTTCGCGTCGGCAATGGCCTTTTTGACCTTCTCAAAAAGTTCCTCGCTGAATTCCACCGGCACGCGCCGCTTGTCCGCTGCGTAATAAATCGCGCCGCGAACCGCGTTCACGCCATGTTCGCGCAACAGCAGCGCGTGCGCGGCTACCTGCATGGCGTCCGGCTCTTTCCGGTTTTTGTATCGAGGATTTGTTTGTATTCGCCGTGCAAATCCACTTCGTTTCGCCGCGCTTTTTTATTTTCAACTTCCTCCGGGCTTTTGAGTTCCAAGCCCAGTGCTTCTGCCAGAATTAAATGCGCAGCCTGATTCACTCGCTGCTCACGGAGTTCGTTGCTCTTGTCTAACAAATCGGGGCAAGGATCATCACCTTCCCCGCGTTTCATCGGTGGCGGCGGATTGATGCCATTGACGCCTGCGGCATATCGTATCCGCTATCTTGTCAGCTACGACATCAGCGACCCGAAACGGTTGCGGAAAGTGGCGCGCTCGCTGGAGGGTTTTGGCGTGAGGCTGCAATACTCCGTTTTTGAATGTCCGCTGGACGATTTGCGGCTGGCAAAATTGAAAGCCGAGCTTCAGGACTTGCTCAATCACGACGAGGACCAGGTGTTGTTTGTCTCGCTGGGCGCGACTTCAAAAGACGCCAGCTTGATCATTGAGGCAATGGGCTTGCCCTACGAAATGAGATCACGGGTGACGATTATTTGATTTTCAGGCTTGCAACTTTTTCGGAAAGGCGTTGAATGAATCCGGCTACGGCCACCGACCACCTTTCTTCCGCCATTGGGAAGGCATGATTTTTGAAATCGCGAACGACTGCGCCTGATTGCGGCTTACGCGGCGCGAGCGCTGAAGTGCTGGCGCTCGGCCGCAAGGACGCTCGCATTGAGTAAACGATTGAAAGCGAAGCACTCACGCATGAACACATTGCCGACAAGACCATTTGGAAAGCTGCGAAGCCTTATCGCTCGCCAACAGCAGCGAATCGCAGCGGAAAATCAGCCCGGCGACAGGGGTGTGCTTCAGTCGGCGCGAATCCAGAAATCGTGAGGCGGCAGTCACCCTAATCTTGGTCATGGCCTTCATTATGCTTCAGTCGGCGCGAATCCAGAAATCGTGAGGCGGGGTTGCGACGGGTTGGATTTGAACCAACGACCTCAAGCTTCAGTCGGCGCGAATCCAGAAATCGTGAGGCGGTCTCAAACACGTTTGCCAACACGCCGTCATAGAAAGCTTCAGTCGGCGCGAATCCAGAAATCGTGAGGCGGCCAAAGGGTGACACCAAGGATAAGCCACCAACACGCTTCAGTCGGCGCGAATCCAGAAATCGTGAGGCGGAACTAAAGCCTGCGGCCAAAGTCGTTGCAGACGGTTGGAATTTTTATCGCCTCCCCAAAATCTGGATCAAACGAATTCGGCAACGACTTTGGCCGCAGGCTTTAATTTCTCCCGATGCAGAGTAATGAAACAAATCAGGCTTTTATTCTCCGAAGAAATTCCGCCGGGCGGATGGTCTCAATTCCGAAAGGCTTTTCCAAATCCAGCAGGTCTTTATCGTAAGTCACGATATATTCCGCAGGCGCGCCCAATGCCGCCGCCAGGTAAATATCATCCTTCACATCACGGCTCCGCCGCTTGCCCAGCGGTGACGGCTCGACTAAACGCGCCTTTGATTTGATCCAGGCGAGCTTTGGCTGTGGATTCACTTCCGGCACTTCTTCCGCCAATGTGTCTGGTATCACCGACTCGTATTCAGCCAGAATTTCATCCGTCAAAAAGAGAAACACCTGGCGTTCCGCCACCAGTTTCAAACATTTTCGCGCCGAGCCGTTCCAGCCGATGCCGGACAGAACCACGTTGCAATCATAGAAGGCCCGGATCATCGCCGCGCCTTGCGGTGCAATTTCTGGCGGGCTACGATGCGGCCAATCGTCTTGCCGTCCGGTTCACCCGCACGGCCACCGGCAAAGATTTGTTCAAAGTCCCGCACTTCTTTGGTCAGTTCCCGCTCTTCCAAGGAACGAAGCCCCGCCCGAATCACTTCGGAGCGGTTGTTGTAACGTCCAGACTTGATCATCTGGTTGATGAAGTCCTGCCAGTAGTTTGTCAGTGCGGCACTCATGTTCTAATAGTTACCAACTATTGCCAGTTTGTCAAATCCACCGCGTTGACCGCTTTTGCCTCGGTTGCCTCATATTCTTGAAGCGCAAAACGGAGCCGCAGCAGCAAGGCCATGTCCGCAGCGGACAGCGGTCTTTTCTCGCCAGCCTTCACCGGTTTCCAGAGCCTTTTCAGTTCAGTTGGTTTCATGTGGACATTTGTGAGGGACTATCTGAATTTCCTAACGAATTTGAACTAAGCCGGATTCCGTCTTTACCGGCTTTCGGCAGCCACAACCGCTGAAATTCTTGGGGAGCCGTATCGCCAAAAAACATTCCGCCGCCGCCCAACATTTAATAATAGCAGGCGGCGGCAAATTAAAATGTTTTGCGTGCGCATTGACTTTTGCGGGCGTAAATGAAACCTTTCCGCCGGGCGCTTCTCCCGAATTTAATAGCAGGGCGAACGCGCCGAAAAATTTCGTGGCAGAAAAAGACGATTATTTGTTGGACCTTCTGGTTGACCTCGGCTTTACCAGCGCCGATGTGGTCGCCAAGGCCCGTGAGGAAGCCCAGGCCGCCGGCGTGGGCGTGGTGGATTTGCTGGTGGCCAACCAGGTCGTCCGCCCGGCCGACGTGACGCAGGCCAAGGCCGCGCAGTTCGGCGCGGAGGTGGTCCATCTGGCCGGCCTCAAGATCGAGGACGACGTCATCTCCATCGTCCCGCGCGACATCGCCAAAAAATACCGCGTCATCCCCGTGTTCAAAAACGAGGGCAAGGTGGCCGTGGCCATCGCGGATCCGTCGGACCTCAACACGATTGATTCGCTGACGCACCTGCTGAACTCGGAAATCGAACTGCGCGTGGCGTCGGAGCCGGACATCGAGGCGGCGCTGAACAAGTATTACGGTTCGGAAAAACGCACGATGGCCGACGGCGCGTTCAAGGAAGTCATCCAGGAACTGACCTTGAGCAATGTCGAGGTCAAGGACGACGACGGCGCGGATGTGGAAACGGACGCGCCGCTGATCCGGCTGGTGAACCAGATCATCGTGGACGCGTTCAAGCTGCGCGCGTCGGACATCCACCTGGAACCGCTGGAAAAGAAATTCCGCCTGCGCTACCGCATTGACGGCATGATGCAGGAAATGAAGTCGCCGCCGAAGCGGCTGCAGGCGCCGGTGATCGCGCGTTTGAAAATCCAGGCGGGCATGATCATCTCGGAACATCGCGTGCCGCAGGACGGACGCATCCAGTCCAAGATCGGGAACAAGATGATTGACTTGCGCGTGTCGTGCCTGCCGACGAACCACGGCGAAAGCATCGTGATGCGTATTTTGGACAAGGAAGGCTTGAAGCTCGGTCTGGCGGAACTCGGATTTTTGAGCGACGACCAGGCGACGTTCGAGCGGATCATCGCGCTGCCGGACGGCATTCTGCTCGTCACCGGCCCGACCGGTTCCGGCAAGACGACGACGCTGTATTCCTGCTTGAATTTCATCAACCGGCCCGACCGCAAAATCATCACGGTCGAGGATCCGGTGGAATATGTTCTGGCGGGCATCAACCAAGTGCAGGTGAACGACGTGATCGGCTTCACCTTCGCCATGGCGTTGCGCGCGATTCTGCGCCAGGCGCCGAACATCGTCATGATCGGGGAAATCCGCGACATCTCCACGGCGTCCATCGCCATCAACGCGTCGCTGACCGGCCATCTCGTGTTCTCCACGCTGCACACGAACGACGCGCCGGGCGCGGTCACGCGTCTCGTGGACATCGGTGTGAAGCCGTTTTTGGTTGCGTCCTCCACGCGTTGTCTCATGGCGCAGCGGCTCGTCCGCAAAATTTGCAAGAAATGCGCGGCCCCCTACGATCCGACCGACGCGGAACTGCGTTCGCTCGGCATCCGCCGCGAGGATGTGAAAAACGCGAACGTGCAGAAGGGCCGGGGCTGCAACAATTGCAATGGCTCCGGCAACCGCGGACGTTTCGGCATCTTTGAAATTTTTGTGGTGGACGACGAGGCGCGGAAATTGATTTACGACCGCGTGCCCACGAACGTGCTGCGCGCCCGCGCCCGCGAGATGGGCATGCGGACCCTGCGCGAGGACGGCATCCGCAAGGTGCTTTCCGGCCTCACGACGCCGGAAGAAGTCATCCGCGCGACGGTCGGCGATGAAGCGTGAGGAATTGATTTGAAGCTGGTCTAAAAATTTATAGCGATACGGAATTGGAAATTTTGTCATGTCTTATTCGATGTCAGATTTGTTGCAGTTGGTGGTGTCGGAAGGCGCGTCCGACTTGCACATCCGTGTCGGCACCGCGCCGACGATCCGCGTTCACGGCATTTTGCACCGGGTCGAAGGTCCGTCGCTTGTGGCCGAAGCCTCGGAAGAATTGATGCGCAGCATCACGTCCGAGGAGCACATCCAGCAGGTGCGCGAACGCGGCGGCGCGGACTTCGCGTTTGCGTTCGGCGAGGCGGCGCGTTTTCGCGTGAGCGTGTTCAAGGAAAGGGGAAATTTCGGCATCGTGCTCCGCCAGATTCCGAGCAAGATGCTCACGTTCGAGCAGATTGGCATTCCGCCTTCGGTCAGGGAACTGTTGTATAAGCCTCGCGGATTGATTTTGGTGACGGGGCCGACCGGCTCCGGCAAGACGACGACGCTGGCTTCGTTGCTCAACATCGTGAACGAAGAGCGCGACGAAGTGCATCTCATCACGGTGGAAGATCCGATTGAATATTACCACAAGCACAAGAAGGCGCTGATCACCCAGCGCGAAGTTCATGTGGACGTGCCGAATTTCGGCGAGGCCCTGCGGCGCGCTTTGCGGCAGGATCCGGACATGATTCTGGTCGGCGAAATGCGCGACTTGGAAACGATCGAGGCTGCGATCACGGCGGCGGAAACGGGCCACTTGGTTTTCGGCACGCTGCACACGACGGGCGCGGCGAAGACGATTGACCGATTGACGAACGCGTTTCCGACGAACCAGCAGGAAATGGTGCGCATCCAGCTTTCCACGGTGTTGCAGGCGGTGATTTCGCAGTTGCTCATCCCGCGCATTGACAAGCCGGGTCGCGTGGCCGCGTTTGAAATCATGATCAACACGCCGTCCATCGCCGCGCTCATCCGCGACAACAAGACGTTCCGCATCCAGTCGGACATCCAGACCGGCTCGAAATGGGGCATGGTGACGCTGGACTCATTTTTGATTGACATATATCTGCAAGGCATGATTTCCCGCGAGGAGGTCATTAACAAGTCGCAAGATGCGACCACGATCATTGCCAAGTTGCAGGAACTTGAACTGGCGGCGACCGTGACCAGCAAAGGCAAAAAATAATCCCGTTCCATGTCCGACGAAATTTCCAGTCCGCTGTTGAGCCTCATCCACGCAAACGGGTTGATTGACGACCTGCAATACGAGGAGGTGGCCGCCGAAATCAAGCGCAGCGCCACGTCCGCCATCCAGGTGCTGCAGGATTTCGGCATCATGAAGCTGGACGACATCCTGCATGTGCAGGCGACCGCGCTCGGCACGGAAGTCATTTCGCTGAAGGACCGGGAAATTTCGCCGGAGGCGTTGAAGCTGATCCCCGCCAAGGTGGCGCAGATGTATAAATGCCTGCCGGTGGCGCTGGCCAACGGGTCGCTGCAAGTGGCGCTGGCCGAACCGCTGGATCCGAACACGGCGAGTGAAATTGGCTTTGCCG
>ODAK010008539.1_pt1 | contig 10240 bp, 10 predicted proteins | sample 1539591 | NCBI WGS metagenome assembly ODAK01 (sample SAMEA3539303, study PRJEB22396) | soil metagenome | biome: tundra; feature: field; material: soil | place: USA | collected 2010-05 | depth 0.15 m | reverse complement strand
TCATGAAGTCGTGGCGCTTGAGGTGTAATGGCTACCAGGCTTCCTGTCTCAACGGTATGCTTCACGGCGGTTGCGAATGTGCAGAATCCGGATGATGTGCCGGGAAGAACTTCCTGCGGTATCGCCGTCGCGGGGGCTCGCGGACTTCACCTCTGCCTGACTTTTACATTGGTGCGCATGCGGCCATAGGACATCTGGCTCTTCTCACCCGCGACGATGTCCGTTTACCGCAGCTGTTTTCCGACAGTCGAGATCCTCGCTCCCACGAAGCGCGGGATGTGAGCGAGGGCTCGTACCCGGACTTTCTCCAAGCTCCCGAAATCTATCCTTCTACGCTTGTTAAACCCCATCACATTGCACTACGATCCGTCAGGGAGAGCCCTATTGCCCGACTTCTCAGCCATGCCGGAGGTTTTCGTCTCCAATGCGGATCTCGCAGTTACGAGAACCGGAAGTTCCACGACAGGGAATTCTCCGCGGCCGCGGAGAACGGCGAGGTGCAGGTGCTTACCGTGGAGAAGTTGCGGGAGCGGGCGGAGGCATCGAAAGCCAAGACGCCCGCACCTGTGGATTCGCTACGGGTTCCGGAAGCGGACCTGGCGATGTCCCGGAGGCAGGCGGAGCAAAAGGGGCTTCCTTACCAGACCTACATCAAATCGATCCTGCACGAAACGCTTGCCGGGATGAGCGCCGCGGTCCGGGACTGGGGACCGGGAAGACCAGTCACGATCTGCCGGCCTCGGTCAGACTCGCGGTTTCGGACACCGCTGCGCAGCCGCTAGATCAGGGCCGACCGGCTCATGGCCGGGGCGCCATGTTGGGCGGATGGTGAAGCAGTGCCTGGCAAATTAACCAAAGACAGCCCAGTGAAACGGTGAGAGTGGGCGATAAGAAGAACGTGGGTACAACTGTCATTCGACGTCTTCCTGGTGATCTTTGCCGCTCTGCCGGGGCTACCGAGCACGGAAGGGGGACTTGTACGGGTGCCGGCGATCTTGAGAGAGTGCAGTTCCCGCTGCCACCTCTGCTGCTGGCGACCGTTGTGAGCGCGTCCTTGTGGTGGGGGATCATCGCGGGAATGCGATGGATCTGGCTGGCAATTTGACGCTGCCACCTCGCCACCTGGTTGCCGCCGCCGATGGGAGCGCTGGACTGGTTTCACGACCGGCGCTGAAGGCACCGTTGAGGTGTTCTGCTACACTCCGAGCCGCTGATCTCAGATAGGAGTGATCCCCGCCCCGAGAGCGGTGAAGTGCCGACGTATGCGCTCAGGCAGAATAGGCCATGGCGTTCTTGCAACGCGGAAATTGGTAATTCCTATTTTCCCCGGTTGTCCCAAACCCGCGCGCAGAGCCGCTGGAGTCCAGGCCCAGCGGATCTTCAGTGCTGCGGGTCCTCCGCGAGGATCTCCGGCGTGGGGAGGATCAGGCGAATGCCATCGCGGTCGGCCTCGTTGGGGTCGGCAAACGCATGGGTTCGGTCGAGGATGAAACGAGCTCGCTCTAGCGTGGCGAAGTCGACAGCGGCGGTGTAGCGCTGCGCGAAGTCCAGAGTCCGCACCAGCGCACCGGTGATCCCGTTCTGCGAGAGGGCCTTCAGCGCCATAAGGTAGTTGTTGCGGTAGACGGTGGGCACGATGATGCGGCTCTCGCCGGTTGCGACGAGCTCCGCATTCATCATGATTCTGGCAACGCGGCCGTTGCCGTCGGCGAATGGATGGACTTCAGCGACGAGAAACATCATGAAGATGGCACGCTGCAGCGGAGCGACGAGACTTCGGTAGATTTCGAAGCCTTTGGAGAGGGTGCCCGATAGGAGTTCTGGCCTCACAAAGACAGTGGAGCCGGCGCGATTGGTATCGGTTTTGAAGCGCCCTGGCGCTTTTTCAGGCCGGCCTTCCATGACCAGCGCGTGGCGATTCTGGAGAAGCATCGTCAATTCCTCGACGGACCGGGGTGTGCGGGACATTTCGATCTGGTCGGAGACCGCTCTCCAAGTGCCGAGCACGTCATGCGCATCCTCTGGGCGGGCCCTGGGGATGCGCCCTTTGAAGACAATGTCGGCGGCCTCCTCCACCGCAAACTCCGTGCCTTCGATGAAGTTGGAGAAGTAGGCTTCGAAAAACGGCAGCGCGGGACCGTCGGTAGGACGCGTGAAGCGCGTGACTGGCGCCGTGCCAGCCAGTTCGGCGTGAAGACGTTGTAACAGGTCGAGCCGCTCAGGATCGTAGGGTAAGCCTGCCGACCGGGCGACGGCCGCAGGCGACTCCAGAGGCGTCTGGCGACTGCCGAGAAGGGTTCCGATCAGTGTGTCCAGGCGCTTGAACTCGTTACCGAGATGCAGTTCCCCAGCGATCAGTCGTGCCTCGTCGCGAAGGCGTTGGACAGCCGCTTCACCACTACGCCGGAGCATTTCATCCAGGCGTTCCTCGATGTCGCGCTTGGGCCAAGTACGGGCGACGCCTCGGCGGGAGCGGGACCATCGCATATTCTCCAGGAAGGCCCGCGCCGGGGAGGCGAGGCGCAGGCTGCCTATGAACGGCCGGTCGCTCGCCAAGGGTGGCGCTCCCTTCCGTGGGCGCAGGATCACTCCTGGCAGGATTATGTCCCGTTTGTGATCGGCGACAAGAAACACCGAGCCATCCGGCGCTGGGCGGTATTCCATCGCAGTGCGGTCGGCGATGAGGGCGCCTGGTAGATAGGCCGCCACCAACGGCCAGAGATTGCGCAAGACGATCTCTTCTGGCGGGTCTTTGAGGTTCCGCGTATACAGGCGCGACCCGATCCTGCGCAAGGTTCCCGCCTTGACCTCTCGCGAGACGGCGGCGGCGAGATCCGCATTGGAGACGAAAACCTCCGGCATGGCTGAGAAGTCGGGCAATAGGGCTCTCCCTGACGGATCGTAGTGCAATGTGATGGGGTTTAACAAGCGTAGAAGGATAGATTTCGGGAGCTTGGAGAAAGTCCGGGTACGAGCCCTCGCTCACATCCCGCGCTTCGTGGGAGCGAGGATCTCGACTGTCGGAAAACAGCTGCGGTAAACGGACATCGTCGCGGGTGAGAAGAGCCAGATGTCCTATGGCCGCATGCGCACCAATGTAAAAGTCAGGCAGAGGTTGAAGTCCGCGAGCCTCCGCGACGGCGATACCGCAGGAAGCTCTTCGCGGCCAGGAAACCGCGCTGGAGACGGCAACCTCCGGCATGGCTGAGAAGTCGGGCAATAGGGCGCTCCTTGACTGATCGTAGGGCAATGTAATGGGGTTTAACAAGCGCGGAGGATAGATTTCGGGAGTTTGCAGAAAGTCCGGGTCGGTGATATATAGTCGATTTGTTTCCATGGGTCTTCGGGCATTATGGGTGATCAGCATCATTTTTCGGGGCCCGTCACCGTTTATCACGACCGGCCACTACCGGAGAGAGCCACGCCGGCGGGGTACTCTGCCCTGATTGGCGTTTTCGGGCTGCGCGTACCGCTACCCCGAACGCTCTGGGCGACCGGCGAGCACCATCGAATCCGGAGCGAGGCAGGGTGGCGCATCCTGACCCCGCGCCATGCTCCATCGGCAGACGTGGCGGGGCATCTGACGTTCGCGCTGAAGTACGAGGGCCTCGATCTCGCTGTACTGAAGCGGCTGTTCGCCACAGTGCCGTCTCGGGAAATCGAGGCTCTGGTTGGGGCGAAGCCTACCGGGAGCTATGCCCGGCGAATCTGGTTCCTCTATGAGTGGCTCTGGGGAACGCGCCTGGATCTTCCGGACGCGGATATGGGCAGCTACGTGCCTGTCGTCGATCCGGAGCGGCAATGGTCGATCCCGGGCGAAAACTCGCCCCGCCATCGGGTGCGCAACAATCTGCCGGGCACACCAGCATTCTGTCCGTTGGTTTTCCGGACCCAGGCGCTACGAGAATTCGCGGCGACGGATCTTGTCCGCCGCGCCCGAGAAGCCGTGGCTGGCGTGCCCAGGGACCTTCTGGCGCGCACGGCGGCTTTCCTGCTCCTCAACGATTCGCGGTCAAGCTACGCCATCGAAGGGGAACGCCCGCCCCGGGACCGCATTCAGCGTTGGGGGCGAGCTATCGGCGAGGCGGGGCGGCGGCCCATCGATCTTGACGAACTGCTGCGGTTACAGGCGATCGTGATCGGCGACGCGCGATTTGTGCGGCTCGGACTTCGCGATGAGGGCGGGTTTGTCGGCGAACACGATCGCGACTCACACCTGCCAATTCCCGACCACATCAGCGCCCGACCCGACGATCTCGAGTCGCTCCTTGAGGGAATGACCGCGTTCGACCGTGTGGCCGCGCAGAAGCTGGATGCGGTGATCGCCGCCGCCGTATTGGCCTTCGGGTTCGTCTACGTGCATCCGTTCGTGGATGGAAACGGCCGGATTCACCGCTACCTGATCCATCACGTGTTGGCCCAGCGCGGGTTCAACCCAGCCGGCTTTGTATTTCCCGTCTCTGCGGCGATCCTGGAGCGGTTCGACGAATATCGCGCCGCGTTGCAGGACTATTCCCAGCGGTTGCTCCCGGTGATCGACTGGCAGCCTACCGCGGATGGCAACGTCACCGTTATGAACGACACGGCCGATTTCTACCGCTTCTTCGATGCGACACCTCACGCGGAGTTGCTCTACGCCTGCGTCAAGAAAACGATTGAAGAGGATCTGCCGCGCGAGACCGAGTTACTAGCACGGCATGACCAGTTTCGCGCGCGCATCGCAGCGATCGTCGACATGCCCGATCGCACGCTCGACCTTTTATTCCGTTTTCTTCGCGAAAATGGTGGACGTCTGTCGAAGCGCGCGCGCGAGCAGGAGTTTGCTCAAATGACCGAGGCAGAGGTTTCCACCGCCGAACCGGCTTACCGGGAATCGTTTCACCTGGCTCCATGATGGCGCACTCAAGATCCCAGGGAGAGTGCAATCCAAGTGAGGGGACTCCGGTTTTCGCTGGCCTCCGCCGATCCAGAAACATTACGGCGCTTTGACCCGACGCTTTGTCCGATCCCCCGAACAGGCGCCCGTACACGCCAACGCTAACGCGATTGTTTTCTGCGCGCCCGTCTAGCCGCTGTCTTCAGGTCCTTCTGGTCCTGTTTCCTATTCGCCGCCGCCTTCGCCGTTTGGACGTCTGCCCGCGAATCTGACCTACGACGGCACGGAAGGCCGATGGAAGGCGCTGCAGGCTTCGAGTATCTACCAGCGGCGAGCTTACCTCACCGAGGTCTATCGCAATGCTCTCGCGCAGCAGTTGCGTCGGCTCGGCTACGAAATCGAAGACCGGCGCGATGCCAGAGGCCGCGATTGCGGCTTTGAAATTCGCGGTGTTGCCGGAGAGGTGCTCGCCAGATTCAGCCAGCGCAGCAGGCAGCGGGACGCTGCGGTTCAGGCATTCCAGGAGAAGCACGGGCGTGCCCCGACCGACAACGAAGTCGCGGTGCTGGTGCGGGAAACCAGGGCCGACAAGCTGATTGAGATCTCTACCAGCCAGCTGCGTGCCGGTCAGCGCGCCCGCCTGGCTCCCGACGAATACCAGACCCTCTCCGAACTGACGCGTAACAGCTTGGCGCGGCGGATCGAACTCGACCCGCCGGAAGGTTCGCTCCAATACGCCAAGGACCACGTGTTTGAGCGCGTTTCGGTGGCTAAGGACTACGAGATCCTGGTGGAAGCTCTGCGCCATGGACGCGGCCGAATCGACACGGCAGAGCTGAAGGGCGCCCTAGCCTTGCAGGAATTCTCGGGCAACGTTTTGCGGGAGGCAGACGAGATTGCCAGTGCGCAGAGTCTGGCACGGGAACGCGACATGGTCGCCTGCATCAATCGCGGCGTGGGCGCTTTTGAGCGCCTCGGCGCCGGGGCGTTCCTCGCCTCTGACCGGCTGCGGCCGGAGCAGAAGAGCGCCATCGACTTCGTGTTGAACTGCCGGGACCGCGCGGTCAGCATCTGCGGTGCTGCAGGTGCGGGGAAGACGGCCACGCTGCAGGAATTGAGGCGCGGGCTGGAGGAAGCCGGCCACCGGGTTGTGCCTCTGGCGCCGACAATGAGCGCGGTCGAGGAACTGCAGAGAGTTGGCTTCTCCGCTGCGGTCACGTTGGAGCGCGTGCTGCGCGACCAACAGATGCAAGGCTCACTGACAGGCGGCGTCATCATCCTCGACGAAGCGGGAATGGTCTCCGGGCGACAGATGGCGGAGTTACTGCAGCTTGTGGAGCGAAGCGACGCTCGCGTGGTCTTCTGTGGCGACACGCGGCAGATTCAGAGTGTGGAGGCGTGCGACGCGCTGCGAGTGTTGGAGAAGGAATCGCGTCTCAAGAGCGCCTCGCTGCTCGAAGTACAACGGCAAATCGATCGCGCGTACCGGAAGGCGATTCAGGAACTGAGACGAGATCCCGAGAAGGGTTTCCAGCGGCTGGAAGAGATCGGGGCGGTTCGGCAGGTGCCCTGGACCGGCAGGGCGGACGCTGTCGCGGCGGCGTTCGACGAAGCGCAATCGCGCGGGACGCGGGATGGGCAGCCGCGGTCCATCCTGGTGATCTGTGCCACACACGAGGAAATCGACCAGGTGACGGAGGCCGTGCGCGCCGGCCGGAAGCGGTCCGGGCTCCTGGGGGGAGAGCCACCGGATTGCCCGTGATATTTCTCTGGGCTGGACGGCGGCTCAAAAGGGTGCCTGGCGGAATTTCCGGCCCGGGCAGATTCTGGGATTCCATCGCGCGGTAAAAGGAATCGAAAGGAACGAGACGCTGGAAGTCGTGCGAACGAGCGAGAACGGCGTTGTGGTCCGCAACGCGCGAGGTGAAGAGCGCAAGGTCACGCGCAAGCAGGCCGGTTGCTTCGATGTGTTTGAACGATGCACGCTCGAGGTCGCCGCCGGCGACCGGCTCTTACTGACGGCCAATCGGCGGCAGGCGGGATTTTGCGCCACCAACGGCGAAATCGTGACGGTCGATCACTTCGACCCGGGCGGAGGGATCTGTCTCGACGATGGCCGCATCGTGCCGCACGACTACACGCAGTTGGCCCATGGCTACGCTGTCACGGCACACCGCAGCCAGGGGAAGTCGGTCGATGAGGTGATCGTCTCCGGCGATGGCATGAGGAAAGAACTGTTTTACGTGGCCGCCTCGCGCGGACGGGAGAGCATTATCGTAATCACGAGCGACACTGAGTCCTTGCGGGAATCGGTGGCGAACTCCACGGCCCGTCAGTCGGCTACCGAATTGGCACGGAAGGCCATGGGCAAGGTGGAACGGGGTGTCCGGCGCGGTATGTCGGCGGCGAGGGAACTCGTTGGGCAGGTCCGGCGCCGCGTGGTGCCGGACCGCGGCGCCGAGGTCTGGGAGGAGTCCAGGGTGGAGCGAGCACATGAACGTGGCATCGGCCGGTGAACCGAGAGCGTGGCGTGTAGTCAGCAGTCCGAGTGTCCCGGCCCTGGAGGTCTCGCTTCTCGACCGCACCTACGTGCTGCCGTGGAACCAGTTTTTGTATGCCGAAAGCGGCGACGACTAGGTTCACCTGGTGTTCGCGACACACGATGTGCTGATAAGAGGGAGGGGCTCAACCTGCTGATGACTGACGCGGCCGCCCAACGGCTGGCAGGGCTGGCGGAGGCGCCCCGTGCGGAGCGATTCGGGAGCACGGCAGTCGCCTGTGTGCGAGAGCTCTCCGTCCAGAAAGTCTGAGGGAGGATTCGTAGGAGGCGAGCGCCGCCGATGGACGACAAATGGATCGACATTCTCAGCAGTTTGCCGCCGAGACCGGCGCGCTCGCGGCTGGAACCGTATTGCGATCTGATCGAAGAGCTGCGCCGGCGCGGGAGGACGTATCGCGAGATCACGAGTGTGCTCATGGAGAAGTGCCAGGTGCGCGCGTCGAGGAGCAACATTCACCACTTTGTAAGTCTTCGCGCGCAGAGGGCGAGGTTCAGCGAACATCACGTTGCGAGTCCGCCTGACCCACACAGAAGGGCATCCGTTCAAGGAGTGGAGGCGAAAATCGATGAGCGGCGGACTCCGGCGACAGATGAGGTACGGCAACGAATTGCGGCACTGAAACAGCGCAAAACCGTGGAGGACCCAACGTGCGAGGGATTCGATTTCGACCCGCGAGAACCGCTTAGACTGCGGAAACCCGAACGTAAGAAACAGTTGCCGTAGGAATTGTTGACATGCTCGCTTGGCTTAGCCAATCTTGGCGGAATTTCATCGCGGGGCTGGCCATTTGGTCCCACCATTCAACCCCTGACGCGTTCTGATTGCGTCCACGGCGATTCCACAATCGAGGCCTTAACACCGCATAGCGCCGAATGGTGCTTCCGGTGAGCTGGCAGCAACGGATACTGCGCGAGACGTTTACCGCGAGAAGCGAAAGGCGGGAGAACGGCTGCGGGGGGTAGTAGATGCCGAGAAATTCGGCAGGCTGAAGGCCTGCCCCACCGTTGTGCCGCGGTCCGCGCGATGGCTTGACAAAGTCAGCGACGCGGAGTGTGGCAAACTGGGAGTGACAGACATGCCGGAAGCCTACTCTCAGACCTTTGCTCCACCATTCGCCGACGATCCAGTACTTGCTGAGATCGTCCACCGGCTTCGGGAGTTGTACGGGCCTGAGCAAATCTATTTGTTCGGTTCCACCGCGCGTGGAGAATCGGGTCCAGACAGCGATTACGATCTGATGGTAGTGGTTCCCGACGGTACGCCTGCGCTTCTTCGCGATAGCGGGAGAGCCTACAAGGCGATTTGGCGGCTCGGGGTAGCCAGCGACGTACTGGTATGGACCCACTCGGATTTTGAGGATCGCCTACATTTGAAGGCGTCTTTGCCCGCGACGATTGCGCGAGAGGGGAAACTGCTTTATGCAGCCTGACGTACGGCGACGTGCGGACACCCTCTCCTGGTTTGAGAAAGCCCATAAGGACCTGCGGTGCGCGCAAATTGATCTAGCCGCCGAGCCGCCAGCACCTGAAGATGCGTTGTACCACTGCCAGCAAGCATCAGAAAAGGCACTGAAGGGGTTCCTAGTGTGGCATGATCAGCCGTATCCCAAGACGCACGATCTGGGGAAGTTGGGCAAACAAGCAGTTGAACTCGACCAAACGCTGGAGCCACTCGTCGACGAGGTAGTTGAGTTCACAAAGTATGCATGGATGTTCCGATATCCAGGCGAGGCCGATGAGCCGTCCGTGGCCGAAGCCGCGGCGGTTCTGCACAGGGCTCGGGAATTTGTCGAGGCGATTATGATCCGGCTGCCTGAGGAAGCGCGTTGACACCTCCGACCCCGTAGGTCACCACGCGGCCAGGCTCGCTGCCAAAATCCCGTTTCTACTGATCGCGCTTAAATCTAAATTCGCTCTTCTCTCATCGGCGGCGGGGTCGCGGGAGGCTATTCTGTTACGTGAGTACGCAGCCAGGGGACAAGATCGTCGAAGCTGAACTGGTTGGCTCCGTAGAGGCCGGCAACGAAGGCGTAAGCCTCCTGGCCGTCCGCGGTGAGGTGCGCACCGTTGATGGAGAGAAACGTATACATTGCGGCGAATGCCGTGCGCTTGTTGCCGTCGATGAAGGGATGGTTCGGCGCAAGGCTCTCCCAGAGCGCGGCAGCCTCCTCGATCAGGTCGGCGTAATAACCGGTCTGCGGCATCATTGGCACCCACTCGATACGCTGTCAAAAGGGCCGGTTTGAAGATGAGATCTTGGGGGTGCAAGCAGAACCATCCCGGAGTTTATGTCGTTTATATTCTATAGATTACACAGATCTGAAACGCAAGTTTGAAGTTCTAGATGCTTGATCCCCAGGTAGGATTCGAACCTGCGACCCTTCCGTCAACAGCTACTGGCGTCCGGTAATGCGGCGGCGCAGCAGGTCCAGCGCCATTTGCACCGCAAACGTGCGGATGCGCTGGCGATCGCCCAGGAACTGCCTGTGTAGGGCGAGAGTGCCGGCGGCATCGGCAAGGCCCACGTACATGGTGCCCTTGGGGACCTTTTCGGTGCCGGGTTCCGGGCCCGCCGCTCCGGTGATGGAGAGCGCGTAGGTGGAGTTGGTGCGGCGGTAGATGCGGTTGCCGAGCAGCAATTCGATGGGGCCGCCGACCTCGGCGAGGAGCGCTTCGGCCTCGGCTTCGGTTTCGCAGCGCGCGCGCAGATGAATCTGGATATCGCCGGCGGCGGCCAGGATGGTGGTCACCGGGTTCTGGTATTTCTTGTAGACGGGCGCGATCAACTGATCGAGATCGCTCTC
>ODAK010008538.1_pt1 | contig 10241 bp, 9 predicted proteins | sample 1539591 | NCBI WGS metagenome assembly ODAK01 (sample SAMEA3539303, study PRJEB22396) | soil metagenome | biome: tundra; feature: field; material: soil | place: USA | collected 2010-05 | depth 0.15 m | reverse complement strand
GTACGCCGGTGGCGACGGGCACGGCCCCCGTGGACATCAAGATCGAGCCCTCGGGTCACTTCGCGTATGTGGCGAACTTCTTTGGCAACACCATAGATGTATACAGCATCGATCCGACGACCGGTGCGCTCACGCTCGTGCCTTCCGGTGGCACGGTCCCGACCGGTACCGGGCCGACGTCGATCGCAATCGAGTAAGGGCTCAACCCAGCGCCCCCTGCAAGCACAGCACGGGCCCGGTGGAACGATGCCGGTCGCACTCGAGCGGCGCGCCGCACGTGATAGCTATCACAACCCTCCGTGGCGGGTTCTGTTAAGTTTCGATCCTGAGTTGCCAGTGTCAATAAACGACAAAGATCGCCCATGCCGTCCCATTACGACGTAATCATCGTCGGTACAGGCTTTGCGTCGTCCTTCTTTCTGATGCGTTATCTGGAACGCGCACCGCAAACGAGCCGGATTCTGGTGCTCGAGCGCGGCAACGAGGACACCAAGGCCTGGCAACTGGCGAACCAAAAGCACACCAGCATCGATCCGGAAGACCTCGTCCACAACGATAATCCCGGGAAAGAGTGGTACACGAGCCCGGGCTTCGGCGGCAACTCCAAGTGCTGGATGGGTGGAACGACGCGTATGATGCCGGGAGATTTCAAGCTCAAGTCGCGCTATGGCGTCGGCATGGACTGGCCCATCTCGTACGACGATCTGGAACCGCATTACGGCGTCGTGGAGCAAGTCATGCTGGTCTCGGGTCCCGCCGACAGCCCGATGCCGCGCTCACGGCCTGTTCCTCTGGTGCCGCATCGGTTTTCCGATCCCGATGCGCTCCTGAAGAAGCATTTTCCTGAGGGCTGGTATCAGATGTCGACTGCCAGGGCGAGCGTCGCCACCGGCAAACGGGGCATTTGCTGCGCGAGCGGAAGCTGCGTGCTATGCCCGGTAGACGCCAAGTTCACGATTCAGAACGGCCTGGCGGAAATCTACAGAGATCCACGCGTAACGCTGCGCCTGCGGGCCGAAGTGCAGACCGTGGAAACCGCGGCCGGAGTGGCGCGGGCCGTGAACTATCTGCACGAGAAGCAGCAGTCGCGCGATACCGCTGATCTGATCGTGCTCGGCGCCAGCGCGTTGTTCAATCCGCACATTTTGCTGAGATCGGGTTTCAGTCATCCACTGATCGGCCGGCGGCTTCACGAACAGATGTCGGTGTACGTCACGGTCGATCTGAAGGGGGTCAAGTGCTACAACGGCAGCACCGTGCTCAGCGGCTTGGGCTACCTGTTCTACGAGGGGAATCATCGAGCCGACCACGCGGCCTGCATGATCGAAACCTGGAGTTCGCCGTTTGCGTATAAGCTTGACGACGCTTTGCGAATGGAACGCGGCCGCTGGTCTGAGCGCTTGATAATGGGCTTCCTGTTCGACGACATCCCGAGCGATGCCAATCGCGTGACGGTCAGTTCGTCCAACCCCTCGGTGGCCAACGTGCACTTCGAGGACTTTTCCGAATACGCCAAGAAGGCGGGTGACCGCATTCCGCAAATGATCGACAAGCTGGCGGAGGCACTGCCCATCGAGCGGCTGGTCGGTACTTCTATCGGAACGACGGCCGCGCATATTCAGGGAACCGTCGTGATGGGCGATGATCCCACGACGAGCGTGGTCGATCGATACTTGGTGCATCACGAGTATCGAAACCTGCTTGTCCTCGGCGCCAGTTCTTACCCCACGGCCAGTCCGGCTTATCCGACGCTGACTGTTTCGGCGCTGTCGCTGTGGGCCGCCGATCATCTGCTGGGTGGGGCCTCGACATGATGAATCGCCGCCGTGTGATTCTGGGCGGGCTGGGGTCGGTCGGGGTCGCAGGCCTCGGCGCATGGGGCCTCGGCCATTGGGGATTGCAGAGAGAGATCGTGTCCGTTCTGCACCGACGCTTGAGCTTTCTGAAACTTGATGAGGAGGGTGTGCGGGCGTTCGCGAAGGATCAGACTGCCGCCACGTTCAACAAGAAAATTCCAACGCTGACTCGATTGCGCTATCACTTCCTGTCGGCAGGGCCTCCGTCGTTCAAGCGATTTTACCGGTCGACCGACCATTTCTCCCGCGTTGTGCGACTCGAGGATACCCTCGTTTCGACCTATCTGCTCTCCAGCGATTTTTTCTCCAACGGCGCGGACGAATCACGAACCGTCAATTACGTGGCGTATTATGATCCGATGCGAGCGTGCCAGAATCCTTTCGCCCGGCCCGCGGTCGATCCTCGCGCCACGGGTTGAGACCGCAATGAATTGCAAGATGGTGATGTGGGCGGCGGCGCTGGTACTCTCGCTGGCTGCGTGCACGAAAAAGCCACCACCTGTTCTCGTGGCGGCGCCCGCGGGTCACTGGATCAGCCTGTTCAACGGCAAGAATCTCGACGGCTGGAGTATCAAGATCGCAGGCCATGAACTCAATGACAATTATCGCGACACGTTTCGCGTCGAGGGCGGGCTCCTGAAAGTGTCCTATGACCAGTACGACAAATTCGGCCGTCAATTCGGCAGCATTTTCTATAATAAGAAGCTGTCTCACTACTGGTTTCGAGCGGAGTATCGTTTTGTCGGCAAGCAAGCGTCGGGCGCGCCTTCGTGGGCCTATCAGAACAGCGGAATCCAGTTGCATAGCCAGGCGCCGGAATCGATGGGCCGCACTCAGGAATTTCCCGTCTGTGTCGAGTTCGATATCGTCGGTGCCAGGCGCTTCGGCACGCACCCGACGGGAGACGTCTGCGAGACCGGCACACGCGTCAAGATCGGCGGGGCAGTGCTGCTCGATAAGTGCTCCAAATTGAGCCAGGTGGCGATACCCGGCGAGGAATGGGTGACGATCCTCGCGGAAGTGCAAGGTGCGACGCGCGTCAGACAAATCGTCAATGGGGCATTGGTGGTCGAATACACGGATCTGACGCTCGATGAGAAGGATGCCGACGCCAGCCGGCTGTTGAAGTCCGGCAGCGATAAACAGCTGGCGTCGGGCTACATTTCTATCCAAGCCAACAGTCATCCGATCGAGTTTCGGCGCCTCGAGATATTGCCGCTTGACTAGGCATCTATCCGGGCACCAAATAGCGGCCTGTACTAGAATCCGATCGAGTCAATGGGGAGATAGCTGGGTGAACAATCGTCTCTGCGGGCTCGCGACCTGCGCGCGAGGCTGGCGCTATCTTTGGGTGGCGGCGCTGCTGACATCGCCGCTGCCGGCATTTGCCCAGCTGGTCATGACGGCGGCGGGGAACGCCCAGTACGAGTACAACACTAACGTCTTTGACCTGCAGAAGGGTTTTGCGACACCGTTCGGCGGTAAGGATTTTGCGGACTCTTACGTAGCGTACGGCGGCAAGCTGGATGCGAGCTACCTTTGGAGCCAGCAGCAGCTCTATGCCACCGTGCTAGGCACCGAGTATCGCTACGATCGATTCACCGAGCTCGATCATAGCGAGTACAACTTCGACGCTGGCTGGGATTGGAAAGTGGGACGTGTGTGGGACGGGGTGTTGGACGTCAACCACATTCGCAGCATGGTGTCGTTCTACAACCTGATCGGGACATCTCTGGTCATCCAAACCGAGCAGCGCGAGACGGGCAGGGCCGGTTTGCAGTTCACCCCGGACTGGCGCGCTGAGCTGACGGGGTATACGCGTACCGTCGACCAGCCGCAGGTCGGTGCGCCCGACCTGCGTTTAGCTGAGTCTTCCGGCACGGGCGCCATTAAGTACACCGGCACGGCGGGTGTGACCGCCGGTCTGACGGCAGGCTACCTCCGGGGCTCCTTCCGCGATACCGGCACCTTCGTGGCGCCTTCCTACCACCAGACCACGGGCGGCTTGACCGCCACCGACGAAGTGACCGGTCTGTCCACGTTCCGGGGCAACGTGGGCTATTCGCGCCGTACCTCCGATAACGGGGTCAATAATGTCTCGGGCGTCACCGGCGAACTGGACTACAAGCGAGCGCTTACCGGCAAGACGACGGTCGAACTCGATCTGACGCGGCAGATCAATGCCTATATCACCAACGACGCGTCGGAGATCGATAGCGTCGCTACGCTGAGCGCCACCTGGCAGGCCACCTATAAGATCGGTGTGGTGCTGGGATACAGCTTCACGTATCGGCAGCTGCCGGGCCAGGGCAACGAAGTTGTGGACGGTGTGTTCGTGCTCGACGGCGGCGAGCAGACGCAACGCCTGCATATGCCTTCGCTGGCCGTAACCTATGTACCGGTGCCGTGGCTGACCCTCAAGCCGTATTACCATTATCAAACCCGCAGCTCGCAGAACCTGGTGGGCGGCAATTTCGACGCGAGCGTAGTCGGCATCCAGTTCACGCTGCAATGGGATCGCGGAGTCATTCCGCCTCGCACGCCGCTGTATTATTGAGCACTATCCAGCTCTGATTGAACCCGCATGCGGCCCGCGTGCAGGCACGAAGTTCCACCTCATTACGTGACGGGAGCAGTGGCGCGGGTCAAGGCATCTACGACTGTATCGAGATCGCCTTCCTGAAGATCGGCACTGAAGGGCAGACTGATCACCTCGCGCGCCAACTGGTCGCTGACCGAAAGGTCAGCACCAATGCAGAGACCCTGATACGCGGGCTGATGGTGCATCGGCTTCGGGTAGTGAACCGCCGTGGGTACACCCAGCGCCTGCATTCGGCGCTGCACCTCATCGCGCTCCGGGACCAATACCGTGTACTGCGCCCAGGCGCTCCGCCGATCGGCACGTTGCGCCAGCAGCCGTGCGCGCGCGCCGCTGGCGATGATGCGCTTCGCATACCGGCTGCTGAGCGCCTGACGACGTTCGAGTTCCCATGGGAACCGCCCAAGCTTTGCCAGCAGAATCGCACACTGCAGCGTATCCATGCGCCCACCGACACCGATGCGGCTGTGATGGTAGCGGGCACTCTGTCCATGCACGCGGATCTCACGCGCTGCTTGGGCCAGCCGACTGTCGTTGGTGAAGATGGCGCCGCCATCGCCATAGCAACCAAGCGGCTTGCTCGGAAAGAAACTGGTGCAGCCGATCGTCGACAAATTGCAACTCTTGCGCCCGCCATACTCGGCGCCGAAGCTCTGAGCCGCATCCTCGATAACCGGGATATCGCCGTTCCGCGCGGCAACCGCATTGATGGCATCCATGTCCGGCGGCAGACCATAGAGCCCGACCGGCATGATGGCACGGGTGCGGCTCGTTAGCGCCGATTCGAGGCGGTTGGCATCGATATTGCCGGTATCGGGCTCGACGTCGACGAGTACCGGCGTTGCGCCCACCAGAACGATGACCTCTACAGTCGCAACGAAGGTGAACGGTGTCGTGATCACCTCATCGCCTCGGCCCACACCGAGTGCCATAAGGGCGATCAGGAGTGCCTCGGTACCGCTGGCAACCGTGACGCAGTGCTGCGATCCGGTAAAGGCAGCGAGTGCGGCCTCGAGCTCCGTCGTCTCTGGGCCGAGAATGTACTGCCCGTGATTGAGCACCCGCGAGATGCGGGCGTCGATCTCGGTGCGCAACGCTTGATACTGCGTCTTGAGATCGATGAATTCCATCAGTGGTAACCGTATAGCAACTCAGTCGGGCTCATCGATTGCGTCCCTATCAGGCGTAGGCGCGGTATCGCCAGCCCCAGAACACCGACAGCTTACCCAGATTGGCGTACGCGGTGATTAGCCATCGCGCGGCCCGATGCCTGCCACCGGGCCATGAGAGCAGCGCCAGCCCCGAGGCCACCAGCAGCTGCAGCAACGCGCGGCAGAAGAAAACGGCGCGTCCGAGCCAGCTGATCGGACCATACTTGCCCTTGACCGTCTGCCGTGCGAAATCCTGGCCACCGCTCAGAGCGCGCATCAACAGCCAACGCAATGACAGTCGCTTGGCTTCGATCGGCTCCCAGACGATCGCTTCGTCACACCAGATGATCCGTACGCCCTTGTGCGCGAGGCGAACCAGCAGGTCGCCATCCTCGCCGTTGCTGAGGCCGTAACTCGTATCGAAAGGGCCCGGTTCGGCGCGCAGCGGACCGCCGCGCAACAGGACGTTGCCGAAGCGCATGCGATTGAGCGGCACGAGTTCCCCAGTGCGCAGGTGCGGGAAATCGTAGAAGCGGCCGCGACGGATCCAGAGCGGCGCCTCCGCCGGTACCTGCGGCTCGACTGGTGCGAGAACGCCGTCGGCAGCATGCGATGCCGCTGCCTCGAGCAGCTGCTGCAGCCAGCTCGCCGGCGCGCGCTCGTCGTCGTCGATGAATGCGAGCCAATCGCCGTCGGCCAGCGCGACGGTCAGATTGCGCGTCATTGCGATGTTGCGCTCCGGCTGGACATCGTAGGCGATTGCGAAAGGCGCACCGGATGCGCGTAGCTGCTCGATCACCGGCCGGGCGCTGCCAGCCAGGTCGTTGTCGACCACGACCACCTGGTCGGGCAGGCGGCTCTGGCGCGCGAGGTCCTGGAGTACGGCTCGCAGGCGCTCGGTGCGGCGATAGGTGGCGATGCAGACGCTGATGTTCATTTCGAGGTCTTCGGTTCATTGGCGGCCATAGGAGCGATCCGACGCCGCGCCTGAAGACTCAAAACTTATTGATAACCGCGCCTAGAATTTTTGATTCGGTCATGGCCAGCCGGCGCAGCATGTCTTTCAGGCCGTCTAAAGTAGTAGCTGCGCTCCGACTCACGACCACTACGCGCCGGGCGACAGTGGCGATCTGTAGCGCATCGGCGTATAGCGAAACCGCCGGCGTATCGATGACGATGAAGTCGTACTGGCGTCGCAGTTGCATGAGCAAGCGCTCGAAGCGTTGGTGGGCCAGCAGCTCGAGGGGATTCGGCGGAATCGTGCCTGAAGTCAGCACTGCCAGTTCCGGCAGGCCTTCGACGGCGTGCACGTAGGGCGGTTCGCCGCGCGCCAGAGTTTCTGCCAGACCCCACTGAGTGTCGGTAGTGAACAGCACGTGCTGGCGCGGATGACGCAGATCGGCGTCCACCAGCAGTGTTCGCCGTCCGAGCTGAGCGAACGCAATCGCGAGCTCTGCGCACAGCTGCGAGCGACCCTCAGCGCGTCCGGGACTCATCAGGGCGAACACATTGCCCCGCTGAGCCGACTCATTGAGCAGCATCAAGTCGGTCCGCAGCGCCCGAACCTTCTCGCTGCGCTCGTTGTTGGCGCCAAGTGCGTGGATCAATTCGCTGCTGCGCCTGGCTATGCCCTGGCGCACGGTCAGCGCTGTACTGCCGGACTTTGCGTTGCGGATGGCGGTTTCGATCACACCCGCCTGGCTCGTCCGGGTGTGCCCGCGCACGAAGCGCGAGACGTCGTCTATGTCTTCGCGCGTTACCAGATTGAGGTGCAATGCGGCATCACAGAAGCTCTGCCGCCGTGCGTGCATGGTCTCGGTTATGCGATCGATGTCCTGTCCCGAGAGATTGCAATGCCCGATCAGTATGTCGCCCAGTTCAGCATCGATCGGGCGCGCGATCCCTTCAGCACCTTCTGCGCTCATGTGAATCTCGGCATGGCAGGAATTCGGCCAAATTCCGCGAGCACGGGCAGACCTAGCTCGCGCTCGATGTCGTCGCGGCAGTGCAGCCGACGATTGAACATCAGCTCCCTGAACAGCGGAATCGCAAGGCCCGCCATCACTGAGAGCAGAGCCCCGATGGCCAGCAGCAGTATCTTGTTCGGTTTGCTTGCTTCGAGTGGTATCGGCGCGCGGGTCACGATGCTGGAGGATGCGAACAATTGCTGGTTATAGCTATCGAGAGCGCGCCGGTAGACGGTGCGCGCCGAGTCGAGCTCGAGCTGCAGTTTCTGACCCTCATCCTGCATTTTACGAATCCTCACCAGTTTTGCCTGCTGGTCTTCCACCGCACGCCGCAACTTGCTCTCGAGCTGCGAGGAACTGCTGACGGTGCTGGAGGTGTTTTGCGAGAAAGCCTGGACCTCGTGCTCAAGCGAGTGGCGGGCGGCCGCGATTTGCGATTGCAGTTCCAGCACCTTCGGATGCTTTGGGCCGAGAACGGCGCTCGACTGCGCCAGCTCGGCCTGCAGGGTCGAGATCTGGGCTTTGAGATTCTGTACCACCGGCGATGCCATGACCGGGTCGCTAACGCCCTGATCGTCAACGGTTCTGGACTCCGCCGTGCGCCGGGCATTCCCAGCTGCCAGCAATTGCTGCTCGAGCGCGGCCAGCGACTGGGTTTCGACATCGTTTTGCGCCGTGATGTCGGTGACGCCCGTGCGCTGGCGAAACTCCTCAATCTGCTGTTCGGCCGTCGTGACTTTAGCCTTCAGGTCTGTGAGTTGCTGCGAATACTCGTGCGCGCGGCCACTGCTGGAATCATCGCCGTACTTAGAGTCACGGGCCTGGTAGACGTCGACGATGGCATTGGCGATTTGCGCCGCCCTGTTACGGTCATTGGATGTGTACGCCACGTAGAGCAACTGGCTTCCCTTGCCCTGCTCGACCACCAGGTTGGTGCGCATTCGCTTCTCGACCCAGTCGCGCAACGTGTTCTGGCCGTTGTTCTTGAAACCTTGGATCAACTCGCGGTCCTGGGTCAGGCCCAGGCGATCGATGACCGTCAGCAGCACTTCACGGTTCTGTAACAGTTCGACCTGCGTAACCAGATAGCTTGCATACAGATCTGCCGGCGTCTGGCGCGTGTTCTCGTCCGACTCAAAGCTGACCAGCAACGTGGCCTGCGCCGTATAGCGCTTGGGCAATAGCTTGACGATCACGACTGTCGCGAACAGAAATGCCAGCGCGATCATCATGACCTGCCCTCGGTGCGCGCGCAGAATGGCGAGCAACTGCGGCATCGACAGGGTGCTCTGCGCATACTCTGCCGCGATCATCGGTACCGGTTGTGCCGGGGGGGAGGCTGAGGCCAACACCGGCAGGTTTCTGGACATTCTCAAAAGATGCTCTCCTTGACTCGAATCACGTCGTCGGGCTGCACGAAGTCGTTGGGCTTCGGCTTGATGACCACCTGCTCGCCATTCTTGCCCGCGCGCTTGATCTCGACGCGTCGGTCGCTGCCCTTGGCCGTTACCCCGCCCGCGAGCGAGATGGCTTGTAAGACGGTCAAGTTGGATTCGAGCTTGTACATATTGGGTTTCTGGACCTCGCCCAAGATGAAGAACTGCTCCGCTCGGGGCACGACAACCGAATCCCCGGCACGCAATAGCTGCGTCGGAGCCAAGGGGCCAACCAAGCTCTTGAGATTCATCGGGAATCGCTTAACGGTCCCGGCCGCATCGGTACGCAGCACGTAGACCGTGTCCGACGCAACCTCGGTCTGGCCGCCGGCCTGAGCCAGAAGATCGATCATTGTGGTCTTGGCATCGATCGGATAGCGCCCCGGCGTTTTCACCTCGCCGAGCACCGAGACTCGCTGGCTGAGCGATTGCGTGACCGTGAATGTGACGTGGGGGTCGACAAAGAAGCTGCCGTCCTTGAACGCCTTTTCGACCCGTCTGGCAGCGCTTTCCGCGGACACACCTCCCACCTGAACGGCGCCAGCGAGCGGCACGCGGATCGTACCGTCATCGGCGACGCCGAGCACGGTATCCATGTCCGGTTGCCCGAAAACGTGCAGCGTCACTGAATCGCCCGGACCAAGCGGAGTCAATGGGCCGACAGCGTTGGCGCCCGCCGGCAGATCGCCCGCTGGCACGGGGAGCGCCGCAGGGGCGGGCGCCGGCTGGGCGGCGCCCCAAGCCAGGCCGCCCTGCAGCAGCAGTACCAGGAGCAGCAGCACGGATAGCACGCCGGAATTTGATTTCTCGAACACTTTTGCCCTCGCTAGCGACCGGGCGTTCCAAGTCAGAGGAGAAGCTATATTACTTCAGCTGGGTGGCGGCAAGAGAATCCGGGTTCTGCGATTGTGGACGGCTTCACGCGATCTTCGCGGCGCGTGCGGTTATCGGGGACTGCGCCCCGATATGGGGCGGTCCCGGCATCGACCAGCGCTCAGCCGCTCTCCTGCTCTCCCGAACGACGGGAGTAGTGCGCTGCCGCGCGACGGCACAGACGACCATGATCGGCACCACCGCCCCTAGACAGCCAAGGGCGAAACGCAGGTTCAGATCCGATAGGTTTCGGCGCGCTGCGCCGCGGGCGGCGACCCCGCGGCACGCTTCCCGCTACCAGCTTGCGACCAACGCAGTGTGCGCAGGCCCCCGGTGCCCTGGATGACGCTCCGGCATCT
>ODAK010008537.1_pt1 | contig 10241 bp, 9 predicted proteins | sample 1539591 | NCBI WGS metagenome assembly ODAK01 (sample SAMEA3539303, study PRJEB22396) | soil metagenome | biome: tundra; feature: field; material: soil | place: USA | collected 2010-05 | depth 0.15 m | reverse complement strand
GGACGGCCGCCGGATCGACATCTCGTTAACGGTTTCGCCGATTCGCGACAGCGCGGGCCACATCGTCGCCGCCTCGAAAGTCGCCCGCGACATCACCGACCGGAAGCGCGTTGAGGAGGCGCTCCGCGAGGCGGACCGCCGCAAAGACGACTTCATCGCCTTGCTCGCCCACGAACTGCGCAACCCGCTGGCGCCGCTGCGAAACGGACTTCACATCATGCGGCTCGCCGCCGACGATGCGGCCGCTGTCGCCGAAGCGCGCCTGATGATGGAACGGCAGCTCGGCCACATGGTGCGGCTGATTGACGACCTGCTCGATATCTCGCGCATCAGCCGCAACAAAATGGAACTGCGTCGCTCTCGAGTGCTCCTCGCCGATGTCCTGAGCAGCGCCGTGGAGACGGCCCGTCCTGCCATTGAAGCCGCCGGGCACGAATTGAGCATTACGCTTCCCCGTGAGCCCATTTGCCTCGATGCCGACTTGACTCGGCTGGCCCAGGTGTTCAGCAATCTGCTCACGAATAGCGCCAAGTACACCGAACACGGCGGGCACATCTGGATCGGCGCCGAGCGGCGCGGCAGCGACGTTGTGATATCGGTTCGCGACACCGGCATCGGCATCCCCGCAGACGCATTGCCTCGCATTTTCGAAATGTTTTCCCAGGTGGACCGGAGTATCGAGCGTGCCACCGGCGGTCTCGGCATCGGCTTGGCCCTCGTCAAGGGCCTGGTCGAGATGCATGACGGGAAGGTCGTCGCCACGAGCCCCGGGGCGGGGAAAGGTAGCACCGTAACGGTCACACTGCCGGTGCTGCGAAATCATCCTGACACCCGTCCGGCGCCGCCAGACTGCGAGCCAGCGTTACCCGGCCCGAGGCGTCGCATCCTGGTGGTGGACGACAACTCCGACTCAGCCAACTCCATGGTGATGATGCTGACGCTGCGGGGCAACGAGGTGAGGACTGCGCATGATGGCATCGAAGCGGTGACGACGGCCAACGCCTTTCGCCCGCAAGTTGTTCTGATGGATCTGGGCATGCCCCAACTGAATGGACTGGATGCCACTCGCCGCATCCGCGCGCAGCCCTGGGCTGGGGCTGTCGTGATTATCGCGGTCACCGGCTGGGGCCAAGAAGAAGACAAGGTACGGTCGCGCGAAGCCGGGTGCGACGGGCACCTGGTAAAACCGGTCAACCTTCCCGACCTGGAGAAGCTACTCGCCGACTTGACCGATGTGCGCCACGCTGGCCGGTAGGGCACCCATGAATCATAATCGGTGTGCGCCCGTCTCGTCCAGAATGCGCTGAGCTTCCGCGAGTCGGCCGGCGTTATGTTCACCCGGCGCCTCGACGCCCACGACGATCTGGCCGCGTTCGACGGCTTCTTTGAAGCGGTCGTCCGCTTCCTTCTCGTAACCTTTCGAGACGACGAGGTTGCCGAAACCGCCGGCGATGGCGCCGCCCCCGACGAACGCCGCGGCAGCGACCATTCCGGCCACGCCCCCGGTGGCAACCGTCGCTGCCAAGGCCAGACCGCCGAGCGTCGCACCCACTGCGCCGCCCATGGCGATGGCGCCGCCCGGCCCGCCCGTGGGGGCCTCGGCCTGCGGACCCGCCGGCGTGAAATGATCCTTGAACTTGGCGGGACAAATCACCGCCAGCTCATCCTTGGAAAAGCCGGCGGCCAACAACTGGCGGATGCCCCGATCCGCCTGCGCAACCGTGTCAAACGCTCCGGCGCGGATTTGCGTGGCGCTTGCTTCTTGATTCATGACTTTCTCCTTTTTGTTTCGACCCGGCGACCGTTACGCTTTACGGACAATAGGACCCATCGTCCAACGCACCTTCGGGACAGATGCACCCACACTTATTATACTCACACTCGCAATGAAATGACGTGTAATCACATCGAAACGTCGTCGTGCAAACCTATACGAGAGCACCAATCAAAAAACCGGGCAGCGGATTGTGAAATGCCGCTGACCGGTGTTAGAAACTCAAGTTGACGTTTATTTCGGCTGCGTCGCCCCGGGCGCGCGGTTTATGGTCGCGCCAGTGCCGGACTGAAAGTAAACGTTCGGCTGGAAGTTGTACGGTTCGCCGACCATTTGTTGCCACGCCTTCTGCTGCTCCGGCGTGAGGAGGGTGTTAATCCGTTCGCCGGCCTGGTTTCGCATCGTGTTAAATTGCTTCATGGAACCATCGCGGTCCGTCTGAGATGCGCGGCTGAGGTCATTCATTTGTTTGTGCCATTCTTGATTATATTGGCTAAGCTTTTCGCGCTGCGTAGACGTCAGGTTCAACTTCTCCTGAACCATGGGGTCCGAGAAGGCGTTAAAACCCTGGTACTGCATGTAGAGCTGGTTGTAGCGTTGGCGTTGCTGCGGGTCGGTGAACGTGCGGTCGGCGGTCGTCGCCAAATCCTTGTTGAAACGCTGCTGTAGTTCATTCATTTTCTGCATGCGTTGGGCATCGGTCATGTCTTTGCCGAGGCTGTTCAAGTCCTTCTGATAACGGCCATAATTTTCTGAGTAACTCTTGTTGAACTGGTTGTATTGCTGTTCATTCATCTTGAATTGTTGGCGAATCTCCGGATTGTTGAACCATGGCGTCTGCCCGATACCCCCGTCGTAGGCGCCTTGCTGGCCCGCATTGGTCTGGCCCACGGGGCCTTTTTGACCCTGTTGATTGGGAACTCCCTGCTGGCCCGCACCCTGTTGCTGAGCCTCGGCCGAGGCTGCTGTGAGAATGCCGAAAACCCCTGTAAAGGCGACGCTGGCTAAACGATTCATGATCTCTCCCATTCGTAGAACTGTCCTGGTGCGATTCATTCGACACAAGAGCCGGAGCGGAGCATTTTGCGTACCACTCGCTTTTGATGAGACCAAGGCCATGGAGAAAATCATGTCTGAAATCATCCCACGAGCCACGGGGTTTACCCCCGTGGGCCACGTCACCGCGAGGGATACTGTGCCGCGGGATTAACCCCGTGGCTCGCAAGTAACGTGTCGAACTTTTTTCAGAGATGCCTCACCATACGGTTCGGCAGAATTTGCTGGAACTGTTTGTGCAAACAAATGGGCAGCGAACTTCTCCACACCGACCCATGAATGGTCACAACACCGGTGGCCCTATGGCCTTGAACACTTCGAGCAATTTCGCCAGGTCCACGGGCTTGACATAGTAATGGTCGAAGCCTGTTTCCTGCTGGCGCTGACGATCGGCCTCGCTGGGGGTGTAGCCGGTGAGCGCACACATCATCACGTCCTTGAAATTGGGCATCGCGCGCAAATGCTTGGCAACCTGGTAGCCATCCATGCCCGGCAAGCCGATGTCCAGCAGCACCACGTCGGGCCGCGAAGCCGAGGCCATTTCCAGGGCCGTGGGGCCGGTGCGAGCCAATTGAACGTCATGCCCATATAGGCGCAATATTAGGCTCAGGCTGTCGCCGGCATCGATATTGTCTTCCACGACCAGTACGCGGAGCGACCGTCCCGTTCGTTGACCTGGCTCCAAAACGGTTTTCGCCACTTGCCCCGATGGCGCCTTGAGCACCGGCAGTTTGATCGTGAATTCGCAGCCTTTGCCCAGCCCGGCGCTGAACGCTTGCAGCCTGCCTTCGTGCATCTCCACCAGGTTCCGCGCGAGGGCCAGACCGATACCCAGGCCGCCGTAGGACCGACCGAGGGAGCCGTCGATTTGCGTAAAGAGCTCGAAGACATGGGGGAGCAACTCCGGGGTAATGCCGACGCCGTTATCCTTCACTCGTATTACAGCCTCGGCTTCTTCTTGGATGACCGTCAACCGAATGAGTCCCCTCGTGTCGGTGTACTTGGCCGCATTGTTGAGCAGATTGACCACGACCTGTTCCATGCGCGCCGGGTCTGCCTCGACCCATAGGGGTTGAGTCGGGAGCGATATCGAGAACTCATGCTTGCGGCTGTCCATCAAGGGACGGACCGTCTCGGCGGCATGGTTGACAACGACACGCAGCTCGATCGGCTCTTTGGTAAGGCGCAATTTCCCCTTCGTGATCCGGCTGATGTCCAACAGATCGTCCACCAGCCGCACCATCACGCCGACCTGGCGGCCGATGATGTCGCCGGCCTGCTCGATGATCGGATCGTTCGTCCTCATCTGCCGCAGTATATTCAGGGCGTTAACAATGGGCGAGAGAGGGCTGCGCAGTTCATGGGACAGGAGGGCCATGAATTCTTCTTTGTTGCGATTGGCCTCGGCCAGGCCGTCCGCGCGTTTCCGCTGGGCCTGCACCACCTCCGTTTCCGTGAGGTCATGCATCACCCGCGCGAAGGACCGCATCTGCTTCTTCTCATCGAACAGGGGCGTCACGACGGACTGACACCAGAAGCGCGTGCCGTCCTTGCGAACCTGCCAACAACTACTGTCCGCCCGGCCGTCCGCGGAGGCGGTCTTGAGTTCGTGCTCCGGCTGGCCCGTGAAAACGTCTTCGGAGGAAAAGAAGCGGGAGAAGTGCATCCCCATGATTTCCTGGGACTGGTAGCCGAAGAGTCGTTCGGCGCCGGTGTGCCAGCAGAGCAAGTGTCCGCTCAGTCCGACCAGAAAAATGGCGTACTCCTTGGCATCGGTCGCCAGCAAGTCAAATCGCTCGTCCATTTCTTGCGTTGAGAGGAGATTCGCGTCATCGGTGGTCATGGTTGCGCCTTTCTGATTGGAGCGTGTTTGCGAACTGCCCTTTGCCGGGAGGGCAAGGTTCCTGTCGAGCCGGGACCCTGAATAATCGTTGCGCTTCTCGCGGGTTCCGGCTCGGCAGGAGCCTTGCCCTCCCGAAAGGACAACTATTCGCAAACACCCTTTTTTACTTGCCGAGGTGCTTGACCATCGCACGGCAATCCTTGGCGCAGTCTCGGCACGTTTTGGCGCACGTCGCCATGTGCTTGTCCGCTGGAGTCTTTTCGCACGTTGCGGCGCAGTCGTCGCAGCATTTCGCACAGCACTCCAGCATGTGCCGTGAGAGCGGGCTCTCGCGGGCGCACAGGGCGGAACAGGCCTTGCAGCACTCGGCGCAATCGACGCAGAGTTGCGCCGACTTGGCATGGTCCTTTTTGCCTTCGGCCACCAGCATCAGGCAATGTTTGAAGCACGAATCGCACTGGAGCTGACATTCAGCACACACTTTGGCGCACTTCATGAAGTGCTCCGCGTGTTCGTGCTGAGCGCACGCCGACTGCCCAAACGGAGCGATGATTGCGATGGCCAGCGTGGCCACCATCAAGGAAAAGGTTCGCATGATCGTTGATCCTCCAAAAAAGTTCCAGAGTCTGCCAGTCACCTAGGAAACGAAAAAAGCCGACGAGGCCGAACACCCGAAAGGTATTCGACCACGTCGGCTTACTTGCCAACAAGCCATCCAACTTTGTGGGGTGCTGTTCAGCCTGTCATCCGATGGTGTTATGATACCGCTTAATACCGACAGTGCAAGCGAATTCCCAAATGGATCTTTGAGGGTCTGCCGGCAATTTCCCCGCATCAAACAAAAAGGCGAGCCACGGGGTTTATCCCCGTGGGACAGGCTCTCGCGCGTGCGCTATTCCACGGGGATAAACCCCGTGGCTCGCTCAGATAGGATACGTCACCTGCTGGCCGTGCACGCGCGCCATGGCGATAACGAGGTGCGGCTTGGCGCTCGTGACGCTCATGATGTCGCGGACCGGGTAGCCGCGCACCGTCAGCGCGTCGGCAATCAGCGAACGATGGCAATGCCAGGGGACGGCCTCGGCACACATGATCGCCGTCGGTTTCTCCTTCGCCAGGATGAGCAATCGAGCCAACGCATCTTCAAAAGCCGGTGTTTGCATGTAGTCGGCATAGCCGCGGAACGAGGCGTTGCGCCAGCCGGCGTTGATCGAATCGGCACGCGCATGACGCAAGCCGCCCAACGCTTTCATGTGTCGATAGCTGAGATGCCGATTGTGCAGGGCCTTGCTGAGCGTGTCGCGATTGAACTGCGGATTGTGCCGCGAGCGCGGAATCGTGCACACGTCCACCAACCGCTCGACGCCGTGCGCCCGCAGCATCTCGACCAGCTCATCGAGGCTGCGCGTCGAATGGCCGACCGTAAAAATAACAGGTTTCGTCACGAACATCCTTCCTTCGCTGGCGGGTTATGCCAGCCACCTTCGGGCGCCATGATGCGATCGGCTTCGGCCGGCCCCCAGGTGTTGGGCTCATACTCGATGAGCGGTGTCGTGTTGCCAAGGACCGGGTCCACGATGCGCCAGGCGGCCTCCACGGAGTCCTCGCGGCCGAAGAGCGTCCCGTCGCCGTTGGCGGCGTCGCCGAGGAGTCGCTCGTACGGCCCCATCTCGTCGGGATCCTGATGGCAAACGACGAGCTCAATCGGTTCGCCCACCATCGGCTCCCCCGGTTTCTTGAACTTGGTCCCCAGCGCCAGCACCACCTCGGGGCTGAGCCGAAAGCGAAAATAGTTCGCCGGCGCCTTCGACGTTTCGTCCAGGACGGGCCGCGGCGGGCGCTTGAACCGGACCATGACTTCGGTGGCGGTGACCGGAAGACATTTACCGACGCGCACGTAAAAAGGCACGCCGTTCCACCGCTCGTTATCGATGTGAAAGCGGATCGCCGCGAACGTTTCGACTTGGGAATCGGAGGCCACGCCCGGCTCGCCCCGATAGCCACGGAATTGGCCGCGCACGACATCGGACGGTCCGAGCGTCCGAACCGCCTTGAGGAGTCGGCCCCGCTCGTCGCGCCGGGCCTCGTGATTGTTACTCGCCGGGCATTCCTCGGCGAGACAGGCGATCACCTGAAGCATGTGGTTCTGGACTACGTCGCGGATGGCCCCCGCTTCTTCGTAAAATTTGCCCCGGCCGGCGACGCCGAAACTCTCCGCCATGGTGATCTGTACGCTCTCGACGTGCCTGTGATTCCAGCCGGCTTCGATCAGCGGGTTGGCGAAGCGGAAGTAAATGAGGTTCTGGACCGGCTCCTTGCCGAGATAATGGTCGATGCGAAAGATCGCCTCTTCGGGGAAGTGAGCGTGGAGCGTCCGGTTCAGCGCCTGAGCGGACGCCAGGTCGCGGCCAAACGGCTTCTCAAGTACCACGCGGGCGCCCTTGACGCAGCCCGACTTTGCCAGCGTTTCGACGACCGTTGCGAAGACGCTGGGCGGAATGAGCAGGTAGTACAACGGCCTCTGGGCGCCGCCGAGGGCCGTGCGAAGTTTTGCAAAAGTCGCCGGATCGCCGTAATCGCCGTCGATGTATCCCAGCAGCGCGCAGAGCTTCACATAGGCCGCCGGATCCATACCGCCATGTTGTTCGAGGCTTTCCTTGGCCCGTGCTTTGAACTGATCGAGGGACCATTGCGACCGACCCACGCCGATGACGGGCATGTCGAGATGGCCGCGCCGAATCATCGCCTGGAGAGCCGGGAAGATCTTCTTGAACGCCAGATCGCCCGTGGCGCCGAAGAGAACGAGGGCGTCGGAACGGGGGGCCGTCATCGGGAACCTCCTCGATTTGTGGCTGCCAACCACCTGAAAGCGGCCATGCCTGCTTGTCGGCCCGTTGTTACTTGGGCAGATGCAAGCTGCCCGCTGGCGCATTCCCAAGGTGGACGTGGTGATCTCGCATCATCTCATGATGGCGCTTGTAATGGTGGTAAGCCAAGCCGACAAATGCGATGGCCATGCCGATGACAAGGGACGCCACCAGAAGCACCAGCATGACGAGGAGTGGAGTATCCATCTGGCTCAATTTGACCCAGTAGTCTTCCCGGAAGTGGCCCTCCGCGTTACGTTCGGCGTAAGCCGCATAACGGGTTCCGTAACCGAGGGAAAAAAGCCCAAGCCCGATGAGGGCCCCGGCGGTGATGATCGCTCCGCAAAGTGGTCGCATATCGAATTCCTCCAAAAAAAAGGCCCTTGAAAAATTATTGGCCCAGCATGCGCAAACAGCCGCCGCATACCAGCAGCATCCCCGCCATGACGATGAAAAAGCTGCTACAGCCTAACGATGGCCAAGCGCCATAGGGCCCGCGCGGCCCCGGCGACCCGCCGAAGAACCCCCCGCCGCCCAACTGCCCACCAGGATCAAAGCTCATGCGAAATCTCCCCTAGTTAGAAATACGTATCGGGCGAATGCGTTTTTGCTTGTTATATGACATCGCTGACTCGGCAGAGTCCGCGGTTACTTTACCAATCCACATTGTTCACGTGCTATCGGGACGACGCGGGCTTGATCCGCCCTTCATCGTAGGCACGTTTCGCCGCCTTGGCCGGCGCAATCCAGGAGCCCATTTGGGCGATCCGCTTGGCGTCGCTGGGATGATCGGACAGAATCTCCGGCGGCCGGGCCCCGCCGGCCGTGGCCTGATGCATCCGTTCCCAGAAAATGACCGCCTGCTCGGGGTCGTAACCTGCGAAGGTCATCAGAAAAAGTCCAATATGGTCGGCCTCCGATTCCTGCTGCCGATCATGGCTTTTGCCCACGAGCGCATCCAGGAGACCGCCCCCTTCCGACTGCTGACGGGCGAGTCGCTCGCTGGTGTGATGGGCGAGTGCGTGAGCGATTTCATGGGCCATGACCGTCGCCAGCTGGGCATCGTTCGCGGTCACCGGTAGAAGCCCCGTGAAGACCACGACCTTGCCCCCTGGCAAACAGAATGCGTTAATTTGCCGGTCCTGAATGACGTTGAACTCCCAATCGAAATGAAAGCCGCGGACTCGAAGATTGATTTCCCTTTGCAAGGACTCGATTTCGGCGGCCCTGGCAATATTGGTCCCCACGCGTTTCACCGCTGCCACGCCATTTCCGCTCGTAACCACTTGTGATTTGCTCAGGATTTCCCGATAGGCCTTCGCGCCCAGTGCTCTTTCCTGCTCTGGCGTCAGTACTAAATCCTGAGCCCGATGACCCGGACCGGCGCCTCCGCGCGAAGCCCCTGGGGGTGGTGAACACCCAGGCGCCAACAGGGCGCCTACCATGCCCAGCCACATAACGACCAGGTATTTCTCCATCGTGCCGGACGGTTGTCTGCGAAGCGGCGATATCATTCGCGAGTCCTCTCCGACACAAAGCTCGTTGGTAGAGTTCGTCGTCCGGATTCTCGCCGAACGCGGGAAGCACGCATTGATGTGGCTATTCCAGCACTTTGCATACCGCGCCTCGACGTACACGTGCTCCCTCATCGGATTTATTGTTTTTCACCTATCGCTCCCGTCAGTCCCTCAGCCTTGGACGCTCGTAGGATTTCACGGATTGCGCACCTGATTTCCCTTCGATGGTAACCAGATGTTCAACGCGAGGGGTGACCCTATACCCCTCGCGTTGAAAATTGACACAGCGAGCCACGGGGTTTATCCCCGTGGACCATGTCGCCGCGAGGGATTCTGTACCACGGGGATAAACCCCGTGGCTCGCAAGAATGGGTCATTCCTAGTCGCGCTGAGTACGTTACTTCAAACCCGCGAGAAACTCCAGCAAGTCCGCGGCTTGATCCAGCGCGAGATCGCGTAGCAGCAGCTCCGGCATCAAGGATTTCTGCTGGGGCAGCAGGGCCGCTACCGTGTTGGCCGGCAGGCGTACTTCCTTGTCGCCGGCCATCTTGAGAACGACCTCGTTTTCCGTCTTCGCCGCCAGCAGACCGGTGAAGACCTTGCCGTCGGTGGTTTCGACCAGGTAGGTCACGTACTTGGGATCGATGAACTTCGAGGGTTCCAGGATGCTTTCCAGAATTTGGGTCCGCGATTGCTTCTTGCCAATGTCGCTGAGGTCAGGCCCCAGCAGGCTGCCGACGCCGGCGATGCGATGACAGTTGGCGCACTGCAAGCCGGCGGATTTGAAGAACAACGCGCGGCCGCGCTCGGCGTTGCCCTTGTGTTGGAGAATTTGTTCGGGGCGGATGACGCTGCCAAGGCGCTTGGGCCGTTGCTCGTCCGGCACGAAGCGTTCGAACAGGTCGCGCACCTGGCTGTTGGGCGTCGCCATCGCCGCGGCGAGAATCTGCGTGCGCACGGCATCAGGAACTTGGTTTTCAGCGAGGGCGCTCGCCAGCATCAAAGCGCTGCTGGTTCCCGACAAAAGCTGACCGATGACGGCCGCTCGCTCGGCGGGGCGCTCCGAACTCCGCAGTTTCTCCAGCAAGGCCCGCTCATCCTGATGACCGGGCATCTGCCGAATCCAATCGTGCATCAGGCGCAGGCCGCGCATGTACGACGCGGCGACAAAGCCAAAGAGGTCG
>ODAK010008536.1_pt1 | contig 10241 bp, 9 predicted proteins | sample 1539591 | NCBI WGS metagenome assembly ODAK01 (sample SAMEA3539303, study PRJEB22396) | soil metagenome | biome: tundra; feature: field; material: soil | place: USA | collected 2010-05 | depth 0.15 m | reverse complement strand
CCAGGATGTAGCCCGCATAGGTCAGCACCTTGGCCCGCTTCCAGGCCTGCAGCATTTCCCGGTATTCCCAGATCTTGTTCTGTCGCTTCTTGGTGCCCATCAGCGATTCAGGGTTGATATTCTCCAGCCCGATAAAGACCGCCGTGCAGCCCGCTCGCGCCGACTTCTCGATAAAGCCGGGGATCCGGTGGCAAAGCGTGTCGACCTGCAGGAAGAGCCGGATCGAGAAGCCATCCTCCTCGCGCAATTGGATCAGCCGATCGAGGATCGGCTCCCAGTTGCTGTTGCGCGCGAAGTTGTCGTCGGTGACGAAAAAGCGGGTGATCCCCTGCGCGGCGTTGGCGCGCACGATCGCCTCGACGTCGTCCGCCGTGCGGTGGCGCGACTTGCGGCCCTGGACGTTGATGATGGTGCAAAAGCTGCACTGGAACGGACAGCCTCGCCCGGCGTCAAAGCTGGCGTAATGGCCCGCCACCCGCGTGACCGCCCAGCGCGGCAGGACGGGCAGGGCCGCCGCCTCCATGCCGGGCATGTCCTTGAGGTAGTTGTAGACCGGCTTCAGCGCGCCTGTGTCAACGTCGCGCAAGAGATCGCCCATGCGACCCTCGCCTTCGCCGGCGTAGAGGGTGATGCCGAGTTCACCCGCCTCCTTAAGGTCCGGCGGCAACTCCGACAGCATCGACAGGCATCCGCTCACATGGAACCCGCCGATGATCACCGGCAGGCCGGCGGCGCGAAACTGGCGACCGAGGTCGAGCGCGCGCGGAAACTGGTTGGACTGAACCCCGACCAGCCCGACGAAACCCGCGCCCGCCTGGCGGAGTCGACGGATCACACCCTTGACGTCGATGATCGTATTGCACTCGTCGTAGGCCTCGATCTCGATATCGACATCAGGCCCTAGCGTCTTGCTTGCGGCGCATCCGTCCAGCAGGCCATAGAGGCTCGCCAGACTGTTGGACGGGATCGTCGAGCGATGCCACTGGATAACATAGCCATCGGAGTCGTAGTGCGACGGCTTGATCAGGACGACCAGGAAGCGTCGCCGTCCCGCGACAGCCGCGGGGGCCCGCGGTTCGTTGGTAGGCTCAGGCATTTGCGACAATTTCCTGGTTCGAGGATTGTTCAATCTACAACGCCCGAATGAATGGCTGATCCGTCCAACGTCTTTCGCAGTCTAATCTTATTGAACCGCCGTTGAAAAGCTCTCCTCATGGTTTAGCGGTGCTGGATTTCTACTCAGGCCGCCGCTTGGCGTGTTGATTGACCGAGTTTTTTCGATCTCCGGGCACAGCTCCCCAGGCGATGTCCGCGATTGCCGTCGTTGGGCAAGTGGCTCGGCACGGCGGTTGAGCGCGCGTCTCAAGACACCGCTGCTATGAGACGCTCAAAGACGGTGTCCCAAGGCCGCGCGAGCACAACGGGCAATCCATACCGTTCCGCTTCTTGCCTCAGCGATAGGCCATGTAGCCAGCTCACGTGGGCGCGTTTGACTTGCGGGCCGCTCTCCGGTTCGCGCGACAGGTAGTTCCGTCTCGCGGGCCTGGGCGCCGAGCGCGCTGAAGTCCACCTGGCGCCTCTTACCCGGTTGAATCGTACACTGTGCAAGCTAGACTGGCGCGACCAGATCGGGGGCATCATGATAAAGATACTGGCGCTTGCACTGGCGCTTAGTCTCAGTGGCGCAGCCTTCGCTGCTCCGGCGGCAAACGATCCCTCCGCGCTTATACGAAAGCTCTACGCACCCTCCCGGTCGTCCCGTGACCCGCTTTGGTGGAGCTATTTGACGGGGCGCGCCCAGTCGACATTCCAGCAGGTGTTACGCGCCGAGAAGAAGAGCGGCGATGAGCTTATCGACGCAGATTTCCTTTGTCAGTGTCAAGACGACGACGGGCTTCACATCATCTCGATTGCTCTATCGCATCAGACCGCGACCTCGGTAAGCGCGCTTGTCCGTTTTGCGTTCTCGGACAAGACGGTGCAGACGCTCACGATCGACCTGGTCAAGGTGGGGCAGGGCTGGCGCATCGCTCAGATGACGAACTCAGACCACCAGACCTTCACCGCGCAGAACGAGCAAGCTCTGAAAGACGCCGGACACTAGATCAAAGTCCGCAAGACGGACCTGTCCTCAATTTCTCCTACGCCGTAGCCCGCGCCCTTGGTGGCGATCAGCATGTTGTCGTAAGGCGCGAGCGCCTCGGCGATCAGGTCCTCGCTGACGAAGGGGCCGTAGGAGTCGGCGGTATCGATGAAGTTGACGCCCAGCTCGGGCAGCCGTTTCAGGACGCGGATCGCCTCGTCGCGATCCTCCGGCTCGCCCCAGATGCCCGGGCCGGTGATGCGCATGGCGCCGAAGCCCAGCCTGTGCACGGGCGTATCCCCGCCGATGCGGAACGAGCCGGAACGGACGGCGGGCGCGGTGGAAGCCATGGCGATCTCCTTCTGTCCTCGGAGAGATGGGCGGCCGACAGCGGATTGCCAGCGGCGCCCGGCGCTTGTGAAGGCGCATTGCGCCACGCCAGGATCGAGACGCTGAGCGTGCGCCCCAACCTGGACGACTGAACCCTCAGGCCGTAGCTCTGGCCTTCTGCGCATTGCGCGCAATGGCGTCGGCCAGCATGTCGTCCAGCGCCGTCGGCAGGTCGTGGCCGACGCCGGGCAAGATGATCAGCTCGGCGCCGGGGATGTTCAGCGCCGTGTCCTCGCCGCCCGGCAAGGGCACCAGCGGATCTTCCGCCCCGTGAACCACCAGGGTGGGCGCGGTAATGGTCTTGAGCAGCGCGCGGCGGTCGCCGGTGGCGGTGATCGCCGCCATCTGGCGGGTGAAGCCGGCGGGGGAATAGGCGCGCTTGGCGTCGGCCAGCAGCTGCACGCGCAACTCCGCCTCGTCGAACGGATAGGCCGGGCTGCCGGTCACCTTCTGGGAGGCGACGCTATGGTCGAGAAAGCCGGCCTCATCCTCCAGCGGCGACGGCGCGCGGCGGGTCAGCACAGCCATGGCCTCGGGCGTCGCCTGCGGCAGTTCGGGGTTGCCGGTATTGGACATGATCGAGGTCAGCGACAGGGTGTGATCGGCATGCTCGGCCGCGACCAGCTGGGCGATCATGCCGCCCATCGAGGCGCCGACGATGTGGGCGCGGGCGATGCCCAGCGAGTCCAAGAGGCCGGCGGCGTCGGCGGCCATGTCGTGGAGGGTATAGGGCACGTCGGGTTTTTCGCCGCGCCTCCGCGCCGCGACAATCTCGGCCATTTCGGGCGCGACGGCGCCGTCGAAATGCGTGGATAGGCCGACATCGCGATTGTCGAACCAGATCACCCGAAAGCCGCGCTGAGCGATCTTCTCGCGCAGGCTGGCGCGCCAGCGGGTCATCTGCGCGCCAAGGCCCATGATCAGCAGCACGGTCTCGGGCCCGTCGCCGATGCTGTCGTACTCGATGGTGATCCCGTTGGCCTTGATCTGGGTCATCGCGCCCCTCCCGTCTTGTCTGGTTTAGTTTTGACCTTAAGCGACATCGCCTCGCGGACAAGCCTTACTAGGCCATCAGAGCCCAGGCGCTGGCCAGGTCCTGCACCACGTGGCCCAGCGACTTGTAGACGGTGATCTCGTCGGCCGAGCGCCGGCCCTCGATATCGCCGGCCAGCACCTGGCCGATCTCGGCGGCGATATGGTCTTCGCCGATCAGGCCGGCCGCCTTGGCGTGCAGGAACTCAGCGCCCTGGCGCAGCACGCCTTCGCGGCTGTCGGCGATGAAGCGCGAGCGGACCACCAGGTCGTCGTCCACCTCCACCGGCCCGGCGACGCTGGAGCCGACCAGGTTGAGATGGGTTCCAGGCTTGACCCAGGCGCCCTTCAGTATGGGCTCGCGCGCGCCGGTGACCGTGCAGATGATGTCCGCCTCGGCGACGGCCGCCTCCACCTCGGCGACAGCCGTGACCGGCAGGCCGAGCTCGGCGCTCATGCGGTCGGCGAAGGCCTGGGCGCGTTCGGCCGAGCGTCCCCAGACCGCGATGGAGGCGATGTCGCGAACCTTGGGGATGGCCCGCGCATGGGTCACGGCTTGCTCGCCGCAGCCGAGAATGACCAGCCTGCGGGCGTCGGGGCGGGCCAGGGCGTCGGTGGCCACGGCGCTGGCCGAGGCGGTGCGGATGGCGGTGATCTCACCGGCATGGACGACGCCGACCGGCTCGCCGGTCTCGGGCTCGAACAGCACCACCAGGCCCTGATGCGTCTGTCGGCCCCTGGCCGGATTTTCCGGATAGACGCTGATCAGCTTGGCGCCGAAGGGGGCGTTCTCGCCCATGGCGCCGGGCATGATCCCGAAAGCGCCCGCGGCCAGGGGGATGATCGAGCGCAGAAGTTGCCGCGTCTCGCCCCTGGAAAAGGCGATCATGGCGTCGCCCACGATCGGAATGCACATCTCGTAGGTGAGCCGTCTGGCCACCTCGTCGCGTTCGATGACCCGCATCTGTCGCCTTCGTCTTGCCTTGCGCCGATCTAAGCTATGGGCGGACCCGGACGTCCAGGCCAGAAATGCGGCTTTCCACGTCGCCCTGGGTTCGTGTAACCGGCGTCTCGCCGGATGGACATGTGGAGCAGGTGCGTTGAGCGAGACCAGTCAGTTGGCGGAACCTTTGACGCGCGACCAGGTGGTGGCGGAACTGACCGGACCCGGACAGTCCCACGAGCTGGAGCCGGTCCTGGTCGGGGCCGCGACGGTCAGGGCGTTCAAGAACGCGCCCAAGTCCTTGCGCCAGCTGTTCGCCGACACGCGCGGCGACGCCACCTTCATCGTCTATGAGAACGAGCGCTGGACCTTCGACGAGGCCTGGCGCGACGCCGCCCGCATCGCCCAACTGCTCGCCCGCGACTACGGCGTCGGCAAGGGCGACCGCGTCGCCATCTCCATGCGCAATTTTCCGGAGTGGGTGCTGGCCTTCACCGCCATTACTTCCCTGGGCGCCATCGCGGTGGCCATGAATGCGCTCTGGCAGCCGGAGGAGATGGAATACGGGCTTGAGGACAGCGGCGCCAAGGTGCTGTTCGCCGACCAGGAACGGCTGGAGCGGCTGGCCGACTGCTCGCCGGACCTGAAGATCCAGGTTGTCGCCGTACGACCGAGCAGCCCCGATGAGCGCGAACTCTGGGGCCTGCTGGACCGTATTGGCGATGTCGAGATGCCGGCCGCCGACGTCCAGCCTGACGATCCGGCGACCATCTTCTACACCTCCGGTTCCACCGGCCGCCCCAAGGGGGTGGTCTCCAGCCAGCGCAACATCATCTCGGCCCTGTTCTCATGGGAGCTGGACGGCCTGGTCGCCGCCCGGATGATGGGCATCGAGCCCGCGGCCCCCGCCAGCCAGCCGGCCACGCTGCTGGCCGTGCCGCTGTTCCACGTCACCGGATCGCACGCCGTCTACCTCTCCTCCTATCGCGGGCAGCGGAAGATGGTCTGCATGTACAAGTGGGACCCGGAAGCCGCAGCAGCCCTGATCGAGGAGGAGAAGATCACCTCCTTCGTGGCGCCCGCCGCCATGACCGGCGACCTGGTCCGGGTCGCCAAACAGACCGATCGCGACCTCTCGACCCTGATGACCGTCGGCGGCGGCGGCGCCCCGCGCGCGCCGGAGCAGGTGAAGCAGATCGGGGCTTCCTTCGCCAAGGCCCTGCCCAATACCGGCTGGGGCATGACCGAGACCAACGCCATCGGCACCGGCATCGGCGGCCTGGCCTATCTGGAGCGGCCGGCCAGCTCCGGCCGCAGCTCATCGGTGCTCGACCTGAAGATTATCGACGAGGAGGGTCACACCCTGCCGGCCGGCGAACGCGGCGAGCTGCTGGTGCGCGGGACCTCGGTCTTTCGCGGCTATTGGAACCGGCCTGAGGTCAATGCCGAGGTGTTCATCGATGGCTGGTTCCGCACCGGCGACGTCGCCTATCTCGACGACGAGGGCTTCCTGTTCATCGTCGACCGCATCAAGGACCTGATCATCCGCGGCGGCGAGAATATCGGCTGCGGCCAGGTCGAGGCAGCCCTGCTGCGCTATCCGGACGTCTATGAGGCGGCGGTCTACGCCCTGCCGGACGAGCGGCTGGGGGAGGAGGTGGCGGCGACCCTCTTCGCCAGCGCCTCGATCGACCTTGACGCGCTGCGCGCCTTCCTGGGCGAACACCTGGCCCGGTTCGAGGTCCCCCGCTACATTCGCGTCTCGCCCGATCCGCTGCCGCGCACCGCCTCGGGCAAGATCCTCAAGCGCGACCTGCGCGAAGAGGCGCTGGCCGCCATGCCCAAGAACTGAACTTCGTCGCGCGAAGGCCGACATAATCCAGGTCGGACGGACCCTTTGCGGCAGCGGCGTGTTAGGACCTTCGCCGATGTTGCAATCTCCCGTCCCGAGCGTCGGCGTCGCCGAAACCAGCCTTGCGTCCTTGCGCGGGGCGGATCGGCCTTTGCGCATCGCGTTTATGTCCTATCGCTCCGATCCGCGCGTCGGCGGCCAGGGAATCTATGTGCGCGAGTGCGCCGCGGCCCTGGCCCAGCTCGGCCATCAGGTCGACATCCTGTCGGGCCCGCCCTATCCGGACATGCCTTACGGAGTGGGGCTGATCGAGTTGCCGTCGCTCGACCTCTACAACCAGCCGCACCATGGGCATCGCGCGCTGCGCTGGCGGCATCTGCTAAGCTGGACCGATACGGCGGAATATTTCGGCCACTGGGCCGGCATGTTCATGGAGCCGTGGAGCTTTGGCCGCCGCGCCGCCCGGTATTTGCGCGCTCATCGCCGCGACTACGACGTGGTGCTGGACAACCAGTCTCTCTGCGCCGGGCTTCTGGACATCCAGGCGGCGGGTCTGCCGGTGGTCGGCGTCATCCATCATCCCATCCGCCGCGACCTGGAACTGGCCCTGGCGGCGCAGCCGGATTCCGGCATGCGGATGCTGATCCGCCAGTGGTATTCGTTCCTGAAGATGCAGGAAAAGGTCGCGCCCAGGCTGGGCGACGTCATCCTGGTTTCCGCCCATGCGGCCATGGACGTAGCAGCGCTGCTGGCCGTCCGTCCCGAGGTGATGACGGTGATCCCGCTGGGGATCGACCAGGACGTCTTCCACCCGCAACCCGACATCCGCCGCGCGCCGAACCGGCTGCTCACCACCGCCAGCGCCGATGTGCCGCTCAAGGGCCTGCGCTTCCTGATCGAGGCCTATGCCCAGCTGCTGGCCTCGCATCCGGACCTGGAGCTGGTGGTGATCGGCAAGCTGCGCAAAGGCCCGACGGCGGAGCTGCTGGACGAGCTGGGCCTGGCTGGCCGGGTGCGCTTCATCAGCGACCTCAGCAACGAGGACATGGCCGAGCAGTACGCCCGCGCCACGGTCTGCGTGACGCCCTCGCTCTATGAGGGCTTCGGCCTGCCCGCCGCCGAGGCGATGAGCTGCGGCGCGGCGGTGGTGGTCACCGACGGCGGCGCACTGCCGGAGGTTGTGGGCGAGGCCGGCGTGGTCGTGCCCAAGGGCGACGCCACGGCCCTGGCCGCGGCCATCGGCGCCTTGCTCGACGATCCGGCGCGCCGATCGGAACTGGGCGCCGCGGCCCGGCGCCGGGCGCGCAAGACCTTTTCCTGGGATCGCGCGGCGCAAGCCTATGAGGCCGTCCTGCGCGGGGCGATCGCCCGGCGATGCTGACGGTTCGGCTGGAGAAGCTCGGCCTGAAGCCCGGCGACTGGGTGCTCGACCTCGGCTGCGGCGAGGGCCGCCACGTCCATGGCCTGCACATGCTTGACGGCGTCAATGTCGTCGGGCTCGACCTCGACATCCCAAGCCTCATCAAGGGTCGTGACGGTATGGATTTCTTACCACCGACCTCAGGCGCGGCCTTGACGGCCTTTGTCTCCGGCGACGCCTACCGCCTGCCTTTCCCCGACAAGGCCTTCGACGCGGTCATCTGCTCGGAGGTGCTCGAGCACCTGATCGACTACGAGACGGCCCTTGGCGAGATCGCCCGGGTGCTGAAACCGGGTGGCCGGTTTGCGCCCACGGTGCCCACCGCCTGGCCCGAGCGCCTGTGCTGGGCGCTGGCGCCGGGCGAGGGCGGCTATGCCGACCAGCCGGGCGGCCATGTCCGCATCTTCAAGGAGGCGGTCTTGCGCGACCGCGTCGTCGCCGAGGGCTTCGCCTATGGCGGCAAGCACCACGCCCATGGCCTGCACGCGCCCTATTGGTGGCTGAAGTGCGCGCTCTGGGCGCGCCGGGACGATCACCCGCTCGTGGTCCTCTATCACCGGTTTCTGGTCTGGGACCTTATGGAAAAACCGGTCGTTACTAGAGTGTTAGACGATATAACCTCACCTTTCATGGGAAAGAGTCTGGCCCTCTATTTTCGCAAGGTTTCCGCATGAGCCTGATCCTCGACCGCATCGGGCCGCCGGGTTCGCTCGGCGCACTGAGCGGGCCGCTCGAGCTGATCCTGGCCGAGCAGCGGGCCGACGGGGCGATCCCTTGGTTCGCCGACGGTCCGTGGGATCCGTGGAACCACGCCGAGTGCCTGATGGCGCTGGGCGTCATGGGCGAGTTCGAGGCCGCCGACCGTGGCTTCGCCTATCTGACGCGATCGCAAGAAGCCGGCGGCGGCTGGCTCGGCGAGTATGGCAACACCGTGCCGGTGAACGATGATGGCCGCATGGCCCGGGTCCCGGCCATGGCCTTCCACGACAGCAATTTCGCCGCCTATCCGGCGGTGGCGCTGTGGCATCGCTATCGGCTGGAGGGCGACCTGGCCTTCGTCCGGCGCTACTGGCCGATGGTGAAGTCGGCCATCGGCTTCGTGCTCGGCCTGCAGCACAGGCAAGGCGACATTTCCTGGTCGTCGGAGGCGCATGGGACGCACGCCGATGATGCGGTGGTGGCCGGCAACGCCTCGATCTACAAGAGCTTGGCCTGCGCGTTGAAGCTGGCCGCCCTGGTCGGCGATCCGCAGCCGGCGTGGGCGCGGGCGCAGGTGCGGCTGAAGCAGGCGCTCTGTTGCGCGCCGCAGCGGTTCGACCGCCGCCAGGATCGCTCCGACTTCGCCATGGACTGGTACTATCCGGCGCTGTCCGGCGTGCTGGGCCAGGCCGCGGCCCTGGCCCGGCTGGAGGCGCGGGCGGCGCGGTTCAGCGTGCTTGGCCTTGGTTGCCGCTGCGTGGCCAGCCAGCCCTGGGTGACAGTGGCGGAGTCTTGCGAACTGGCCATGGCCCTTCTCAGCCTCGGCGCTCGCACCGCGGCCTCGGCCGTGCTCGAGGCCCAACTGGCGCACCGCGACGAAACGGGCGCCTTCTGGATGGGCTGGCAATATGCCGAGGGCCTGTTCTGGCCGAAGGAACGGCCCACCTGGACCCAGGCCGCGGCCATCCTGGCCTTTGATGCGCGCGACGCCGTCTCCCCCGCCAGCGACGTGCTGATCCGGCTCTAAAGTTTGTGCAGGATGCGCAGGCTCTTCACCGCCAGAACCTCCTCATAAAGGTCCGAGGCCATGGCGCGCTGATAGATCTCGAACGGCGGCCGTCCGCCATCCGCCGGGTCGGGGAAGACGTCGTGGATGGCCAGGGTCCCGCCGGCCATCAGATGCGGGGTCCAGCCGCGATAGTCGGCCAGCGCCGCCTCCAGCGTGTGGCCGCCGTCGATGAACACCAGGCTGAGCGGCGTGGCCCAAACCCTGGCGATCAGGGCCGAGCGGCCGACCACCGGAAAGACCACCTCCTCCAGCCTGGCCAGCCGCAGGGTCGTACGCAGGAAGGGCAGGGTGTCCATGGCCCCGGCCGCCTCGTCCCACAGTTCGGCGTCGTGATAGTCCCAGCCCGGCTGGTTCTCTTCCGAGCCCCGATGGTGGTCGACCGAGAACAGCACGCCGCCCGCCGCCTGGCAGGCCGCGCCCAGATAGAGGGCCGACTTGCCACAATAGGCGCCGATCTCAAGACAAGGCCCGCGTGGCGCGCAGGCCAGCGCCGCATCGTACAGCGCGCGCCCCTCGGCCGGGTCCATGAAGCCCTTCACGGTATCGATGTCGATCGGCAGACGCGGGCCGCTCTGCGTCGTCTCTAAGCTTGAGCGCATGCGGCATGACGTGCGCCATGCCAGCGGCGCCTGTCACGATGAAAATGCTGGCCGCCTGTCGCGATATGATCGAAATCAGCGGACGGTTCGGGTGCGAAAGGACGGCTATGGACAAACCTCTGGCGGGACGGGTCGCGGTCGTCACCGGCGCGTC